>Ga0247840_10009950_pt1 | contig 12053 bp, 8 predicted proteins | sample LaCruzMarch2015__FD_192404 | JGI IMG/M metagenome (GOLD analysis project Ga0247840, IMG submission 192404) | Freshwater microbial communities from meromictic Lake La Cruz, Castile-La Mancha, Spain - LaCruzMarch2015_17m | ecosystem: Environmental > Aquatic > Freshwater > Lake | place: Spain...
GAACATGAAAGGCTTTTTTAAATTCACCCATTGGATGACTCTTTTTCGTTATCGAATGAGTAATAAAATGAAAGATTCTCAATGCTTTGCCTTGTTTTCAGAAGATTTCAACTTCCGTTTTTAGGTTTATAGTTTTAGGGGTGTTGTGGAGATGAACACGTGGTTGTTGTCCCACTCGGCGTGGAGGCGACGGGTGTTGTTTATTTCTTTTTGAAAAGTTTCTTTTATTTTTTGTTCCGCTTGGGTTTTGGACATTTTACGGCTTACGCTGAAACCGGAAAGAACTTTTTCTATGCGTTGAGCCTCGGCGGTGTTAATCCGACGGTGCATGTCTTCGTGCTCTTTCAGTCTTTCTGTTGGGGAAGAAAAATAATCCACCCGATTCTCCACCCTCACCCGGACGTGCACGGCCGTCATTTTTTCCCCCGCTAAGACCCACTTGTAGGATAAAACGAAACGCCCTTTGGTTTGTCCGTGTTTTTGGCCTTTTTTGGGGGGGACGGATTTCATTTTTTTGAGGGAGTCCCGGGGTATGTCAACGGTCCCGAAGGGATACTGAACCGTGGCCCACTCCTCCCCCAAGGTCACGGTGCCTGAGGACGATGTGGGCAAACGAAGGGACTCCTTGGCTTGGGCGACCTCGGTGAGCAAGAGAATCAAGAGAAGGGCGGTCGTTTTCATGGCTTTCATTATATCTTTTGAATTGACAGGTTTTTATGGGCGTGATAACATCGGGGAATCAAAACTATTTGGAGGCTTTCTATGTCGAACGAAAACGTTGAATACACTCTGGTGATTGTGAAGCCGGACGGGCTTAAAAAGTCGTTGACGGGGAATATTTTGACGAAGCTGGCGGAGGCTCGGTTCATGATTATTGGAGCGAAGGTTCTCCGGGTGCCTCGGGAATTGGCGGAACAGCATTATCGGCACTTGAAAGACAAACCGTTCTTTAATGATTTGATTGATTACATTCAAGGGAAGCCTTACGGTCCGGAGTTTGAGCGGGTGATGGCTTTGGTTTATAAAGGGCCAAAGGCCATCCAGCGGGTGCGGGAAATCGCTGGGGCCACGAACCCCGAAGAGGCGGATTCTGTGTCCATTCGAGGGTCTTTTGGGCGGATCACCACGAAAGGTGCCTTTGCAAACGTGATCCACGCGTCGTCCGACGCGGTGGACGCCAAACGGGAAATTCAGCTGTGGTTTAAACCTGAAGATGTGGTGGGGGAGATTTATCCCGTAAAGACGGTTTCCGCAACGACCAAAACCGAGACCGTTTGGGCGTGATTTTTTGTTAAGCCCGAACGAAGGGAAGCCCCTCGAAATCGAGGTGGACGGTCGGTCTTACGCTCGTTACCCTGTGCGGACTCACGTGGTGGCCCCCACGGACAAACTGTTGGACGTGGTGACGAAATACGCGGAGCCCCACTGGCAACCGGGTGATGTCCTTTTTATTAGTGAAAAAATTGTGGCCATTACGCAGGGGCGTGCGTGGCGGATTGAAGACATTCACCCGTCTTGGTTGGCCAAGCAATTGGTCAGGTTTGTGCACAAATCGCCCCACGGCATTGGGTTGGGGAGCCCTTGGACCATGGAGCTGGCTCTTCGGGAGGCTGGAGCGTGGCGAATTCTTTTGGCCGCGGCGGCGTCGGCTGTAACGAAACCTTTTGGGGTGCGTGGGGTGTTTTACCGGGTGTGCGGTCGAAACGTGGCGGCCATTGACGGTCCCTGCGATTACACACTGCCCCCTTACAACGGTTACGCAAAGTTGGGGCCAGCGGATCCCAACGGTGTCGCCAAGACTTTGGCCAAGCAAATAGGACACGATGTTGTGATTATAGACGCCAACGATTTGGGTGTGGAGGTTTTGGGGCGGTCCAGTGCGAACGTAGCTGTGGATTTTTCTAAAAAGCTTTTTCGCGATAATCCGCTGGGTCAATCACGACAACAAACACCGCTTTGTTTGGTGCGGGGGGCGATGGAAGGCTAAAAGCGTATCCTCACGAAAAAAACCGTTCTTTCGGAGATTTTTTTTCAACGTAAACTTCACGCATTCCCAAGGAACTCCAGTCAAAAACATCAACCTAAAAACGGAAGTTGAAACTCATTTTCTTTAGATTCGTCATACCGGCGAAAGCCGGTATCCAGAATATTTTTTGTTTCTTCGACGGAAATTTCACGGACTGGATTCCGGCGTTCGCCGGAATGACGAATCTGAAAGGCTTTTTTAAGATTCACCCATTGGGTGAGTCTTTTTTGTCGATCAATTGATAATAAAACAAATCACTGTCAACATTTTTTATTGTTTTTCGAGAGTTTCAGCTTCCGTTTTTAGGATCAAAAAATCCTATCCAAAAAGCCTCCCAGCTAATCAATAAATTTCACTTTTTACTGGAATGACGAGCAAAAATTCTTTTCTCGCAGGGGCACGGCAAGCCGTGCCCCTATTCTAAGTCCACGGGTTGTTCGGGGCCGGTGTCCCTCTCGTGGTCCACGGGGCAAAAGGTGGTGGGGGCTTGGCCGGTTCGAAAGGCTTCTAGGAGAACGTGGGGGCAGGTGGGGAGAGCCAAGAGCCCGGTGTCTCGGTCTGTTTTTGAAAAGACGATGCCGGGGGGGACTTGGAAATCCCGGACGGGTTGAGTTTTAAGGGCTTCTTGCATAAAATCCGTCCACAAAGGTACGGTGGTGGAGGAGCTGGATAGTCGTTTTCCTAAAGGAAGAAAATCGTCGTAGCCGATCCACACCCCGGCCACCAAGTCTGGGCTGTATCCCACAAACCAAACGTCCCGATTGCTATCGGTGGTGCCTGTTTTACCGGCCACGGGGCGTCCCAATTTTTTGGCGTACGCACCGGTTCCTTCGCTGACGACGGCTTCGAGAAGGCGTGTGATGAGATACGTACTTTGGGCGGAGATGGGGGGATCCCCTTGAGGGGGTGTTTCTTCTAGAATTTTCCCTCGGGAGTCCACCACTTTTAAAAGACTGACGGGCCGCATGTGGACACCGTTGTTGGCGAATGTTCCAAAAGAGCTCACCAGTTCCACCGGTGTGACCACCGTGGACCCCAGAGCGAGGGACAACACCGCGTCTAAGGGACTTTGGATTCCACACCGGTGGGCCAATTCCACAGCGGCGGCGGGGCTTACGCGGTCAATCAATCGAACGGACACCAAATTTCTGGATAAAGCGAGCCCACGCCTTAGCGTGATGGGCCCGAGAAATTTAAGATCCCAATTTTGTGGAGCCCAAATGGGATCAGGATCCCCTTTCTTTCGAGGTTCTTGGTAATAACTCTCCACCATCGTTTTAAGAGTGGGGGTGTCCGGGGCTTCGGCCACTCGTTCTGGTTTTGTTTCCATGTGGGCGTAGGCCAAGGGAAGGTCGTCCTCCACGGTGGCGGCGGTCAATCCCGATTCCAAGGCGGCCAGCCAAACGAACGTTTTAAACGTGGATCCCGGTTGTCGGCGGGCGTGAAGAGCCCGGTTGAATTGACTTTCTTGAAAGTCTCGTCCCCCCACCAAGGCTCGGATCCCCCCGGTGTGGGGGTCTATGGCCACGAAGGCTCCTTGAACGGGCACCGGTTCCACCCCATCGGTGGGTTCCTTGTTTTTCGTCGGGTCTTTCTTCCATTTCGTCCACCGATCAAAATAATCTTTTGTAATTTTTTTGTTTTTAAGAAGAACGTCCATTCGTTGCCCTTCGTATTGAGTGTCAAAAGCCGTCAGGTGTTTGTCCATGGCCATTTCCGCGGCGGCTTGGAGGCGAAGGTCCAGTGTGGTGTAAACCGACAAACCCTTCTTGTAAAGATCGGCTCCGCCGTAGGTGGATTCCAAATACATTCGTGTCTCTTCAATGAAATAGGAAGCGTTGGCCGATCGGGACCCCCTCTGTTCGAAGGTTGGCTTCATTTGGGAGGCTTTCTCTTCTTCTTCCTCGGTGATGTAGCCCTCTTTTCTCATTCGTTTCAAGACCCAATTCCGTCGTTGGAGTGCCCGGTCCAGATGCCGAATGGGCGAATACCGTTCGGGTCCTTTGGGGATACCGGCCAAGAGAGCGCATTCCGGTAGAGTTAACTGCTTGGCGGATTTTTGAAAGAAGGTTTGAGCGGCGCTTTCGAGACCGTAGGCTCCGTGGCCAAAATAAATTTGGTTCAGGTAGAGTTGAAGTATTTCTTCTTTACTTAAGTTGTTTTCCATCTGGAAGGTTAGAAGGACTTCTTTTATTTTTCTGGACAGGGTCCGTTCACGGGTGAGGAAAACATTACGAGCCAATTGTTGGGTGAGGGTGGAAGCCCCTTGGACAAAACGACCGTGACGGCCCGCCGCCAGTAAGGCCCGGGCGATTCCAGAAGTATCCACACCGGCGTGCTTGTAAAATCGTTTGTCTTCGGTGGCGATCACCGCGTTTTGCATGTTTTTGGGGATGTCCGGTAGGGGGATCGTGGTGCGTTTTTCAATAAAAAGCCCCGTGATTAATTGGCCACGGACGTCGTAGATTTTTGTCATTTGCGATGGCGAGTAATTGTCCAGTTTTTGCACCGGTGGTAAGTCTTTGATAAAAAAAGAAAGGATTCCCCCAAAGGCAAGAGTTCCTAGGGAAAAAACAAGCCAAAGTTGGATCTTGGTGTTTTTAGAGATCATGAATTACCGATGTTTCGGGGGAGGACCCGAGGTGAGGGTGAATGGGTTGAACTGGTTTTTGGCAAAAATATACCAAGCGACCGTCGAGGTGAACCCACGGTCTGGGTGTACCCATTTATAATCCCCCACGGCGTAGGGAACGTAGGGGAGACTTTTTACGCGACGTCCCTCAATCACGCGATCCATAACGAAAGAATCCAGTTGATTGGCGTAAAATTGAGCCCGGGCCAAATCCCCAGCCACGACGTAAGCACAGGACATGTGGGCGATGCCCTCCACCCAAATATTGTTCGAGTCCGGGGTGGGGCCGTGGTAAAAGCCCATGGTGGGACGCGCGTTCACACGGATGTTTTTTCGGTAACGGAAATCGTATTCAGGAACGGCTAGGGCGTTGGCGTAATCGGGGCCCAACGCCAAGACGCGCCAACTGTAAAGGTCGAGGGGGAGGCGACTGCCCACCAGTTCTTGGTGCAACCAAGTTTTTATTTTTTCCGCGACGTCTTTTCGCCCGGCCAGCTGGAGAGCGGCGTAACAATCTAAATTCCCTTCAGGGTGTCCGGCTTGCCCGTGTTTTGCCCGATCGTTTTTTTGCCAACCGGTTTGGATAAAACCCCCGTTTCCAACCGGTTTAAAGAAAGAGACAAGCAGTTTCGTGAGCAAACCCGATAGACGCTCGTATCGGTCCGGGTCGTAGCGTTGAGCGTGGAAGCGAACGGCGATGAGCAACCACGCCATGTCCCCAATCCAGCGATCGGATCCTTCCGGAGCGTTCATGGCGGGCCCCGCCGCGGAATCGGCCAGATACATGTCTTGGTAAAAACCTCGGGGTTCCCCATTCACAAAAAAGTTTTGAAGGGTTGGGTTCCGGTTGTATTCTCGGGTGGATGAAGCGTAAAAATCCAAAATACGTTCGGCTCGTTCCCGATCGTCCTTCATAATAAAAACGATGGCGGCTAAAGCGTTGTTGAATGTTTGAACCTGATTGTCTTCCATAGAGGGTAAAAGTTGTTTTTCCAAGGAAGACGAATCTTGAACGGCTTTCAGCCATTCGTAAACGAGGGGGTCCTCTTTCGTGGCTCGGGCGGCTCGGCGTTGTTTAAACCCGCGACCTTGGGCGTTCCGTTGGGGGTCCAATCGAGGGCCACCGGGTACGTCTGTGGCGGGTTGTCCTGGACGTCCGGGGCCTACTTCGTCCAAAACAAGAACCCCGTTTTGTGCTTTTCCTGAGATGGCGATGGCCACGGATTTGATTTTGTCTAAATTCCCATCTTCTCCCCAACCGTATTCGAAGCTTTCCCGGTAAAGCACCACCGAGGTCCATTTGTTTTTAAATTCTTTTAAGGGGTAGCGACAAATAAAATTGGACCCGTCTTTATCAATAATTTTCACTTCCATGGTGGCGTCGAGGTCGGTGTCACTTCGGAACACAAACGTGAGAGGTGGTCCTTCCAAAACACTCCCATCCCATTCGCGAACCATTTGGACCCAACGCACTCCGGGACCCTGCAACGTGTAGTGCAGGTCCATTCGAACCCCGTCAATCCCTTTGGCTGGGCGAATGTCCAGGGAGCAATTTTCGTCCGTTTCCACGGTCCAAAGACTCGGACTGTCCCAATCGGACCCCTTGGCCAAAAGAGGAAGGGTGAACCGCGTGGGGAGGACAAAAGACAGGCCCAGAAAACAAAGGAGGAGTTTGATGGATTTCATGAAGGCAAGTTTACATTGTCGTTATTAAGAAATCCAGAAGAAATTGTAAACGATTTGTAAATTTTTAAATTTTTTTGGGTTACAGGATGGGGATGGAAGGGGTATAATAGGGCTTTTCTTGGAGGAAATAATGACCGCCGAATTTGTTCATTTGCACAATCACACGGAGTATAGTCTTTTGGATGGGGCCGCTCGACTGACGGATGAGAAAGGGAATCCGTCGGAATTCATTAAACACATGGCCGCGGCCAAGGCCTCGGCCTTGGCCATCACGGACCATGGAAACATGTACGGGGCTATTGAGTTTTATTCGGTTTGCACCGAGGTGGGCCTAAAACCCATCCTCGGCATGGAGGCCTACATCGCCCCGGAGTCCCGCTTGGACCGCAAAGGGAGTCCTTCGGAAGCCTCCAACCACCTCACCTTGTTGGCCATGGACAAAGTGGGCTACCAAAATTTGATGAAACTCAGTTCCAGGGCTTTTTTAGAAGGTTACTATTACAAGCCTCGCATCGACCGAGAAATATTGGCTCAACATTCGAATGGATTGGTGGGGATGTCGGGGTGTTTGAAGGGGGAAATTCCTTGGTCCCTGAACGCGGATCGGCCCGAACGGGCTGAGAAAGCTTTGGACACCTTTCGACAGATTTTTGGGAAAGAAAACTTTTTTGTGGAATTGATGGATCATGGTTTAGCGGATCAGAAACGTGTGTTTCCAAAACTCGTGGCTTTAGCCAAAAAATTTGACGCCCCTTTGGTGGCCACCAACGATTGCCATTATTTTCGCAAAGAAGATCAAGCGGCTCACGATGTGTTGTTGTGCATCGGGACCGGGAAAACCCTCGACGACCCCCAACGCCTTCGTTACGGATCCCCGGAGTTTTATTACAAGTCCGTGGCCGAGATGAAAACTCTCTTTGGTGAAATTCCCGAAGCCCTGAGCAACACCGTGGCCATCGCTGAGCGGTCTCATCTTGAATTGACGTTTAATCAAATTTTGTTGCCTCGCTACGATGTCCCCGTGGGGGATTCCCCGGAAAGTTATTTGGAAAAACTTTGTTTGGAAGGGTTGACCAAGCGGTTTGGGCGGATTGCCCCGGAGTATAAGGTTCGGTTGGATTACGAGTTGAGCATCATTCGTAAAATGGGATTTGCCACCTACTTTTTGATTGTTTGGGATTTTATTCACCACGCTCGTAAAATTGGTGTGCCCGTGGGGCCTGGGCGTGGATCGGGAGCCGGGGCTTTAACGGCCTACGCGTTGGCCATCACCAACATTGATCCCATCCAAAACGGCCTTTTGTTTGAGCGGTTTTTAAATCCGGAACGACGGTCCATGCCGGATTTGGACATTGATTTTTCCGATGACGGGCGTGAGAAAATTATTGAATACGTGCGTCAAAAATACGGCGAAACCTGTGTGGCCCAGATCATCACCTTTGGGTCTATGTTGGCCCGGATGGTGGTGCGGGACGTGGGGCGGGTGTTGGCCCTTCCGTTGGTGGAAGTGGACAAAGTGTGCCGTCTGATCCCTCGGGAACTGGGGACCACTCTCCATTCGGCTTTGGGGGCCGTGCCGGAACTTCAAACTCTTTACAAGACCGATCCTAAGATCAAGCGGTTGTTGGATTTGGCCCAAAAACTGGAAGGCATTAAACGTCATTCGGGTGTCCACGCCGCGGGGACCATTATCGCGGCGGGGGAATTGACGGAACACGTGCCTTTGGCGAAGGGGTCTCGGGACGTGGTGACCACCCAGTACAACGATGAGGGCTTGTTGAAATTGGGGCTTCTCAAAGTCGATTTCTTGGGACTGCGCACTCTGTCGGTGATCCGGGACGCGGTTAAACTGGTGCGGGAACGGCACGAACCGACTTTTGATATTGACGCCATTCCCTTGGACAACGAAGCCACGTTCAGACTGTTGGCCCAAGCGAAAACCGCCGGTATTTTTCAGTTGGAATCCAGCGGGATGCGGGACCTTCTGCGTAAACTGAAGCCCACGACGCTCTCGGATGTGGTGGCCCTCATTTCTCTCTATCGCCCGGGTCCCATGGGGTCGGGGCTGTAGGACGCGTTTGTGGCTCGCAAACACGCTCGTTCCAAAGTTCGTTTCGATCACCCGTTGTTGGAGCCCTTGCTCAAAGACACTTACGGCATTATTGTTTACCAGGAACAGGTGATGCAGATCGCCCAAGTGTTGGCGGGGTACACGCCGGGGCAGGCGGATCTTTTACGCAAAGCCATGGGGAAGAAAATTCAGGAAATATTGGACCAGCAAAAAGACGTTTTCTTGAAAGGGTGTGCCAACAATAAGGTGGAACGAAAAATCGCCGAAAAAGTGTTTGATTTGGTGGTTCAATTCGGTGGGTATGGGTTTAACAAAAGTCACGCGTCGGCGTATGGATTGGTCAGTTACCAGACGGCGTTTTTGAAGGCCAATTTTCCCGTGGAATTTATGACCGCTTTGATGACGTCCGAAATCGGCCATTCGGCTTTAGGATCTAAAGAAGTCGAATCGAAAATGGTGGGGTACATGGGGGAGTGTCAAGACATGGGGATTGAAATCCTTCCGCCGGATGTTCAGCGATCCCGGGATGTTTTTACGGTGGAAAGTTTGCCCGAAGCCAAAGCGTCGCCGACCATTCGTTTCGGTTTGTTGGCTGTTAAAAATGTGGGGGAAGGGGCCGTGGAGGGGTTGCTGGCCGTGAGAGAAAAAAGCCCTTTTTTATCTTTTGATGATTTTTGTGCTCGCGTGGACACCCGGGTGACCAACCGGAAAGTGATTGAATCGTTGACGAAGGCGGGGGCTTTTGACCTTTTCCGTCCGGTGCTTGGGCCCGAATCCGATCAGGTGCGTCTGCCCGAAATGTGTTTGTGGCGGGCCCAGCTGTTGGACAGAGCCGAGGAATCTTTGTCCCGGGCGTCCCGCGTGCGGGAGGAGGTGTCTTTGGGACAGGGGTCTCTTTTCGATTTGGGGCCAGGGACCCACGCCAAACCGGTGCCGGGCTCGACAGGAAAAGAGACATCGCCCCTCCACTGTTCGGAGCACGAATTGCTGGCCAACGAAAAAGAGGTTTTGGGGTTTTATTTGTCCGGCCATCCCTTGGCTCGGTATCGCAAGGAACTGTCGTCTTACACCACGCACACGTTGGGGACTCTTCCCGAAAGCGGTATTGTTCGTGTGGCGGGGATGATCGTGAACACCAAGCGAGCCGTGACCAAGAACGGGCACGCCATGAGCCGGTTTAAGATGGAGGATTTGGACGGGGAAACCGAATGCGTGGTTTTTCCAAAATCCTACACGCCGGACATGGCCAAAATTTTGGTGGCCCATGAAATGGTGGTGGTGAAAGGCCGTGTGGAACAGCGAGCCGACGACAAAAATATTTTGGTGGAAGAGGTGGTTCCTCTCAAAGAGGCCCGGGCTCGCTTTGTGAAACGGTTGGTTCTCACGGTGTCCACCGCCGGATTGGAAGATGCGTTGGTGCAGAAAATCCATCGGGTGTGCGTGCTCCATCCAGGACCGGTGCCGGTGTGTTTTCAGTTAAACACCCCCACCCACGGGGATTTTCGTCTCACCTCGGAAATTCGTGTGGCCCCCACGGACGCCGTGGTGAACGCGTTGGAATCTCTCCTCGGACGGGATCGGGTGTCGTTGCAAGCCTAATTTGGTAACTACTCAGCCCTCATCCGGCCCTTCGGGCCACCTTCCCCCAAGAGGGGAAGGAAATTGTGTTTTTCCCTCTCCTCTTGGGAGAGGGTAGGGTGAGGGAGCTGAGTAGTTACCTAATTTGTTATAATTTTTTCGATAGAAAAAAATAAAAAACAGGAGAGTGTCCGTGAAAAAATTTCGTGTGGCGGTCGTGGGGGCGGGAGCGGTGGGGGTGGAAATGATTCGCGTGTTGAACCGGCGAGGGTTCCCTTTAGAGGAATTGCGGGTGTTGGCCCGAACGGATCGGCCGTTGACCGTGGAGGGAAAAACCTACGCCGTTCGGGAAACCACGCCGGACGCTTTTGATGGGGTTCACATCGCTCTTTTTGCCGGGACCGAAGGGGAAAAAGGGGCCGCCGTGACTTTTGGAAAAGAGGCCATCGCTCGGGGAGCCGTGGTGATCGACAACGGGGCCGATTACCGCATGGACCCCAACGTTCCCCTCGTTGTTCCTGAAGTAAACGCCGACGCTTTGCGGGGGCATAAGGGCCTTGTGGCCAACCCCAACTGCACCACAGCGGTTTTGTTGATGGGGTTGGCTCCGTTGCACCGGGCGTTTGGGGTGAAACGGGCCGTGGTGTCCACCTATCAGGCGGTGTCTGGAGCGGGGGGGAAAGCCATTGATTCCCTGAAAGATCAAGCCCGTCGGGTGATTGCCGGGGAACCCATCACGGATTTGGGGGGATTCCCTAACCAGATCGCTTTCAACGTTTTGGCCAACAACTGGAAGATCGAAGACGAGGGATACTCCAACGAAGAGTGGAAAGTGATTAAAGAAACCCACAAAATGTTGGACCCTCGGATTCATTTGTCCGTCACGACGGTGCGGGTCCCCACGGCCGTGGGGCACGGGGAGTCCGTTTGGATCGAAACCGAAAAGCCCATTTCCGCCGCGTCCGCCCGGGAGGTGTTGGTCAAGGCCGCCGGGGTTCGTGTGGTGGACGAACAGTCCCCCTTGGACGGCGTGGGGTGCCCCATGCCCCTCTTGGTCGCTGGGCGCGAAGACACACTGGTGGGCCGCATCCGCCGAGACCTCTTCAGCGATCACGCCCTTTCTTTCTGGGTTGTGGGCGACAACCTGTGGAAAGGGGCCGCCTTGAACGCCGTTCAAATCGCGGAAACCTTGATTGAGCGAGACTGGTTGAAGTTTTGAGTTTTTTTGTCTGCTTATGAAAATAAGATTTGGACCGTTTAAGATAAAATCATTATGGAATCTAAGAATCATTGAACTCTTTCTCGTGATCGGTTTTTTATTCCTGTACGATCCCTATTCTCTAAAAGCTATCCATGATCGTTATGTCTCATTTGATGGGATCGTCGTTAGGAAAGGCCTTCAGTGGTCTTGGTCATCAGATGGTAGTGATGATCGTTGCTATGTAATTCTACGGACAAATGACGGCAAAAGGGTCCGACGCTTTATTCATGTGAGTGATTTCGATGAAGTCAGACCTAAACTCTTTGTTCATAAGAAGAAGGGATTTTCTGAAAGACTGGAATGGCAAGGCCGGTATGAGGAGAGAGAAAAACAGGAAGCTTTCCTAAACTACATGAAAAAAGAACTGAAACGATAAAAACCGGCTTTTCATGAACTAGTGCGAGGAAAATCAAACCGTTTTCCGTTTTAAAAATGGGACACACAATACGATCTGTTTTTTCAGATGAACAACACAAGGGGTTCCACCTCTTGAACCCGGGGATTCACTTCGTCCTTCACCCCCGGCCCTTTTCCAAAGGAGGGGCGGTCGTTCACAAAGTTTTTTTCATTGGGGGCGACAGAGTCGCTGACGTGAGGGCGGGGTGAGGGATTTTATTTTCCGACGAGACAATGCCATGTCCCTCATCCGCCACTTCGTGGCACCTTCTCCCGAGCCAATCAGCCCGCCCAGAAAAGGGCGGGGCGAAGGAGGGATGAAACTTGGTTCTCGGGCCTTGTCTTAAAGATAAATCCCCCCTGGCCCCGCCTCAGCGACTCTGTCGCCCCCGGTGCCGGGCTC
>Ga0247840_10009951_pt1 | contig 12052 bp, 24 predicted proteins | sample LaCruzMarch2015__FD_192404 | JGI IMG/M metagenome (GOLD analysis project Ga0247840, IMG submission 192404) | Freshwater microbial communities from meromictic Lake La Cruz, Castile-La Mancha, Spain - LaCruzMarch2015_17m | ecosystem: Environmental > Aquatic > Freshwater > Lake | place: Spain...
TACAAAAATTTGCAAAGGGCAGCATTGAATATATACCTATTAATAATACAGAATATAGAGTTATTACACGTATTGAGCCAGATACTACAATAAAAAAATACATTGTAAATTATAAATACATTCAATCGCAAAACGAAAGCCTATACAAAGAACTACAAAGCATTAATAAAAAATTCAATTTATTAGCAGGTGAACACAAGGGCATACATGAATATTACAAGCAAAAGCATAAAGATTTAAAAATTTATCGTAATTATTTTTTCTTAATTATTCTTATCTTAGTGGCATATTCAATTTTTAGAATTTACATAACATTAAAAAAATGGAACGTAACCAGTTTGTTCAAAAATATGCCGAGGCGGTAAAAAAAATTACTGCTGGAACTGGTATAAGTCCGCAAGTTTTATTTGCACAAGCAATCTTGGAAAGTAGCGGTAAAGGTGCCAATGGTGTTTGGGGTGTTGGTAATTCTTTATTAGCTAGAAAGTATAAAAACTTTTTTGGCATTAAAGCAAGCAGCAAATGGAAAGGGCCGAGCATTAATTTAGAAACACAAGAATATTTTACAAGCACGCCTGTAACTATAAAAGATAGTTTTAGAGTATATAATAGTTTTGAAGATTCTGCAAAAGATTTTATAAAATTTCTACAAGAAAACCCAAGATATTCAAAAGCAGGCGTATTTGATGCCAAAACTCCTGAGCAACAAATACAAGCCATTAAAAATGCAGGCTATGCAACGGCCCCAAACTATGTGCAATTAGTTATGGGCATTATTGATAAAAACGTAAAACAATACGTACCTGAATTTAGCACAATACAAAAAGCAGCAATAAGCGGTAGTGCAATTATTGCGGCCCTAGCAATTTTTTTTTTTATAGTTAAAAAATAAGAAGCTCCGAAATTAGACTCATTTATTGATGTTCGGCAAGGCTCCCCCAGTGCATAAGCATTGGGGTTTTTTTATGCCTATATTTTTTTTTACAAAAAATTTGTAAATTTGCAAAGTATTTGTAATTTTGCAAAGTATTTGTAATTTTACAATCACAAACCAAAAACAAAAATAAAACAACATGAAAAAACAAAAACCTTTTTTAAACTGGTTGCAAGATGCAGCCAGTAAATTTATTGATGATTATTATTGGCCTATTATGGCAGTAATATTATTAATAGGTTGGAAAATATCAAGTGATATTGATAAAATATTGCAGCTACCATGAGTCAAGAAGATATAAAAAAATTGCAGCACATTATTAGCTTAATGTTAATATCACCTTTATGCGGTGAACATGTTCAAATAACGGCAATACTAACAAAGAAAGATTTAGATTTATTACAAAAAATTTCAAAAATTTAAAAAAAAACACTATGAAAAAAGTAAAAGTATTTTTTATACCAGCAGTAAACGCATTACAACAAATAGACACCACGCCAATAGATCAGCTAATTAATAAGGCATTAAGTGAGCAAAATATTAGTGTTGATAATCTTATTAATATTCAAGTGCATCAAGATAGCTTTAACAATCAAGGCAATATTATTATTATAACCTATATTGAAGATGTTATTACAGAAAATTAAAATTATTTTAGCAGAGCACCCCGAAATTTTAGAAACTAGAGTTAATGAATTTTTAGAAACAATGATCAGCGTCAATGATTCATTTATTGTTTTAGATACACAAATTAACACTGTTCTAATCTATAGCCAACAATTTACAAGTTTTACCATTCGTTACAGCATTAAAATAGATTCTTTATGTGGATAAATATTTTTAAAAATTTAATTGATAAGCCAAACACCATAAAGGCAGAAATATTAGAACAATGTAAAATGAAAGAGCAAAGGTTCAATAATATTTTATATGGCAGGATAAAAGCTACAGATTTAGAAGAGTGGATAATTAAAACTATTCTTAAAAAGCATAATTTAATTTAATCAATTTTATTTATGGACAACAACATTAACACCGGGTTTATTAAGGTGCACAGAAAACTTTTGCATAGTAGTTTTTATAAGCGTTCACAATATGTCCATTTGTGGCTGCATTTATTGCTTAAAGCCAATCATTCAGGCAAAAAAATTATTTGGAATAATAAAGAAATTGAAATACAATCAGGTCAGTTAATTACAGGCAGAATTAAATTGGCAAATGAAACTGGAATAAACGAAAATACTATTCAATACATACTTAAATTTTTTGAAAATTCAAGCATGATTCAACAACGAAATAACAGCCAAAACCGAATAATAACAATAGTTTCGTGGCATGAGTTTCAAAAGTTTAACAACGAATTAACAACGGCTCAACAACGAAATAACAACGGCCTAACAACGGCCCAACAACGAAATAACACAAACAAGAATGTAAAGAATGAAAAGAATGAAAAGAATGAAAAGAATGAAAAGAAAATAAAAAGCGAGGGAGATTTAAAAATTTTAAATTTTGATTTTATTAATGATGCTGTAAAAGGTAAATTTGTAGAATACATTGAAACCAAAAAAAATAAACCAACACAAAAACAATTACAAGCCATATACGGGCACCTTATAGAAATTTCAGAAAAAAACACACAGCGCGCGCAAAAAATTATTGAGCAATCTTTGCGTAATGGGTGGCAAGATTTATATGTTTTAGATAACCAAAAAACAAAAACAAATGAAAACAAAACAAACAACCTTAACAATTTACGCGCAGCAGCTACAAACATCATACAAGCAGCTTCAGGTACTACAATCAATGAATGATATAATAGAATTAAAGCCAGTGGCTATTGCATGTATTAAAACAACATTAGGGGAGCCAGTACTTAAAGCATTTATAGCTGAATTAATAATTGATTTTTGCGATTTTTTTAACGTAAAATCAAATATTAATGAAAACCAAGTAATGCAAACAGTAGATTTAATTATAGGGCACTATTATTATTTATCACTAGAAGATTTTAAAATGTGTTTTACTAATGGTAAATTAGGTAAAAATGTAAAGATATATGATCGTATTGATGGCAGTATAATTTTTGAAATGATTGAAAAACACGCAAAATTAAGATTAGAAACATTTGCGGCAGTACATGAAAAAAAGCACGATTCTATTAAATATAAATTAGAAAGAGATAGAGTATAACTTTTTATTATGAGTAGAATGATATTTAAACGATACAAGTCAATTTACATACACACTAAGTTAGTTTATGGTGTATTTATATTGCAACCAACCGATTTTAGACTATTTCTATTTCCTATAATTATGTGGGGAAGATCAAGGCATTTTTTTGGGTTTATTTTTTACCGTTGGAACAATACAAAGGCTGTAATGGGTTCGGCACTTCCATACAGGGCTTACTTTTCTATCAGCTTACTTTACTTTCCTTCATTAGATTTTAGAATAGGTAATGGTAGAAATTGGTTTTGGATTAGGAATGAAAATTATTACGGCTGGAAGGTTTACCGCCAAAATGTGAGGAACGGCTTTTAAATGGCAGCTAACGTTTTCGGGCTTTGTGTCTGTTTGCCCCTTGCACAAGGCTTCAATTTACAGACAAAGGTTGATGGGTCAAATAGCACAAAACCGATGTTATAAGCTGGCTGCGGTTTATTAACGATAAACTTAAATTGAAATGAAAATATTAATAGCTTGTGAGGAGAGCCAAGAAGTTTGCAGAGCTTTCCGAGAATTGGGTTTTGAGGCTTATAGTTGCGACCTACAAGAATGTAGTGGTGGTAAACCTGAATGGCATATTGTAGACCTGAATGGCATATTGTAGGAGATGCAATAAAGGAGGCTTATAGTGGCAAATATGATATTATGATTGCTCACCCACCTTTCACTTATATGAATAGGGCTGGTGCAAGATGGATGTATCCAACGGCAGGTAATTTGTGCCAAGATAGATATGCAAAAGGAATGGAAGCGAAGGCTATTTTTTTGGAACTACTTAATGCACCTGAATACATTGCTATTGAAAATCCAACACCATTGAAAGTAGTTGAATTACCAAAACATAGCCAAGCGATACAGCCCTACGAATATGGACACGAATACAGTAAACGAACTTTATTATGGTTGAAAAATTTGCCACTATTAAAGCCGACTGATATTCAAAGCAACTATAAGCCGTATTTGCCGAGCAATACTGGAGGAAAGAAAAGAGGGCAGAAATACCATTTTGTAAACATCACTCAAAAGGAAAGCTCAAAAACTTTCGCAGGGGTGGCAAAAGCTATGGCTGAACAATGGGGAACTTTCATTCGGAGCAGGGACGTAGCAGCTTGCTTATAACACAAAAATTAACGAAGTGCGAGGAACGAGCATTTTGTTAATTGACTGTTATACGAAGTTGCTATTTTCAGCAATTTCGTAAATTAGCACAATGAAAAATTTTTTATTTCCTTTAATTATTGGTTCAGGTACTTTTTTTTATACACAATTTTTAACATTACGTAAAAACGTGAAAGTAAGAATATTAAACGCTGGTATTGATAGCAATAAAACAATGGCTGCAAATTTTGATAAATTACATTTATTTTTACAAATAGAATTTTTTAACCCTACTTTAATTAATTTTCAATTAAAAGATCTAGTATTAAATTTTAAACTAGCCGAAATTAATCTAGGAAATGCCTATAAAACAAATGTGGATATTTTAAAAAGCAAAACAACTAAGATCATTAAAATTGAAATATCTTTAAACACTAGAAGCATTAAAACAGCATTAGGCCGAATAGTAAAAAACTTTTTTTTAGGCACTCCATTAATTTTAAAAATAGAGGGCCAAGTGAATACAAATTTTGGCGAATTGCCTATAAATGAAAGGGTTAATATAAATGCAGCATAATTTACCAATATTAGCAATAAAAAATAAAACTTTTACCTATAAAACAAATGGGTATAATGCCGATATTATACACATAATACATGCTAGTTTACCTGAAGCAAAACAGCAAGCAACGGCACTGGTGCCATACTTTAAAGGTAAAAACGAAATTGAAACAGCGCGCAACATTTGGCAGTTTTTGCGTAAAAATTGCACCTATGTTAAGGACGGCAACACACAAAAAATAAAACTACCTGCTAGATTTTTACACGATAAAAATAATAGAACCGGTAAGCCATTTGGAGATTGCAAAACTTATTCTTTATTCATTGTGGCTATAATGAGGGCTTCAGGATATAAATGCGGCTTCAGATATGCTAGTTATAATTTTTGGAACCCAACGCCTAGCCATGTTTATACTTTCACACCAAATTTGGTAATTGATGGAGTTTTTCGTAAATTTAATGCCGAAGTAAATTACTATTATAAAAAAGACTACATATGAAAATTGAACAATTAAGCGGAATAGATACAACAGTAAGCAACGAAAAATACAATGCTTATGGCACTGTAAAGAGTAAAATTGCCAATGCTTATAACCGTTTACCATTAAGAAGCCAACAATTAAAATTTAACGAAAGGTTACAAGATTTAATTGATGAAGATATTAACGGAATAGGCAAGCCTAGAAAAAAAGATAGAAAAGAAAAAAGAGAAAAAAGAAAAGCGAGAAGAAAAGACGACAAAGGCTTAAGAGCTTTACGTATTTTTATGCCATTAATGCGTAGAAAATTAAAAAAGAAAGGCGTAAAAATTGAAGATAGCAAGAGTATAAAAGAAGTAAGTGGAAAATTCAAAAAATATATTCTTGAGAAACAGCCTATAAATGGTTATGAAGAAATTATAGGCATTGATCCAGTAACAGAGGGCACTGAATTAAGCACAAGTATTATTAAAAAAATAATTGAGTTTATTAAAAAAGCCATTAAAAAAATAAAAGATCGTAAAAATAAAGGCGAAAAATTAACAGCAGAGGAGCAAGAAGATCTTAAAGATGGTGAAACACAAGAAAAAGACGAAAAAGAGGGTGGCAGTAATTTATTAAGTGGCGGAATGGCATTACCATTATTAGCAGCAGGTGCAGCAGCGTTTTTTTTATTTAAAAAATAGTAATCATGGCAAAAACTACAAAAAAGAAAACAACAAAAAAGCCTAGCCCTGCACAACTAGCAGCACGCAAAAAATTTGTTGCAATGGTTAAGAATAAAGCAAAAGCAGCTAAAGCAAAAAAAGCACCTGCAAAGAAAAAAGCAGCTGCAAAAAAAGCTACAGCAAACAAGCCATATCAAACCGGTAGTAGTAATAAATTATACGATTCTTTACGCAAAGCGCAAGAGGCCGGTAAAAGAGTAAGTGCAACTGGTGGCGTATATTATGAACGTAGAAAAAACCGTAGTGATATGCCCGGTAGTGTTTTAGGTATTGGTGCCCTTAAAAAATCAGCAATGTATGATTGTACTAATAAATTAGGCAAACTACACGCAAATAAATTAATAGAGCCAACTAAAAGAGGTAAAGCAAAAATTCAAAAGCAAATAACTGAAGTAAATAAAAAAATTAAACAATTAGGCAAACTTTAAAAAAACATTTGTATATTTAAACTTTAATTTAAAAAAACATGGCAAAACGTAAAAAATCTTACAAAAAAACAAGTCCACGCAAAAGACGCATTAATGGCATAGGTCAAATGGGTGGCGCATTAACTGGAGCATTACCATTAATAGGTGGAGCATTAGCAGCAACATTAGTACAAAATAAACTTTTGGCAAATGTTGCATTTATACCAGATAATTTAAAACCCGCAGTACCAGTTGTATTAGGCATTTATTTGCAAACAATGAGTAATAAAATGTTTAAAGATTTAGGCGCGGGTATGATTGCAGCAAGTGGCGCGCAATTAGTGGCCCAATATATACCAGGCATTACTGGCGTTGATGATGAAGTAATTGAAGCTTTAACAGATGATGTTATTGAAGCATTGCCAAGTCAAGATGCGCCACTAGCAGGCTATGATTATGAAGATATGAATGGCATGGAAGGTGAAGATATTAATGGCTATGATGAAATAGGCGAACTAGATCAAGAATTTTAATTTTTTAAACAAATAAATCAATAAACAGTATGGCACGTAGAAACGTAGCAGCGGTGAGCAACTCAAGAGCAGTTTATAACTCAATCCGCCAAAAAGGTGTAATTTCAACCCCTAGTTATTTAAGACTAGAAAAAACATTAGGCACTCAATCAAATTTGCAATTTAGTGTATTGCAAAATGAGGGTAGCGCAAACGTAACCGAAAAAAGGTTAAGCATTTCAGACACATTTACCGTTACTGGTATAGGTGTATTTTTAGGACATCATGGTTCATCTGATGATGTAAGCGAAATGGCTTTGCATACTTATCCAAACAGTGCCGTATTTGGTACAGCTAAAGTAGATGAATTGCAAGTTTTTTATAATGGCTTTTTATCTATTCGCATTAATCAAACAGTGTTTTTAGATAGTTATGATACACAACGCCATTATGCAGTAGGTAGTGCCCAAGAAGGTGTGGCAATAAGTTCAAACGCTACTGTTAATTTATATCAAAAATCAACATGGGAAGGTGGCAATTATGGTTTTCAAGCAGTAACGCCTACTCTAACATTAAGCGGAGCAGCAAAAAATGATGTTCAATTAACTTTTCCTTCAAGTAGAGACATGACTCCTACAAGCGGCACTAGTTTTGGTGTAGTTATTTTTAGAGGTTTCTTGAATCAAAATGCAGCGAAATTTAACGCTAAATTTTAATTAATTATAAGGGGCCGCGCCAAACAGCGGCATTTTGTTTTTGGTTGAATTAGGCTGTATATTGGTTTGTGCAGCCTTTTTTTTTACTTTATTAAATTTATAATTATGTTCGTAATAGAAAAATGTTACTTTGTTGAGTTAAATTTTGCTAGCGCAGGAGCGAGCGGCAAGCGTTTTTATTTTCAAGATATTCCACAATTAAGAAATGTTAAAACTTGTGCTATTGAAGCTATTTCAGCAAATGAATTATCACAAAGTCCAAACAATAAACAAATGGTACTCCAAAGCAACAGTAAATTTTGTTTGCTTACATTGGCAGTACAAGACACTGAATTAGTTTATCAATTACCAGTATTTTCATTATTTACAAGTGAACAAGGCGGTATATTAAAACAATTTAAAGGTTTAAATATTAACCTTGTAAAAAGTTATGTTACTACTACTGGATTAGGCCCAGCAGCTAACGAAAGTTTAGGTTTTGTATTTTATTATAAATAATTGCCATGTTGCAACATCAAACACCTGAATATTATTATGATCCTTTTGTATTTGGGGTAAGTAACTCAAAGTTAGTGCCCGTATTTATAAATGTAACATCACCAGCAAAACCAACAGCAGGCACTCAATTTTTCTTTTTTTCTGATGAAGATTTAAACGGAAAAACAATTAAAGGTATAGCATTAGCAGATGCCACTAGTTTAGCTAACAGCCCATTTTCAGGCTATAGTCCAGCAATTTTAGATTTTGCAGTAGTTACTTTAACAATAGCAAATGAGAAAGGTAACGTAATAATTAACGATTTGCCTATTTCTATTTTAGGTATAGCTAATAATGTTTTGGTACCTGGTAGAGGTGGAAAAAAATTTAAAACTAAATTTAAAATGAATTTAGGAAATAGTTTTATTAGGTATAATGATAACCCAGTAGGTTCAACCTACCCTGCAGTATTGCCGTTTATATTTTACTACTAAAAACTTTAATTTATGGTTAAGATTAGCCCAGATTTATTATTTAGTAAAATAAAAGAAGATAATTTTTCTTTTTGGGTTGTTACCGATGGCGTAAATACATACGGCACCAATAACAGCGAAGAAGATCCAAGCAAAAGTATTTCAAGGTTAAAAAACACATTGGAAGAAATAGATGGCGACACTGTAACTGTAACAATAAAAGACAAAACAACACAACAAGGCAATCCAAAATTTGAAAGGCAAGCAAACAGAATTAAAGAACAAGTTTTTTTAATTAAACTAGATCCAAGAAAAAAAAATATAGGTACCAGTGCAAAAGAAACTATTACAGATTCTTTTTTTAGCAATGGCGAATTAAAAAATTTCTTTTTTGAGAATCAAGACCTAAAATTAAAAATACAAGGCCTACAAAGAGATCTAGCAGAGCTGCAAAAAATTAATGCCGAATTAGAGCAGGAATTAAATGAAGTTGAAGAAGTTGAAGAAAATGATACTATTGCCGGCTTGCCAAAAGAAATGGTACAAAATGCCGTAATGGGTATTTTAGGTTTAACTCAAAAGCAGCCAAGCCCACAAACTATAAACGGTATTGAAGTTGAAACAAGCACAAACACTAGTAACAAATTAAAAAGCATATTACAAAGAATAAAAAAAGTAGATTCTAATTACATAAACAATCTAGAAATATTAGCTAAATTTATGGAGCAGAAACCAGATCAATATTTTGCATTTTTACCAACCATGAAAGGCTTAACAAGATGAAAAAATACTTAACACCACAAATATTGCAAAGCGGCTTAATTTTAAGCGGTTTATTTTTGGTATATCGTATGTTTAGGCCAGCAGGAGCAAAAGAACAACAACAAACTACAACGAGCATAAAAACAGATATTGCCAAAGAAGAAAATAAAGGAGTGCAGCCTAGTTTTAGTTCGAGTAATTATAAAACATTAGCCGATAAATTATACGCGGCAATGAATACAAGCGGAACAGATGAAAACGCAATTTTTAGCGTATTTTCTCAATTAAAAAATTCTTTAGATGTTTTAAAATTAATAGAAGCATACGGAACTAGACAATTATACACATTTGGATTTCCTGCTGGTGGACAACAAAATTTAAGCCAGGCGTTAAGTGATGAATTAAGCGATACAGAAATAGCAAAGGTTAATCAAATTTTATTTAATAAAGGCATAAATTATAAATTTTAATGAAATACTTTACACCATATAGAAATGAATTTCAAGAGTATAGTATAAATTCTATTATTGAGCCGAATTGTGCAGAATTTACAGTAGTTAATAAAGGTACTGTAACAGCGTATTTTAATGGGTACCCATTATCTACAAACGATAGTATTGCATTTAGCGCGCAATCTGAAGAAATAGACAAAGGCATATATAATTTAACTTTTGCTACTGGTGATGGCACAAAAAGTATTTGGGTAATAAGAAAATTGTATTTGTAATGATTATAGTTAGTTCAGGTTCAGGTACAGTTACTAATATTAATACAACAGCGCCATTAAGTGGAGGCCCTATTACAACTAGTGGCACTATTACAACTGCAATGGCTACTAATAAACTTATTGGTAGAAGTACATCAGGAACTGGAGTAATGGAAGAAATAACAGTAGGCAGTGGTTTAAGTTTAACTAGTGGAACATTATCAAGTAGTGGCGGAACAACAGCAGCTGGAAACACAAACGAAATACAATATAACAATGGCGGTGCATTTGCCGCAAATTCTAATTTTAACTGGATAATAGCAGATAATAGATTATTATTAGGCATTGAAAATACAGCCGATATTAATAGCCGAATGGTTGTAATTGGCAAAGGTGTATCAACTAATAATACTTTTGTTATTCACAATAGTACAGGAACTAATAATGCTCTAGTAGTAAAAGATAACGGATTTATAGGATTTGGGGCATTACCTTATAGTGCAACACTAAAATATAGATTTAATGTAGGTACAAATGCTAATTTATCTATTCATAACCCAAGTGGAACAATTACAAGGCTTCAAGCAGTTAATGATATTGCAAGCAGCGCCACACCATTACATTTTAACGGAGATTCTTTAATATTTGAGCAAGCAACAAATGAATATGGGAAATTGGATAATACACAGTGGAGGTTTCAAAATTTACCTTTTAATATTAATCAATCCATTGCCACAAGTGGGGCAGTATCATTATTAAACTTAAACAACACTAATAATCAAGTTGCAACATCTATATTAAATTTTACTATTGCAGGTAATAATTTAGCACAACTAAGAGCAGAAGCAACTGCTGGAGATGATAACGTACAAATAAGGGTAACTAATTCAAGTGGTACATTAATTGAGCCTATTAGATTTCAAGGTACTGGAAATGTTTTAATTGGAACAACAACAGATATTGCTACTTCTATTCTAACATTAAACAGCACCACAAAAGGTTTTTTACCACCAAGAATGACTACTGTCGAGAGAGATGCAATTTCAAGTCCAGCAGCAGGATTAATAATTTATAACACTACTACTAATAAATTAAATTTATTCACAACTGCTTGGGAAGCAGTTACAAGTTTATAAAATTAACAACATGGCACTATTAATTAACTCAGATAACATTTATAATACTAATGGTGGCGTAAAACTGCCAAGTACTAATGTTTTATGTAGATTTATTTTTCAGTCTGAATTATTAACTACTAATGTAAAATCATTTCTAGTATATTGGGAATCATTAACAAGTCAAATTGGGCAATGGCAAGATATTAATATAACATACATTGATCCATTAACTTTTGAAAGAACTGTTTTAAATAACAATTTTACATTTACATTAACACAATCTGAATTAGCCGCATTAAATATTTTAACAGTACACGAATTAATTAAAGCAGAACTTGAAACAATTTTAGGGCCAGGCACTGTTACTATTAATTTAATAATTTAATATGGAACTAGAATTATTTAAAGGCCTAGCAGAATTTGGCATTACGGGTTTTTTTATTTTAGCATTGTTAGTAATTGCTTATTTTTTATGGCAGCGCGTAACAAAAATGCAGGATCAGTTAAGTTTAAAATTTGAGCAATACCAAAAAGAAGATAGAGAAAAATTACTTCAAGTAATTGAAAAAAATACAACTGCCTTTAATGAGCTACACATTTTTATTGCCAAATTTAAAAATGAGTAATGAAACGTTATCTATATTATTTTTTGTTAGCTTGTACATTGTTACAATGGCAGGCATGCTCCTACTCTCGAAGCATATTCAAAGCAAAAAACAAAATTGACGAATTAGCAAAAAAATATCCCGAAATTGTTAAAGACAGTCAGATTGTTATTATTGATACTATTTATACTGAAGGCGATATTATTGATACCGTTATTAGTTGCGACAGCTTGCGGCACTATATACA
>Ga0247840_10009952_pt1 | contig 12051 bp, 8 predicted proteins | sample LaCruzMarch2015__FD_192404 | JGI IMG/M metagenome (GOLD analysis project Ga0247840, IMG submission 192404) | Freshwater microbial communities from meromictic Lake La Cruz, Castile-La Mancha, Spain - LaCruzMarch2015_17m | ecosystem: Environmental > Aquatic > Freshwater > Lake | place: Spain...
TTCATAAACATGTGTGCCAGTTTGCGTGTCATATCTCCGTGATCTCTACTAAAGTAGCCAGTTTCTAAATCACCTTTCCAGTGACTACGGCCCACACGGAATCGTTCTTTGTTTTCATCTAGTCGCCAGTGTTCAAACGGCGGAAAGTTCAGTCGCTGACGCACCGGATTCAACACCACATCATCCAGCAGTTCATCCAAGGAATCATCAATCACTTCGTCTTCCACAAAGTCCAGGAGATCTTCAATTTTTTGTTTTTTCTTTTGTGCAGACTTGGGAATCTTTTTCTCGGCCATTGGGATATGGTCCCAGCAGGTGATTCTAAACACTAGATCTGTATTGGGAATCTTTACTGGATCCACAATGGTGCCTTCGCGCTTGAGTCGATCAGCACGATTGCGTCTGGCTTCTGCTATGGTACGCTGGTTAATTTTGTCCAAACTGGGCAAAATAATGTCGTACTGGCTGTCAACAGCAGGATCTCGATAGTAGCAATAGGTATTTTTGCTGGTGTGTATCTCTTTGAGAATGTCTCTGTTGTTGAGATAGTTTACTTTGGGTGCAGCGGGTGTTGATGATATTGATTTCAACGGATCCAGGGTGGATGCTGTTTGTTTAACTGTTGCCACAGGCAGGTCTCCTTGTAATGTATTTATTATAACACTTTTTACTGCGTTGTCAACCTTTATCATTATATGACCAGTTTATGTTCACAATAAATAAGGTATAGGACTACACCATGCCATATATCAATCTTAACGGACAATTGACATTTGTAACAGACGAAGAACTTGCACTTTATACTGAAGGGCAGGGAGTGAATCCAGCTGCCGGGGGTGATCTTTTACAATTAAACAATAGTGAAACCATACTTTTACCAAATACAACTAATAACACACCTGGTCAAGTACTATTACAAACAGCAGAAAGTGTCATTGACGATCCTACCGGAGTATCAGCAGCTGAAGACGCTGCCATTGCTGAACAACAAGCGGCACAAGGTGATGCTGATGCATTTGCCGCCAACAACTCAGTGCAAGACCCCACTGGCGTGTTGGCAGCTGAAGATGCTGCCATACGTGAGGATCAGATAGCAGCTGAAGATGCGGCACTGTTTGATCAACTTGCTGTACAACGAGAGGCCGAACGAAAACAATCCGCACTGGATCAGGCACGAGCACAGAATACCATTGCCACTCAGCGTAAGAACCCCAACAATGCTGACTGGCGTGTCAAACTACGACTGGCACCCGGTGCCAATTATCTCTATAACGCCCCAGCACCTGGCATCCTGCAACCTTTGAAAGATCAGGGCGGTGTGATATTCCCCTACACACCCACCATCAGCACCAGCTACAAGGCCAATTACTCCAGTTATGACCTAACACATTCTAACTATAAGGGTTACTACTATCAAGGCAGCGTAGTTGAACCAGTTACACTGAGCTGTGTATTCACCGCACAAAGCACAGTGGAAGCTGAATACCTGTTGGCAGTGATACACTTTTTCAAAAGTGTGACCAAGATGTTCTACGGACAAGATGCTGAACGTGGCACACCACCACCTCTGGTATATCTCACCGGACTGGGTGAATATCAATTCAACGAACATGCCTGTGTGGTGCAGTCATTTACCTACGACCTGCCCACAGATGTGGACTATATACGTGCTCGCAGCCCCAACATCAACAACAGTAATATGCTAAATCAACGACAAGCCAGCAATGCTCGCTCACCGGGCACCACTTGGGGCAACGGTGTACTGGGCAATTTTTTAGGCGGAGCAATCAACAGATTGGCCAATGCCGGAGTACCAAAAGGTGCAGTAAATATGCCACCTGCCCCGGCCACATTTGGGCTGAACAGTCCCACCTATGTGCCAACCATAATGAACATTGCTATAACACTGCTGCCGGTTCAGAGCCGTAAACAACAGAGCCAACAGTTTAGTTTACGACAGTATGCCAATGGTGATCTACTCAAGGGAGGATTCTGGTAATGGCAAACTACAACGCAACCAGCCCGTACTATGCCACAGGATACAGCCAGTTCTTTTTGGATGTCATGGTGAATCGACCCATTCCGGCGCAGAGCGATGACTTACCGTTTGTGATCAATCAGACCTATCAGTACAGACCAGATCTCTTGGCATTTGACCTGTATGACAACGGCGGCCTATGGTGGGTGTTCTATCAACGCAACCCCAACACACTCACAAAGCCTCCCTTGGACTTTGCTATAGACACTTTTATCTACTTGCCCAAGATCAACACACTGCGTTCAACGTTGGGATTCTAAACAATGGCAACTGCATCAGAACTGCAAGCAGAAATTGCTCGCTTACAAGAAAGACTTCGTATTGCCCAAAATGGCCTTGCCTCGTTGAATAGAAATTTACAAAGTAATCAAGCAATACTAGCAAGATATGCCAATGAAGTGGCAACCATTCCTAGACAAATTGCCGCATTACAAGCTCAGTTGGCTGCACTACAAACGCCCACGCAATCAGCAGCCGCGAATGTTTCAAACAGCGCCGCTGGTGCCACACAGAATCCTGCACCGCCGCCAACTACTACCGGCAGATTGACCACTGACGAAGCTGCCACCTTGGCACAGAATACTGAAACAGGAACCAACCCTCCTGTAAAGACCTTGACAGAAACTCAGAGTGTTTCGCCTGCTGCACCTGGCGGCATCGCTGCCACAGAAGGACGCCCAGGTGGCGAACCCGGTGCAGGTGCCAAGGGAGAAGATGGAGCCACAGCGGCCAACACAAAACAAGTGCTGGACACTGTTGGCAATAAGCCATTCCAACCCAGGGACAATGTACTGGATCAGTATGCCAGTTATACCTACAATATTGGCTGGTACATACTGACAGTGTCACAGTACAATGCTTTACAGAACACAGCCAAACCATCAATAAGTCAGTACAACTTGTTGATGCAAAGTGGCGGAGCACCAGAAAATGTCAGTGGAGTAAAACCTGAACTGACTGATGCGTCTGGAAGAAGGACCGGAGCAAGTGATCCTAGATCAACCACCTTTGTTGGCGGCGATTCAACCAGAGCAGGTCGTAACCCATTTTTTGGATTGGATTATTATCTTGACAATTTAGAAATAACAAGCCTTCCAGTGGGCAAAGGCACCAACCGAGCAAACAACGACGCTTCTCTAAAATTCACAGTCACGGAACCGGCAAACATAACATTGATCAATAATCTATACCTGGCAGTAAAAGAACTGTATACAGACCCTAAGGTCACTGCTACGGCTGCATACTATGCATTGATTATAAGATTTTATGGGTACGACGAAAAAGGTAATATTGTTCAAGCTAGAAATTCAGATAATAACGATGCTGTTGTGGAAAAAATTATACCTTTTAAATTGAGCAATATCGAATTTGAGGTGTCCAACAAGCTGGTTGAATATCAAGTCACCGGAGTTGGAGTTCCTTATAATGTGGGATTCGGGTCTAATCTAGGTGTAATCAAATCAAAAATTGAACTTTCCGGTGCCACAGTAAAAGATTTACTAACCAAAGGTGTTGATACTACCGCAGTATCGGCAAATGATGGAAGACAAGATACCGTAGCACCTATTTCAGGTACTGACCGTCAGGGTGCGGCAACCGCGGCAGGAACAGATCCTAATGCAGTAAATGATCAAGGTATGGCGTTCGGCGGCGGGGGTTTATAATGGCCAACATATTATTTGATGCAGAGCGCATTGCTCAAAAAAGATTTGGTGGTCCTGGAGGAACAGCTCAACCATCCACGCCGGAGCAGTTGGCAGCCAAACAAGCAGTCCTGGTGCGAGGCTCCACTCCCACTGAACGATCAGTGGATCTGTCAACCTTACAAACTACTCCTGCTTCGTCTACCCCACCCAAGGCCAATGCTGCCCCCAGTGTAAATAAAAATATTGTACACGGGTTGATGGACAACCTAAATAAAAAAGAAGCAGAATTAGTAAAAGATGGAGTCTTTGAAGTTGCATGCAAATATAGTGTAGAATTTGCCCCAGCGGCCCTGGGAGATGCTCGTGTTACTAAATTTGGCAAACCTCTCAAATCAAAAGTTCCGATGCAACAATCTAAAAACCCATCTGACAAGGTTAATCCTGACAGCAATTCTGCTGACTATGCTGTCAGAACACAGTCCTTTGATGCTGGCACACCAATTTTAGTGATAATAGATGAAATATTAAAAAACAGCACATACATTGCTGACCAGGCCAAGTATATTAACGATGAAGTAACCAAGGAAGTAAAACCACAAAAGCCATTGGGAAATTTAGTATGGTATAAAATTTCTGTAGGAGCCCTGCCAATAGAGCCATTTGATAAAAAACGCAATGCGTATGCGCAGGATATCAAATATGTAATTTCTGCTTACCCTATAAACAGCATGGTCAGCGAATATTTTCCGGAATGCAATGTGCGCGGCCGCCATAAAAGTTACAAATATTGGTTCACTGGAGAAAACACACAGGTGTTATCATTTGCACAAAAATTCAACAGCTTATACCAACAAACATTTACCAATCCAAAGATATTAGCAGAGGAACGTCAAGCCGCTCAAACTCTAATGAGCCTGGCGCGTGAGTTCCAGTCTGCAGTAGCCAGCAGCAACACCCACGGCGCCGAAGCTCAGGCCAATGCACCCGGTGCATCAGCCGCTGATTGGTTGTATAATAAATCTGATCTTTCCACATGTGAGATAACTATTGTTGGTGATCCTGCTTGGTTACAGCAGGGCGAACTGGCTCACTCACTTAATGCATCCAGTTTTAATTTTAGTCCGTTTAATCCAGATGGCACTATTAACTATGACGCACAAGAAATAATTTTTGATCTACAATGGAGTCCTGGTGTGGACTATGACCTAACTGGCACCGGTCTGGCCCAGCCCACTGTGTCAGGAAACCACCAAGCAGTCTGGACCTACAAAGCCACCCAAGTGGTCAGTAAATTCAGTAGAGGCAAGTTCACACAGAATCTTACTGGCACTTTTGTTACCCTAGTTGACCTTACCACAAAGCCTGTTGTAGCAACTGCTGTCCAAGCAGACATACGACGTATAGATAATGCTATAGATAATGCTATAGATGCAGGTGTGCGTCCGGCAACACTGCAACGATCTCCTGAATTTTCCAACACTGGCGGAGGCGCAGCCACAGGTAATCCTCTCATAGCACAAGGCACACAGCCAGGCAATCCACGTATTAATCCTGGCAGTCTGCGTGATGTCGCCGCACAGGCCAATGCTGCTAGAGAGACATTGGCTAATCCTCCACAATCAATCAATCCAACAGCAGAACAGGTTGAATCAACTCCTGCCTATCAGGCTGCACTGGCCGCTGGAGCACCGCCTGCGTTGGCAGCGGCTGTATCCCAACAAAGTCTAGGAGCCAACGGTGCTGGTGTTAGTACAGCACCAATTGAATCAACTGTTGCTTATCAAAATGCAATAGCCGCTGGGGCAACTCCGCGAGAGGCTGTGATCATAGCACAACGAAGCATTGGCGCTGGCAGCGACACTCCAGTACAAAAAATTAATAGAGAAACATAATGTCAGATAATATTATTAGATCCGGCGGCGTTGCCCCAAATTACAAACTTGATCGCGGTGGAGTGCTTTCGCAGTTTGGGCCATTTGTTGGCATAGTAAAAAACAACGTTGATCCCACCAGACAAGGTCGTTTACAAGTGTACATTGAGCAGTTTGCCAGTGGCAATCCTGATGATAAAACATTGTGGACCACAGTAAATTATTGTCCGCCATTCTACGGAGCAACACCGCCACTGCCCGGCAAAAAAGGTGACACTACTAATGTTGGCGGCTACCTTGATGGCAATCCACAAAGTTATGGCATGTGGTTTACACCGCCAGACCTGGGTGTCAGTGTATTGTGTGTGTTTGCTGGAGGAGATCCCAGCTCTGGATTTTATATAGGTTGTATTCCAGATCAAGGTATGATGCACATGATTCCGGCCATTGGATCCAGCAAAGCATTTGACCTACAAAACAGTGATCAAAAAAGCTATTACAACGGCGCCACAGTGTTACCAGTGACAGAAATCAATCCAAATAATAAAAAGATTGATGATAATCCACAGTTCTTTAACCAGCCAAAGCCGGTGCATAGTTTTATAGCCGCCGAAATGTTTCAGCAAGGCACCTTGGCTGACCCTCAGCGTGGGCCAATTGGATCAACCAGCCAGCGTGAAAGTCCCAGTGCGGTGTTTGGAATAAGCACACCGGGTCGTGCAGTGTACCAAGGCGGCCTAACAGAATCTGACATTAAAGCTCGCATCACAGACAAGTCAATTTCTGCCACGGATGTAAGTGTGATTGGTCGCAAAGGTGGACACAGTATTGTGCTGGATGATGGAAACTTAGAAGGCAAAGACAATCTTGTACGAATACGCACAGCTGGTGGCCATCAGATCACCATGAGCGACGACGGCAACTTCTTTTACATTATACATGCCAACGGTCAAGCATGGGTAGAGTTTGGACAAGAAGGCACATTAGATGTATATGCCACAAATTCAGTCAATGTTCGTACACAAGGCACCATCAATTTGCATGCAGACAAAGATATCAACATGTTTGCAAAAGGCACAATCAATATGAAAAGTATGTTGGGCACAACAATTGAAACTGAAAAAAAGCTAACTGTATCCAGCACAGACGAAATGACTTTGTACAGCAAGGCTCGTATTGCTGTGCGGGCCGACGGCAGCTTGGCCATAGTCAGCAACAAAGGATCCTGGAATGCCGGTGGCGCTATGGTACTGAACGCCGGCGGCATTGATCTCAATGGTGGATCTGCTGAAAATGTAGAACCACCTGTCAAATTAGAAAAACGTGTGATGCCTGACACAGAATTTAACAATGCTACGGGCTGGCAAATTGCCACCACTGGATTAGAAAGTATTGTAACACGGGCTCCCACACACGAACCTTGGCCGTTTCACAATCAAGGTGTTGATGTTGAAATACCAATGGAAGAAGGTCAACCATCTACCCCGCCCAACACTCCAGCATTACCGTCGGGATGGTCCGGATCAGTAGCAGGTGAGTCAAATGGCTAAGTTTACATTTGCATTACCGAACGGGCAGTTGTTTGTGTTGGATGGACCTGCTGGCTCCACCATTGAACAAGCAGAAAGAATCTATCTCGAGCAGTTGGCCGCCGGGGCGTTTGTTGGATTGAGATCTGGAGACCAATTGCAACCACTTGAAAGCACCTTGATGCAATTTAGTCAATCGCGGCTTGATCGAGGAACAGCTGGTGTTCCAGACATTCCACTGTTGGCAATTTATAATGGTGGCGCACTTGGGTCTAATCAAATAATTATATCATCGTTGCCGGTGCTGACAGATGTGCCAATCAACAACGGTATCACTGTGGCTGACTATGTGGATCAAACAACAGTGACCGAAGGCATTGGCCCACTGTCAACATCACAGGTACAGGCCGTAATGGCCGCCATTGCTGCCAGTGTGTGTCAACCTGCTGATGTTGCAACTGATGAGATTGGGGTTGGCAAGTATGGATTTAGCGTCCAACAATTAGAAGATGCTGGCTATTTAAAATGTGGTACTGCCGCTAGATTTTTAGGATAAACGGAATGATTGGATTGACTGATGTATTGAAAAGTCCCAGTGTATGGACCGGCAAGGATGGTGTAACCGGATTAACAGACCTGTTAAAAAACCCACCACTGCAAGACAAAATACAACTGGGGTTGATGAAGACTGGCTTTGATACCTTGGTCAAAACCGGGGAAATAGTAACACCTGGTACTGATTTAAAAAAGCCATCGGGACAACTGTATGATGCCGCAGCCAATGCTGGAAAAAACCTAATATCGGCCAGTGCTGGACTAGTGGCAGCACCAAAAGCCTTGAGCAGTTTGCCTACAGGCTCACTGTCAAACCTTGATGCAGAACTCAACAAGGCAAATGCCGCAATCAATGAAGGACTTACCCGAGCACCAGGTGTAATCGGCGGAGAATTTGACAGAGCAACTGGCGCGATCAGTGGAGCACTTGGCGAAGCCTCCGGTGCACTTGGCAGCGCGACTGGATCACTTGGAGGAGCGTCTGGTGCTCTCAACGGTATAACCAGTAGTGTACCAAATGTGTCAAGTTTGGCCAATAAAGGCACAGCACAACTTGGCGGACTCTTGGCCAATGCTGGTAAATTTGGAGTAGGCACTGCTGTGTCCTGGGCCAAAGGTGCATCTGGTGCCACAGGTGCAATTGCCGGGATCACTGGATCGCTAACTGGTGCTGCTGCCGGTGCATCAGGCACATTGGCTGGCACCGCAAGTGGATTGACGTCTGGATTAAAAACTCAGATGGACTCGCTGGCCAAACAAGGTCAGTTTGCAGTTAACTTCAGTGACTTTAAGTTGCCGGCTGCTGTGGCAGGCATTGTACCAGCCGCAGGGTTCAAAGGAACAGTGGATAGGTCTACCTTAAATGCCGCAACTGCTAAACTGGTTGGCAGTGATAAAATAGCTTTGCCTAATTTTAGTCCTCAAGCTGTTGACACATCTGCATTGACTGATGCTGCCAGCAAAGCCAAAGGTCTGTTGTCCGGTGGACTAGATGCAGACGGAGCATTATCCAAAGCCAAAGGTGCCCTGGGCGCTGCCAGTGGTGGATTAGGTGCGCTGGGCGGCATACCCGGAGTTGATGCGTTAGGCGGTCTAACTGGCGGGTTATCTACTACAAATATCAATAGTAGAATTAACGCACTAGGCGATCCTAAGGCGCCGCCCTACACCGGCGATGATCCAATTATTAGAGCACGGTTAGGGTTGCCACCGGTCCGCGCAGCCTAATCAACTGAGTAAATACAACTATGACAACATTTGTAGGATTTAACACTATTGGACAAACAAAAAAGTTCACGCTGGTAGACTTTGAGTTGGTCAAACAAGACCTGTTGAACGCATTCAACATACAACAAGGTGCCTTAGTAGGTCGTCCCGGATACGGCACAATAATCTGGAGTTATCTGTTTGAGAATCAAACTCAAGACACTGAGCGAGCTATACTGGCAGAGATAAATCGTGTGGCCAGCCTGGATCCAAGGATCTACATTGAATCTGCTGAACTATTTCCGCAAGACAATGGTATACTTGTACAAATTGCACTGACAATGGTACCAGGCCAAACAACACAGTTTTTAGCACTGTATTTTGATCAACAAACTCGCACAGCCGGCTACGCTTAAACATAAACTGGGTGGTTTATTTTCGCCATAAATAACCTACAAGATGGATTATTATGGCAAAAACTACTAGACAAACCACGGTATTTGGAGTTGAAGATTGGAAAAGAATCTACCAGACCTACCGCGAAGCCGACTTCCAAAGTTATGACTTTGAAACTCTGCGCAAGAGTTTTGTTGATTACATACGACTGTATTATCCAGAAACATTTAACGACTACATTGAGTCAAGCGAATTTATTGCCCTACTAGATGTAATGGCATTTATGGGCCAGTCGATGGCCTTCCGCACAGACCTAAACACTCGTGAAAACTACCTAGACACTGCCGAACGTAGAGACAGTGTGGTCAAACTGGCCAACCTGGTTGGCTACACGCCCAAGCGCAACACTGAATCATCCGGATACCTTAAAGTATTTTCAATTCAGACCACAGAAAATATAGTAGATTACAACGGCATCAACCTGGCCAACATCACTGTTAACTGGGCTGACCCAACCAACTTTGATTGGCAAGAACAATTTGCCGCCATCCTAAATGCCACGCTGGTTGACACACAACGTTATGGCCGTCCTGGAAACAGAACCACCATTAACGGAATCCGCACAGACGAATACACAATTAATTTACTGCCAGGCTTTTTACCAGTGATACCTTACAGTGCTGTGATTGACGGTGTCAATATGCCGTTTGAGGCTGTCAGTAGCACAGCCACAGGACGTGGTTATGTATACGAACCTAGTCCACGCCCTAATGGACAATTTAATGTGTTGTTTCGAAATGACCAATTGGGTTTTGCGTCCGCCAACACCGGATTCTTCTTCTTGTTCAAACAAGGTGTGCTACAAAATCAAGACTTTAATCTACCAGAGCGTATTGCCAATCGTGCAGTGAACATCAACATTGAAGGCATCAACAACACTGATCGCTGGTTGTATCAATTGACCACGGTTGGTTCTATTGCTCGTGAATGGGAGTTTGTGGAAAGTGTGTACACTGCCGCAGCCGAACAACTGACAACACTGCGTCCAATATATTCAGTGTCCAGCAGAGCCAATGATCAAATCACTCTAAACTTTGGCGATGGTGTGTTCTCAGAGATACCTGTGGGACTTTTCCGTGCCTACGTCCGCGCATCAAACGGATTGCAATATATTATCAATCCAGAAGAAATGCAAAATGTATTGTTGAGTATCAGCTATGTCAGTCGATCTGGACAACTTGAAACACTCACAATGACCTGTGGTATCACTGAGCCGGTGAGCAATGCATTGGCTCGTGAAACAATAGATGAAATCAAGCAACGTGCCCCAGCACGTTACTACACACAGAATCGCATGGTCAACGGAGAAGACTATAATAACTTTCCGTTCACCGCTTATAACTCAATCATCAAAAGCAAAGCACTGAACCGTGCGTCAATTGGTACAAGTAGATATCTTGATCTGGTAGACAACACTGGAAAATATTCTTCCACAAATACATTTGCCAGCGACGGTGCTCTATACGAATACAATGTGTTGCCAACGTTTTTATTTACTTGGCTAACAACCAATGAAATCAGCGATGTCATTACCAATCAAGTTGAAGCACGATTGACAGGCGATGCTGTCAAACAATTTTACTATGCTAATTATCCGCGGCCTTCACTGACTGCACTGGCAGTGAGCTGGAATCAGAGCACAACATTGGCCAACGAAACTACCGGCTATTTTAAAAATTCTACTGGTACGCCTGTTTCTCTTGGTGTGTATGCCAGTAACAATATGAAATATGTACAAACCGGCAGTCTGATCAAATTTGTTCCGCCAGCTGGATATTATTTTGATACCAATAATAAATTGGTATCAGGGGTTCCTACCAAGCCAGACGAAAAATTAATAATCTGGGCCGCAGCCACTGCCATATATGTCGACGGAACCAACCAAGGTGCAGGCAATTTCAGCAATGGACTTGGCCCAGTGGTTTTAAATAATTACGTGCCCACTGGCGCAGTGTGTAATCAAGTTATTCCGCTGTTTATAACAGACCTGGGAACAGATGTGCGCAACAGCGCGGCAGCTCAAATTGAACTGTTTCGTAATTTTGGACTGGGTTACAATAACTTAACCAGCACATGGTACTTGATCACATCTGACAATCTTGCGGTAGACGTACCCTGGAGTCAAACATATGCTGAAAATACATCTGGTGCAAATTTAGATGCCAGTTGGTTTGTACAATTTATCACTGACGGGGAATCATACACTGTTACTAATCGAGCATTGAACTATTACTTTGGCAGTGTGCTACAAACCAGGTTTTTTTTCTACGGTGACGAACAAATCTACGACAGCCGCACTGGCACAACTATTCGAGATTTTGTCAAAGTTTTAAAAACCAACAGTAGACCCGATTCAAATTTACCATTGGAAACTGATGTTACCATGCGTATCATTGACCAGCCAATTCAACCCGACGGTTATGTTGATGACTACCAGGTCTTGGTATCTTGGCAAGACAGTGATGCCGATGGCGTGCCCGATGATCCAGATTTCTTTGATACAATTGTTGCGCCCACTGTGAATTCAACTACCAAACGTGTGTTCTTTCAACAGATAGTGGACCTTGATAACCTTGAAAGATATTTGTTGATAGAACCAGGCATTGTTAACGATCAGTATTCTACACTGGAAGACATTGAAGTAGAAAAAGCACAGTACGTAGTTGGGCAAGTATTCTATGCCTATGGTGTTTTTAACAACACAACAAATTCCTACACCATTGAGCCGGCATTTTATATTTTGAGGCTGA
>Ga0247840_10009955_pt1 | contig 12047 bp, 6 predicted proteins | sample LaCruzMarch2015__FD_192404 | JGI IMG/M metagenome (GOLD analysis project Ga0247840, IMG submission 192404) | Freshwater microbial communities from meromictic Lake La Cruz, Castile-La Mancha, Spain - LaCruzMarch2015_17m | ecosystem: Environmental > Aquatic > Freshwater > Lake | place: Spain...
TGGGAATCAAGCGGGGACGGTTCCTACACCGTCGAAGCCGCGGACAAGAAGACCCGGGGTACGACGATTGTCCTGAAACTGAAGAAGGCGGAAAAGGACGAGGCGGATTTCACCGAGGAATGGACCCTCCGCGGCATCGTGAAGAAGCATTCCGATTTTGTCGCCTATCCCGTCGTCATGGATGTGGAGAAAACGGAGCCCGTTCTCGACAAGGACGGCAAACCGGAGAAGGACAAGACGGAAAAAGTGATTCGGGAAGAGACCCTCAACTCGATGAAGGCGATCTGGACCAGGAACAAGAAAGAGGTCACCGACGAGGAGTACAACGAATTCTACAACCACATCAGCCACGACTGGAATCCCCCCCTGACCCATCTCCACCTGAAGCTCGAAGGGGCTACGGAATACAGCGCCCTGTTGTACCTCCCCTCGAAGGCCCCCTTTGATCTCTTCTCCCAGGAGCAGAAACACGGGATTCAGCTCTATTCCAGACGTGTCTTCATCATGGAGAACTGCAAGGAGCTCATGCCCCAGTATCTGGCCTTCGTAAAGGGCGTCGTCGATGCACCCGATCTCAATCTAAATGTCAGCCGCGAGATCCTCCAGCAGGATGCCCTCGTCCGGAACATCAAGAAGAACCTGGTCAGGAAGATCCTGGATCTGCTAACGGAGATGGAACAGGAAAAATACGAGACCTTCTATGCGGAGTTTGCCCCGATCTTCAAGGCCGGGATTTCACAGGACTTCGACAACAAAGAGAAGATTACATCGCTGTTGCGCTACAAGACGACCCACTCGGACGGGAAGTTCTCGTCGCTTGCGGAATATGTCGGCCGAATGAAGCCGGACCAGAAGGAGATCTACTATATTACAGGCGACAACCTGACCGCGCTCCTGAACAGCCCTCACCTGGAGCGGTTGAAGGAAAAAGATCTCGAAGTTCTCCTTATGACGGACCCCATTGATGAATGGGTAATCCGGGATCTCCATGAATTCGAAAAAAAGAGCTTCAAGAGTGCCGAAAAGGGGGACCTTGATCTGGAGAAGGTGGACGATACGAAAAAAGAGGAATACACAGCCCTCTTCGATTTCATCAAGACCCGCCTGGATGAGAAGGTCAAGGAGGTCAAGCCGTCCACCCATCTGAAGGATTCCGTGGCCTGCCTTTCGGGAGATGCGTACGGCATGAGCGCCTATATGGAGAAGATCCTCAAGGCGGGCGGACAGGATCTCCCGAAGACCAAGCGGGTTTTGGAGCTCAACATGGACCATCCCCTCCTCGCCAAAATCAAGGCGGTCTTCGAAAAGGACAAGGATGCCAATGCCTTGAAAGACTACACGGACCTGCTGTTTGACATGGCGGTCATTTCGGAAGGGGGAAAGCTGGAGAACCCCTCCCGGTTCAGCAAATTGTTGGGTGATTTGATGGTCGGCGCCCTCGACGGTTGACCGCCGTTTTTCTCTACGGGAGGGTTAGCCGATGTTGAAGCTACCGCCTTTAGCCGGTACGTAGTTGACTGGATCGTTTTTCCTTGTTCATCCTGATCACTGCAGTGGGTCAAAAAAATAACGCCTCACCGTGGATGGTGAGGCGTTATTTTACATTTTACGGACTCGGACGGTTAGGGTGTAAACAGCGGGAAGTCTCTGTAAACAAAGCCGTCGTACACGCTTTTCATGGTAAAAAAATGGGCATTAAACGCGGGCGCTACGGGCGGTGTGCCCGATATGTCTCCCGATTCTCCCAGGGGGAACATGCTCTGGATCTTGACGGGACCCGTGCTGGCGTATTCAACCGTGTGTGCGTAGGTGGAACGTGACGAGAAGGGCATTTCCGATACCTTGCCCAGCAAAGCGTGGCTATACGTGATAACGGCACGTTTATCGGTGCCCCAAGGCTTGGCGCCCAGCGAGGTAAGCGTCGTATTGTCCAGCGCCTTTACGATGATCGCGTTGGCGGTCTGAGGCGCTGTGAGATCCGCGTTTGTGAACCAGTTGTAGTAATTGGTGACGCTGCCTGGTGTAAGGCCGTGGAGGAGAACATTGAAGAGCACCCCATTGCTTTTTGCTGCTGAAAGACTGGCAGGGTCAAGCTCTTCGAAAGTGAGCTTGATAACCTCTTTGATCCATGCGTCCATGAGCATCCAAGCATCGGCGCGGTTTTTCCCCGCGGCCCAGGAGGCGGCTCCCCCATCCACGAAATGTCCATCCCATGCCGCAAGAAGGGCAACCGCCGCCGTACGGGCGGCAGTGGGAGCAGCGCTTACCGCAGCGGTAAAAGGAGCAGACACAAACTTCCATGGGTTTCCTCCACTCCCGAAGGAGTCCGTCGTTGCGATGTTGAGCGCAAGGTCCCTGACCTGATCGAAAGTCAGAGCGTTGTTTGCGGAAAGATAGTCATCAACGACGTGGGCCCTGTGGAACGTGCCGAACCCGTATGAAGGGTTATTCCACGAATTGGTGTAGCCCGCATTCGCCTTGTTGTTCCAGCCGCTGTAAAAACCCTTGCTGGCATTGCGGTCAGTTGAACGGGGGATCAGGCTTGCCGAATCCCACTCAAGGGCTGTCCCTGCGGCGCCCTGCGGCAGACGCCATTCACCGTATGGACGGACGGGATCCCTTCCCGACATCCAATAGGCGATGTTTCCATCCTTATCGGCATAAGTGAAATGCTGGGATACCGCCACGGATTCGATGGCCGCCCCGAACTGGTCCATGCTGGTGGCCCGGGCAAGGTCAAGATAGGCCCGCACAGTCTTAAATTCATACCCCCAGTGCGAATACTTCCATGAAATTACCGGGTTTGCATTCACAACGGGTCCGTGAGCCGTCCGGTATATGGGCAGGGTCACATCAGCCGCGCCTTTCACCTTGATGGTCTCCGTCCTGTTCAGGGTCATGGCAGCCGCAGATTCCATATAATAATCCACGCTATGAGCGTGACCCACTTGCATGGACCATGCGTGGTGCGGTGTGCGACCGATAACGATGGCGGGAAGCCCGGCGATGTGCATGCCGGAGATATTCAAGCCGCCTGCCCTGATTGAACCCTCGCCGATGATGGAGGGCACGGTGAATCCCATCTGCGGACCGGAGTAGAGGATCGCATTGCCCGACGCCGTCTTGCTCCCTTTAATCGCCCAGGCATAACTGCCCATCTTTACGTAGGCGTTTATCTTTTTCAGATTTTCGTCGATCAGTGCCCGCTGCTCGGCCATGCTCTGGGCAACTCCTTGCAAATCCGGCAATGACGAAAGATTGTCCATCAGCGGTGAGCTTATTTCTTCCGCTGTTTTTTGAAGCCCGACAGCCTTGGAAGTTTTGAGAGGTTTTGGGATATAGGTTAGCGCATCAGGATCGCTTACCCACCGCAAATCCTCGAACATCCGCGTTCCCTGCGTGGGTCCATATGCGGCCACAAGCCCCTGGTACAATGCTGCGTTGTTGATCTGCCCCTGCGACTGCGCTTCGGGATCGAAGTTCCTCAGCATTAGCGACGCCCAAGCCAGGACATCCTTGTAGGTCCAGTCCTCAAGTGTAACACTCGTAATGCCAACTGCGGCAAATTCATAGGGGAGCAGGGTAGGATCCTTGCGAATCTCGGCTATGCGTTTGTTAAAGCCTGCCACATAACCGTTGAGTACTCCCTGCGCCTCTGCGTCCATGGAAGCGAAACCGTTTTCCAGTTCCTGTTCGGAATAGCCGGTCGTCCGTACGAATTGATCCTGGGCCAACTGGGTGGCGCCGAATATCTCCGCCAGCCTTCCCCGGGCGGAACGACGGAACGTCTCCGCCTGCCAGAGCCGATCCGTGGCAACGGCATAGCCCATGGCTTCAAACACATCATATAGTCTGTCCTGCTCCGAACCGGTAATGAACCACACCCCTTTGGCGTCACGTGTTGTGGTTACCGTCGATGGCGCGGGGGTTGTATCGCTTGAAGAACATCCCAGCCCGCTGATGGCGACAACGATCAGAAGAAGGCTCAGATTTAACCAACGATAACATGACTGTTTCAACGAACAACACTTTCTTTCTCGCATTTATGGTTCCCTCCTTGTAAATGCAACAACGGGTTAAACGGGAAATGGATACGTCCGCGCCTCCTTGGAAAAAGACCATTTACCGATGTCACGGAAACGGCACACAAAGGACATTCACTTCATACAATCGGATATTGACAGGGTATTTGCTATGGCTCCGACTATAGGGCGACTGTTATGGCGTGTCAAGAAATATTTACACCTGAAAACAGGGGCTGGCGATAGCATTTGGGGAGGATCACCGGAATCACCCTGCAACTTTCGAAAATCACTCACGCCGTACTTGAAAGGTAGAATGCCTTGCGCCACAATAGATTCACCTTGTCGATGATCGTTTTAATCTTTCTTCGACCAATACAGGCATTTAAGGCGTTCTAAAAATTCTTTATCTCTCTGCTTGACCTTTTCTTGCCACTCTTCCTCGCTATAATCAAAAACGCCTTTTCCGCTTTTTCGGCCCAACGCTCCTTCTTCAACTTTTTTCTTGATAAACAGGGGCACCTCATGGGAATCACAAATCACCGGGAATAGATTCCGGGACACCTGACAGGCAGTATCCAGTCCGGCCAGGTCATAAGTCAACAATGGCCCAATGCTTGCCAAGCGGAATCCAAAGGTGCCTTTTACGGCGTTGTCAATATCTTCAGCGCTTGCTATCCCCTGTTCCAGCAAAGACCATACTTCCCGCCTGATGGCATTTTGTATCCGGTTTATCAGGAGGCCGGGTATTTCCTTGTTAATCCTTATGGGTACTTTCTTCAGCTTCTTAAGCAACCCATGCAGAAGGTCAACCGTCTCATCCGAGGTCTCCGCCCCGCGGGCAATTTCGACCACGGGAACGATGTGTGCCGGATTAAAATAATGAGTAATCAATATTTTATCTTTTCTTTTCACCTCTGCACCAATGTCGCCGATGAGAAGGGAGGATGTATTGCTGGCGAGAATGGTTCGCTCCGGACAAAGGAGATCGAGCCTGGCAAAAAGCTTTTTCTTGAGATCAAGCTTCTCAGAAACAGCTTCGACTACGATATCGGCTTCCTGCGCAGCCGTTTCCAGATGGCTTGTGGTGTGTATCCGCAACAGCGTATCATCCACCATATTGCCGGAAATCAGGGCCGATTCTGCAAAGGTCTCAACCGCTTTCCTTATTCGATTTAGCGCCCTATCAAGCACCTCGTCATTCACATCATTCAAGGTAACGTTGTACCCACCCAGGGCGTAACTGATTGCAATTCCATGCCCCATGATCCCTGCTCCAATGACGGATACCTTTTTTACTTCATCTGCTTGCATCTTCATCTCCTTTTTCTTCTGCTATTGTTTTGTGGGTGGCCGGTGCAAAACCTGGACGCCGACCGTTCCATCATTTACAGAAATTACTGCATCGCAGGCCTTCTCCGGCAGGCTGAAGACAAGTTCCTCCAGGCTGATCGTTCCGGCCTGCATCTGTGCCAGCAGCTCCATGGGGTCATGGTTGAAGGCCACGCGGCGGGAGGGCGGATTCTGATGTTCCGACTCCAGCGGCCGGGCATCCATCAATTCCGCGGAATAGCCGAAGTAGCTGATGATGTCTGCGGCGATGCTTCCCATCAAGGTATTGCCATTTTCCGCGAAGAGAGATCCAATGAAATCCCGCTGGGTTAGGGTTAGGTCCCCTGTAGGCTGGGATTCAGGCCAAGCAGCGAAGCGCTCAAACAGCTCCGATGGCGACATTTCGAGGGCTTCCAGAATGATGTCGAACCAGGGCACGGCCTTGCCTTGGTTGTAGAGGAGATCGCAGCCGTGAGCAATCCGCGCGGCCAGCGCCATCTCCTCCCGGGTGAAGGTCGGCGAGGCGATCACCTGATAGGGGTTGCCTACCTCGTATTCCAGATTCAGATCATGGGCCGTTTCAGCCAGGCGGGTGCCCGGAAGGACAGCGAGACGGAAGATGTCGATATGATTGGGAACAAGGCTCATGGCGAAATCCAGGCTTGTGCGGAAGCCTTCCAGGGAGTCGCCGGGTAACCCGTAGATGAGGTCGAAGCCGTAGGTGACCTCCGCATTGTGAAGAAGGAGAATTCTGGCCTCGAAATCTGCGGGATCGATGCTGCGGCCGATGTTTCGAAGCACCTCGTCGTGGGCGCTTTGCAAGCCGATCTGCAGAGAACAGCGGATGGCAGCAAAGAGCCGGGCCATTTCCCGGTCAATGAATTCGCTGCGGATTTCGAAAAAGAAATGAATATCCGGGGCCTTCGCCGCGATGAGGCGCAACACCTTTTTCGCGTTCGCCTTGTCGTGGTTGAAGGTAGGATCCAGCACGAAGACCTCGCGGATTCCGCTGGCGGCGAAGAGCTCCAGTTCGGCTTCCAGGCGGTCGAAGGGAATCCTGCGGACGCCACCCGTGCCCCGGGATTCGAAGCAGAAATCGCAGGCGAAAGGGCAGCCCCGGGACAGTTCCCAGAGCGCGCCACTGTAGTCGGCCAAGTTCAGCGTGCCATCCAGGAATGGGGAGGGCAGGGTGGCAAGATCCTTCACGGGGATCGGGCTTGCGGAGGCTGCGATCTCCCGGGGTGTCGCGCCTTTCAAGAGGCGGTCCAGGGTCTCGACGATAAGCCTCTCTCCTTCGCCCGGAAGAACGAAATCGATCGCGGGATCGCGAAGGATGCCCGTTTGATCTGCGGTGGCTTCAGGCCCTCCAGCGAAGATGACGAGGTCCGGCCGTCGCTGTTTCAGGACCGAGGCAGTCGCCAGGGCCAGGGTGCGGTTCCAGACGTAGAGCGAAAACCCGACATGATCTGGATCTGATTCGAGAATTCGGTCCGCGCACTCGGCAGCCGGTTGATCCAGAAAGAGATTCAGGATGCGGGTCTGGATCTCCTCCCCGAAAGCCCTCCGCAGCACCGCCGCGAGCATGGCGGGGCCAAGCGGCACGGCCCGGGGAGATGCTTTGATGTGGATGGCCGTGAGGACCAGCTTCATGGTATTTTCTCCCTCGCCGAGGCGTTTTTTATTCCTGAACCCCCTTCGCTTTTTTTGCCTCTCTTGCCGTAGCCACCTTAGCCCCCAGGCTTCGCTCGTGCAAGATAAATGTGGGAGTTTGGGTGGGAAAGTGGTATCTTCTCCTTCCTGAAAGCCTGCAGATTGTCCATTTATCAAGGACGAGTTGGACAATAAATTTCGATTGAGACCGCTTCCGGAGGCACCATGAGTGCAGAAAATTCCAACTATTTAATTGCCACATTTTATAAAGGACAGACCATCTTCAAGGAGGGCCAACCAGCAAATGCGGCCTACTTGGTCAAGAGCGGAGTTGTGGCTATCCAAAAGAAAATAGAAGACAGGCAGGCGGTTCTTGCTTACCTCAAACCCGGCCGCATATTCGGAGAAATGGGCATCATCAGCGGAGAACCCCGGAACGCCACAGCCATTGCCGAGGAGTACTGCGAACTGGTGGTCATTGACCATGAAGTTTTAAGCAAGACTCTTCTGGATAGCCCCAAAATTGTCCAGTCCATCACCAAAGGTCTGATTGCCAGCCTCCGGAGCACATCGAAAAAAGTCACTTCCCAAGCAGTAGGTAATTCTTTCATAGGCACATGCAGCATTATTGACTTTATGTATGCAAGCCACTGCGAAAAAGGATCGGACGGAGAACCGCTTGGCATACCCTACCATGAAGTATGCGCCGTCTTGAAGAGGGCGCTTTCCCTCTCGCAGCTCGAAATTAATGCCTTCATTAATAAACTCCATTCTGTAAACGCCCTGCAGATTATAGAGAGACCCACCAAAACACAGAATGAGAGTGACCACAGAAATTCACCACCATTCCTGAAGCTCACCGATCCACAGGCATTCCTGAAGACAGCCACGCATTTTTATGAGGAGTTCAAGGATACCTTTTCGGTTATCGAAACCGAACAAGAGTCTATGGATATTAATGAGTTTTCCGTCATGGTAAACTCAACCCCGGAGATGATTATAAAGAAGATCGGGAGCGGTGAAATCCCCGAAAATATTATTTCTTTCAACAAGCGACAGGCGACAGAGTGGTTCCACAAGGTCGGGGATACATTCTTCCCCAAGGTTCAGGATTGACTTCATAACCCGATCCGCCCGGCGATGCCCTGCATGGCCACAAGCGCGATCCCGACGAATTCGTCGAGCGGCAGCCCGATCGTTTCGCACTCCCGGATCGTGTCGCGATTCACCGAGGCGGCAAAGGCCCTCTCTTTCATCCTTTTGGTGATCGATTTCACCTTGACGCCCGCGATCTTCCTGTCGGGATAGACCAGCGCCGTCGCCACGATGAGACCGGTCACCGTCTCCCCGGCAGCCAACGCGTGCTGAAACTCCGTGGTGCGCATGACGCCGCAGGCCGTCTCATTATGCATCTTCACCGCATCGATGATCTCCGGGTCGATCCCCGCCTCCGTCAGGATCCGCACCGCCTCTTGGCCGTGGCGGGAAAGATCGCCGCCCACGACCTCGATATCGATGTCGTGCAGGAGAGCCGCAAGCCCCCATTTCTCCTCGTCCTGCCCGAGCCGCCGCGCCAGCGCGCGAAGAACTGCCTCCGCGGCGAAACTGTGGTCCAGCATCCGTTCGTTCTTTACATGTTTTTTGAGCAGTTCTTCCGCTTCGTCTCTGGTCATCACGGCCACCCCTTCTCTTTCAAAGTATGTAAGCATTTCTGCTTGTGTTTTTCGAGAACATACATCTTTTCACGAAAAATGCAAATCTCAGAGACCTGGCAGATTATGCGTATCGTTTGAGATCAGCACCATTGACTTGCGGGGCCTTGTTTCTTATACTGCGGTCGTGCGTTGCGGATCTCTCGAATCGCTATCCTTTCCCCTTTACGCCGCGGCGCTGGTTGGAATTGAATCGGCACAAGTTTTTTCTTATCGGAGGTCCGGATGGTGGATATCCTGATCCTTGTTGCGGCCGCGACCCTGCTCGCGGGGCTCCTGTTTTTCGAGAAAAGGGAATCGACAAAAGGGCGCCTCCTGACAAAACCCGTTCTCTCTGCCCTGTTCGTCGTGACGGCCCTGACCGGGTCGCATACGGATACGGGATACTTCAGCTCGATTCTGGCCGGCCTGCTCCTCTGCATGGCGGGCGACATTTTTCTCATCTTCTTTTTCTCGAAAAAAGCCTTCCTTGCGGGGCTGGTTTCGTTCCTCGCCGGACATTTTTTCTACACCGTTGCCTTTTTCAGCATCGCCGGTCAGGGGAGTGCAAACTGGATGGTGATTGCCTTTTTTCTGGTGTTCAGCAGCGTTGCATTCGCCTGGCTCCGGCCCCACCTGGGGAAAATGCTTGTCCCGGTGCTCGCCTACATCACAGTCATCACCGCGATGGTAATCGGCGCTGCATCGCTCGCGTGGACCGACACCGTCCGCTTTCCGGGACGGGCGCTCGCTTTTGCGGGGGCGCTGCTGTTCTATGTCTCGGATCTTTTTGTCGCCCGGCAGCGTTTCATGAGCCAAAATTTCTTTAACCGTGCGGTCGGACTGCCTCTCTATTACGCGGGTCAGTTCATGATCGCCTATTCCATCCGTTTTGTATGAAGCTGAAAAGAGAGATCATCCGGTCGCAAAATCGCGGATCGGCATTCGGGAGGGAACCATGGCAAGATCGGCAAAAGTGAAGCCCGCGGCAGTGCCTCATGCAAGCTGTATCCGGACAGGAAACAGCGTCGAGGAGTTGAAACAGGCCATTCTCGACAACCTGATTTGCGTTCAGGGACGCTTCGCCCCGGTGGCGACGCCCAACGACTACTACCTCGCAGTGGCCTACACGGTTCGCGACCGGATCCTCGCGCAGTGGGCCCACACGGCGCACACCTACTACGCCAAGGCGAGCCGGACGGTCTGCTATCTTTCGGCGGAGTTTCTCCTCGGCCCCCACCTGGAAAACAATATGATCAACCTCGGTCTCTACGACGAGGTCCGGCAGGCGGTAGAGGCGCTGGGTCTCGATTTTCGAGCGCTGATTGACCAGGAGGCGGAGCCAGGGCTGGGAAATGGCGGCCTTGGCCGCCTCGCCGCCTGCTATCTCGATTCGATGGCCACGCTCAACATCCCGGCCATCGGCTACGGTATCCGCTACGAATTCGGCATCTTTACGCAGGAGATCCGTGACGGGTGGCAGGAGGAGGTCGCGGATCAGTGGTTGCGCATGGGGAACCCCTGGGAGGTCGCGCATCCTGAGATCGCCTACGACATTCCGTTTGGCGGCCATACCGAAAGCGGCCTCGATGATGGCGGCCGGTATCGTGTCCGCTGGGTTCCGGAACGCCGGATCCGCGGCGTCGCCTATGACACATTGATCACCGGCTACGCCTCCCCCTCGGTCATCCTGCTGCGGCTCTTCCGGGCTGAGGCGACCACCTCCTTCGATTTGCGTTCCTTCAACGTCGGCGACTACTACGGCGCCGTCCACGAAAAGATCGGCTCGGAAAACCTGACGAAGATCCTCTATCCGAACGACGAACCTCTGGCCGGTCGTCAGCTCCGGCTGATGCAGCAGCTTCTCTTCGTCTCCTGCGCCCTGCAGGATATGATCCGCATCTTCCTGCAGCGGGAGCGGGAGATCCGCCGATTTCACGAGAAATACGCCATTCAGCTTAACGACACCCATCCGGCGATCGGTGTCGCCGAGTTGATGCGGCTTCTGGTGGACGTCCACGATGTCGAATGGGATGAGGCATGGGAGATCACGCGGAAGACCTTCTGTTACACGAACCACACCCTGCTGTCGGAGGCCCTGGAAAAATGGCCCGTTCGTCTCTTCCAGAGCACCCTGCCGCGCCATCTGGAGATCATCTATGAGATCAACCGGCGCTTCCTGGAGGAGGTCCGCCGGGACCATCCGGGGGATGAAACACTCGTCCGGCGGCTTTCCATCATCGACGAGGTCGGTGAACGCCATGTCCGGATGGCGAACCTCGCCTGCGTCGGAAGCCACCGGATCAACGGCGTCGCCCGCCTGCACACCGATCTGCTGCGCGAGCAGGTGTTGAATGGCTTTAACCGTATCTACCCGGATAAATTCCTGAATGTTACCAACGGCGTAACACCCAGGCGCTTCATGGTTCTGTCCAACCCGGCGCTGGTCGCGCTGATCAACGAGTGCATCGGCCCGGCTTGGATCCGGGACATCTCAAAACTCAGGGAACTGGAATCTTTTTCGCAGGACGCCTCCTTTCTCGACCGCTGGCGTGCTATCAACCGCCGCAACAAGGAGCTGCTGGCGGAGATCATCCGGACGCGGACCGGAATCGTGACCGATCCCGATTCGCTCTTCGACATCCAGGTCAAGCGGATCCACGAATACAAGCGCCAGCATCTCAACATCCTGCATGTGATTGAGCTCTACAACCGCATCCGGCGCGGAAAAACCGGCGACCTGCCGCCGCGGACGGTGCTTTTCGGCGGCAAGGCAGCCCCCGGCTACTTCATGGCAAAGCTGATTATCAAGCTGATCCACGCCGTTGCGGAGACGATCCACTCCGACCCAAAAACGGCGGGTCTGCTGCGGGTCGTTTTCCTGCCCAACTTTAACGTCAAGACGGCCCACCGTGTCTATCCGGCGGCCGACCTTTCCGAGCAGATCTCGACGGCAGGGAAGGAGGCCTCCGGAACCGGGAACATGAAGTTCTCGATGAACGGGGCTTTGACGATCGGGACGCTCGATGGCGCGAATGTGGAGATCCGGGAGGAGGTCGGCGCGGAAAATTTCTTTCTCTTTGGCCTCACGGCGGAGCAAGTGGAACAGAAATGGCGCGAATGCTGGCATCCGGGAGAGGCCATTGCCGCCGACGAGAGGCTGCGCGAAGCGATCGAACTGCTGGAAAGCGGCTTCTTCTCTCGCGGCGACCGGGGGTTGTTTCTGCCGCTCACCCGGACGCTCCGGGAACGCGATGACTACATGCTCTGTGCCGATTTCTCCTCCTACATCGCTGCCCAGGAGAAGGTCAGCCGAACCTGGCTCCGGCAAAAAGAGTGGCTGCGGATGAGC
>Ga0247840_10009956_pt1 | contig 12045 bp, 9 predicted proteins | sample LaCruzMarch2015__FD_192404 | JGI IMG/M metagenome (GOLD analysis project Ga0247840, IMG submission 192404) | Freshwater microbial communities from meromictic Lake La Cruz, Castile-La Mancha, Spain - LaCruzMarch2015_17m | ecosystem: Environmental > Aquatic > Freshwater > Lake | place: Spain...
CAATTACTGTCATATTTCAGATTTTCCGTAATTGTAGTAATTTCTCTTAATTTATCAGTTGACTCTACTTTTGAAACTACCGGAATATATCTTTTCTTATTTATATCTAGTATTTTCAAATCATTTGCCCCGTCCCGCAGGATATAGGAATTTGCGCACCGTCGTTGGGATTTGTAATCCCAACATCATGTATTATCAGGATTTTTAATCCGAAATACGTACAATTAAACCACTTCCACCTTTAAAAGTCCTGTGCCACCAGCATAATCTATTGCTGAACTATACCGATAATCTTCGGCTCTGTTTACTAATTCTGCTTTCACAGGATTTTCATGGATATAGTTTAGTTTTTGTTCAAAATAATCGTTTAAGTATATTCCCTGAGCGTCATTTCCTTCCTGCCAAAACCTATAATTCTTAATTTTCTTATCATTCTTACCTGAATACTCAAACCGATTAAGCATCCATTCTGAACGACTTTCACTGATTTCGGTCTTTATAGTTTCAATTATTTTCTTACTTGTAAACTTTTTAAAATCACGCCAGATATCTGAAACTCGTTCTTGACTATTACTGCCAACAATAGCATGTAAATGATTACTCATCAGCACCCATGCATAAATTATAAGTCCTTTTTTCTGCTGACAATACTCTAACGATTCAAGTATAATGTGTTTGTAAATGGGACGAGTGAATACATCAACCCAATCGACCACTGTGTCTGTAACAAAATAAACTTCACCTGTGATTCTATGCTGTATATTCATTGCTTTCGACAATTCTTTGTACAAAGATAAATATTTTTTTGAATAGTAAAGCGGATTGCAAATCCTTATAGTAAATTAAAGTGGGATTGCAAATCCCACTTGACCAGCGCCACCTTTTGTTAGTTTTTAATAAGTTATATCCGGTTGGACGGGGGTTTTACTGTTCCACCTTCGTCGGTCATCGCTATAACCGAGCCTTGATTATCGGTGTACACATAATACAAACTATCGTTGGCATTACTGTTGTCCACATAAATGGCGCCGCTAAGATAATGAATTTTAAAGAAAAGCAGATGATTTCAACTGTCTTTCTTATTCTGAGTGTTTAGTTTAGTTCTCATTACCAGTCAGATATTTTTCTAACTACAATTTTTAAACATTACCACTATATAATAATTAGAAAACTTCCAATAAGGAACGAAAATATCAACAATATAAATATTAAGGTTATCCATCTATAAGTTAATTTCTTTTTTTTATCCATCATTTCAAACTCCCTAAAATAATTTAATAATTTATCTTTTTTGAATAGTAAATAATTATTAATTAAAACTGTAGGCCACAATAAAATTACAAAAAACATTATAAAGTGCATACTAGAATCGGTTACATCTCGTATTACAGACCTTCCAATTATGGTTTCAATAATATTTATAATGCTTATTCCTATAAAACCTAATAAAATACCCATAAAAGAACCCGCCGAAATACTGCTTATACCTGATTTAGGGTTATTTAGCATTCGATTAGTAAATTTATTCATATCATTAACACCATTTTTTGAATAAAATCTTTTGATTATGGGTATTTTATTAAACAAAAATATGGGATTAATATATTGAAATAATTCACTCATTTTTCTATCAAAGATATACACATTATAGTATATTAAATTCCAATAATATTCAATTTTATTCATTGTACTTTGTTTATTAAACTTTCTCCTAATTTACTTCCTCCATAAGCTCCACCCCAAGCACCTCCAAAGCCTCCTAAAACACCACCAATTACTGCCCCTGGTATCGCTCCAACACCTTCAAAGAAAAGGCCTATTGCAAAGCCACTTTCAAAACCTGCCCATGCTCCAATTTTAAAGCCTATCCATGCCCCTGCAAATCCGCCAGCGGCACCAGCCGTAGCTTTCTGCGCATTATAACCATAAGTATATTGGTCTTTTTTTATACCACCATAAACTTGTCCTGCATTAATAGCTACTCCAGCCAATCCAGAATATCTTCCAATTGTTTTACCAGTATTAACCATTGCAGATGTAAGACCATACATTCCTAAAGTTTTAGCTAAAGCATCAACAATATCGTTTGTTTTAGATGCATTATCTATTGTTTTAAAATAAAAACCATCCCATGATGTTGCTCCGATTTTTCCTCCCCCAATTTTATCATTGAAAAAGGTTATTTGAGTATTGGTATAAGGTATGTAAAACGTATTTGTTTCTCAATTATAGTGATAGAAAATATATGAATGATTAAGTTTATCTACTTCATAACCAATCAAGACAACAGCTGAAGAATATGATGAACCACTGATGGACGTGATAAAATTACTTGCCATTTCACCATTTAGACTGCTTTTAGCATTTGGCATTATATAATTATTATAAACTTCCCAGTAATCTACATATTCTCCATTCTGATTATAATAATTACCTGTATCCCAGTTATAACTATAACTCGTATTACCTCCACCGGCACCACATAGGTTATTCACATCTATCATAAAATCCCTGCCGGTTTTCCACGAGAAATAAACATCCACGGCACGTCCTTCGTCGACAGGTAACTGCTGATACCCACTTGGGTCAGTATAAATTAGCGGGTTACCAAAGCAATAACTGTAACGATTGTAATTCACCCAGTTATCAGGCTGTTGTATAAATGGGTCGGGCGAGAAGAACATAGCCGTAAGTGGGTCGTAGATACGCCCATTCATATTTATTATACCAAAAGCATCGAGGTGCTCGTGCCCTGTGTAACCTCGGTTGGTAATCAGGTTCGATAAATTATCCGCTTCATTCCAATTTGTTGGGTTGCGGCGTGCTCCCCAGGGGTCGTAAGCATACTTACGCTTTACTGTTCCACCTTCGTCGGTCATCGCTATAACCGAGCCTTGATTATCGGTGTACACATAATACAAACTATCGTTGGCATTACTGTTGTCCACATAAATCGCGCCGCTAAGATAATAAATTATAGATTAATACCAATTTCACATGCAATTCATATTTTTAATATCTAGCTTAAATTTGTCTCTTTTGATGTTTTATTTATAAATGACAGTCCAATTATTTTTATTTAAATAATCAATATCAACTAAGATTTTCTTTGTGTACAATTGATTTTCTAAAACTTTATCAATAGTGTATTTATTTATACTGTCCTGAACAAAAATATAAATACATATTCTTTTGTCAACGGAATTATCTTCAACTGATTCCCATGACCAGCCATTACAATAGATTTTATCGTGGTTGTTCAGGTTAATTGAATCAAAAATATATTTGTTAATATTACTGTCAAATTTACCATAATCTGATAATAGCCAATAAATAATCTGGCTTGATTTATTGGTTATAATAATTTTACGGCTTTCAGATGGCTCGGGGTCTCTAAATGCATTTTGTTTGAAAAGAAAAAATAATGAGATTAAAATGGATATTATAACAATAAAAGCTAATATTAGATTTTTAAAATTCGATTTCATACTTTTTTGAGGTGTTATGTATATTTGATTAATAGATAAATATTCTATTTAGAATACTTATTAAGGTCAATTGGAAAAGCTATTTTATCCCAATTTGCAGGAGAGTTAAAATGCTTATATGCAAGTGTATTTGCTTCAACTTCAGTCCATAAATTTCGATAAGATTCAAGACCATAATTTCTATTTGCTCTAAAAAGATTTACTTCATAGCCAATTGAACTTACTATACCAACAATTAACCCATAAAACTTCCCTTTATTCATTTCCTGAAGATAATGACCATACTCATGCCTTAAAATTGTAAGCTGAAGGTATTTACCTGCCAATGCCATTGTATATGTGCTTCTTCTAGTTTCAATAGTCCCATTTTGGTATTGAGAATATTCTTCCGATTCCGGCAAAAAAACTATTGGAAGCCCATAAAAAGAAGGGTCATTGCTTTTCTTATCTGTACCCCAAACATTAATGTTATGTGTATGTTGAGTTGATATGACTACTAATTCTGCTCCACTGTAAGTTTTGCCATTTTTTTCAAATTCCCATCTTCCTTTGTAGTAGCTTTTAGTATAGTATGTTAAAGACAATATCCCATTAAAATTAATATCTCGTGATTGTTCGTCTAACGCATCCAAAAAATTATCCATACCCCCAGTGTAACCTTTTAAACAAGCTTTGATATACGAATTATACCAATTTGGATTTGCACCTCCTCCTCCAGCACCGCGCTGATTACTGAAATCTTTCATAAAATCAGCACCAGTTGACCACGAGCCATACGCATCCACTGCACGTCCTTCGTCCATTGGCAATAACTGATACCCACTTGGGTCGGTATATATTAGCGGATTACCAAAGCAGTAACTGTAGCGGTTATAGTTCAGCCAATCGCTTGGTGCTTGTACAAATGGGTCAGGGTTCATAAACTGAGCCGTAACAGGGTCGTAAATCCTACCGTTCATATTTATTATACCAAAAGCATCTAAATGCTCGTGCCCCGTGTAACCACGATTGGTAATCAGGTTCGATAAATTATCCGCTTCATTCCAATTATCAGGATTACGCCTTGCACCCCACGGGTCGTAAGCATATTTTTCTACTACCGTTCCTGTTTCGTTTGTCAGTGCTATCAATGATCCCTGATTGTCAACGTACGAATAGTAAAGTGTCTCTACACCATTTTCCCGTATCATTATCGCGCCGCTAAGATAATGGATTTGCCGCACATTTCCAAGAGCATCTACTTCTTCTTCGTAATTACCTGCATAATAGCGAGTGAGCTTGGTAACATTATTTTCTTTATATACCGATTTTCGTCGTTGTTCGTCCACACCATACGTAAGTTCATAGTTTTTAGTCCCTTCGCTCAGGGTAGCCATTTTCTTAAAACTGGTATAAGTGGCGGTGAGGTCAGCCGTGGCAAGTTTGGCTGTGGCATTGGAAACAGTAGTAAGTGCATGAGGTTTGCCGTTTACTTCGCCATAGGTCATAGTGCCTCCTATATCCGATTTATTTTGGATATTGCCTGCTGCGTTGTAGGTTATACTGTTGGCAGTAGTTACTCCTGCTCGTGTTACATCCCAGTTGGTAAGTTGGTTTAAGGTATTGTACACAAAGTCTTCGCGCTGGTTGGTAATATGATCAATGCGGTATTCCATATTTGCCTTTGCATTAAACGCATATTCCATATCTACAATGTCGGGAGCCGAGATGGTTTCGGTCATACCACGGCTGTTGTACCCAAAGGTGGTGGTTACAGTTCCTTTTTTTAGTTGTGTTAGCTGTCCGCGGGCATTGGTTGCAAGCGGTTTGTAAATGGCACGTGTAGCATCGTTTACTTCAGCTAGGTTACTATACTGGTCGTAGGTATTGGTTACGCTATAGCCCGATGGAAATATCTCTTTGCGTACGCGCCCCATATTGTCGTACACCAGCTCTTTGGTAAATGCTCGGTCGTCAATTTCTTCTTTTACATGCGTTACGCGGTCGTAATCGCCATAGGTAAGCGTTTGCTTGTGTTTACCGGCTATTTCTATGGTGCTAAGCCGCTTTAGGTTGTCGTAGCCATATAGAGTGGTTTCGGTATCGCGTACTTTGGTTTGTAGCATACCTGTAGTGCCTTCGTAAGTGTAACTGGTACTCACGGAGTCGGTGGCATTATGCACCAATTGTTTTTCGAGTAGCAGTTCGCCATAACCGTTGTAGGCTGTTCGCACTGTTCCTGCATCGGGGTCAATCAGATGGGTCCGATTGCCTTGTAAGTCGTAGTGCATGGTAATTGCCTGTCCGTCCTGTGGTGTAACGGTTTTAACCTGCCCCGAAGGGTAGTAAGTATAAGTTACCGCTTTGCCATTTACTTTACTGGTTTGTGTTAAACCATTCAGGTAATTTATTGTTTCGGTAGTGCCTGTTGGCGAAGTAACAGTTGTTGTTTGCCCCAAATAGCTATAGTTTGTTTCACCATAAGGTGTCTGTACGTTTTTTACACGTCCGTAATCGTCGTAAAGCGAATAGGTGGCTGCCCACGTGGTAGGTGTTGTTCCAAAAGTAGGTTCCGAAACTCTTTTCAATTCACCCGTAGGATAATACTCGGTAAATACCCGCGTAGTTTTATTATCGAAACCTACCGTTTCGGCTACAAGCTGTCGTCCTCCATTATCGTACCAAGTATATACAGGAGCCGACCCCGACGATTGCTTATAAACATAAAATGCAGCATTGTATGCATTGCCTGGCTCTGCCCATTGTATAGCAGTAGCACTACGCATGGTTGTGGGATATTTTACCGATGTCACTTTGCCAATACCATTGTAGGCATAGGTGGTAGTGCCAAGTCGGTTGGTTTCGCTGGTAAGGCGGCCTAAGTCTTCGTCCCACTCGTAATTAGTAGTATTACCTGCTACATCTGTTTTGCTCTGCAAAAACCGTCCATCTTTTATGCTTATTTGTTCGGTGCGGGTTAAACTACCTGCTTTTGTTTCGGTTTTGAGTGGAGTGCCAAACTGATTAAATTCAGAATAAATTACCGTCAGTTGATTTGCATCGTCTTTGTCGGTAATTTTTTGGGTAAGATGCCCCGAAGTATCGTAGCCAAATTCAACAACTCGTTTATATTCATTGTTGTCGCCTGTTTTGGTTTTAGTAATGGTAATTACTTCGGGTGCATTGGGGCACCAAGATGCTACTTGTTTGTAGGTGGTAGTTTGCTTTGTTTTGCTAAATATGCTCCAGTCGTTGTACGAAAACACATCGGGGATTACTTTGTTTATTAGCAAATCGGGGGCAGTATACAATACGAGCTCTTCGTTAGTTGCCAAATTACCATTCGTATCATAAGCTGTATGATGGAGTATGGAACTTCCGTTCAACTCATTTAAATTTAAACTACACATCAAGTAATTGTTATAAACTCCACTTATCTTATCATTGTAGTATTTATTTGTTGTTTTACTTATCAATTCTTGATTTACAAGTGAATAAACTTCAATGGTTTTTACATCGGGTAAAAAATCAAAGGGTGGCTCATAAGGAACAACATCATTATCTTTATACCAAGTTGTAAAAACAGTTTTTTGTTTAGCTGCTGGATTGATTACAGTATTGGTTTTAAATCCTAAAAATCCATTAGCGTGTGGAGCATCTTGTAACTCGGCATAGGTGTAGTTTATTGTGTTATTAATGTTCGCCGTAGTTTGTGTGATATTTTTCACACAGGTTAATGCCATGGAAGATGTATTACTCCCTTTCGAAAAGAACACACTATTATCCGTGTTTGTTTCGTAAGTTATTGGTTGATAAACAACCGTTTCGGTGTTGCCAAAACCATCAGTTGCTTTTTTAATTTTTTTGTTATTAAAATCGGCATTAAATGCTCTGGCAATATACAAATTATCCGAAGTGCTGTTCCCGTTGTATAGATTAGCTTTATACATCATTACATCCGGATTGCCATCGCCATCAAAATCGCCAATACAATTTGACATTTTAGTGGTAATGTCTTCGTTATAAATGGTATTTGTGTTTTCATCAAATCCATTTCCAGTGGATTTATACCAAACTACATTGGTTTGCACATAGGCATAGGGTGTTGTAGATGCATAAACCAAATCAGTAAGTATAATGTCCGATTTACCATCGTGGTTAAAGTCGGTTACCAAACACGATTCACGCATATCGTTGCGGGTAGTATAGCTCTCGTCCTGTGCTGTTATAGTAGTTATTTGTGAGAAACTAAAATCCCAATTGCCGTTATTGATTGCCTTATACCACAAAGCTGAACCTTTATCGTTTAACAAAAAATCTACCAATCCATCGCCATTAAAATCGCCTGCTTTTACTTCGTTATAAGCGCCACTCTGCGATGGGAAATTATCATCAACCATCCAGCCTTTTTCTGTAAAATTGTAGTTAATACCTATAACTCCCTCTTTCGAACCACCATTGTTCTGCATAAACTTATAACTATGATTTGCAAACAGGAGTATGTCTTTTAAACCATCGTTATCATAATCGGAAACAAATATGCGGTCAATCACCATATTTGTATTTATAATTGTTTGGTGCCAATTGCAAGTAACACTATAATCTTGTCCGCTAACAAGCAAATTGATATTTGAAATATATAGTTTAGTTATACCTGTGTTCGTACCTTTTTCTATGTATATAATTTCATCTTTTCCATCATTGTTAATATCTTCGATAGTGTAAGTTGGTGCTACAGCACTGCAATTAAGTGTATTTCCAATTTCTGTATCTAAATTAAAATCGACCCCTTTAAGTTTAAAATTTGTAGTACTCTGACTTCCATCATAATACGGAGGATAAACCAAAACTTTGTTATGAGCTCCTAAGTCCATAAATAGTTTTTTATCTTTTATATTCGTTAGTTCGGTATTTATTGGGGAGGGAGCAGTTGAGATTGAAGATGATATTAAGTTAAATGAACTACTCCCATCTGCATTCAGGCTATTCAAATAGCTTTCGGTATAATCAGTATTGCTTCCGGTTATTTTATAGAAAGCTGTTAAGTCCGACAATCCATCGGAGTTGATATCGGAGCTTATCCAACGAATATCAGTTTTTTGTGATGAATTTGAACCTTGTGAAAAACAATTTGGAGCTGATACCACATCAATAAGCTGATTATCATTGCCCCATTCAAATTTTTGAGCATTTAGTTTTTCATTGTCACGTCCGCTCATTGTCACGGTTTTCAAAAAATAGTTTTGATTTACAATATCATACCCAAAGTTGTATTGTTTCATAACTAAACTACTCTTACTCTGAACCTGAATATTTTCAAGTAAAAAACGGTCATCAACAGTATAGCCCGAAATGTACGATTTATTAATTAGTGACTTGGTGCTATAGTTAAATTTGAGTGTTGCAAATGTTGCAGCGCTACCATTACCTGTGTACATAATCTGCGATATTACATATTGCCCACCAGCAAATTGATATGTATAAGTCATGTAATTGCCAAAAATATCAGTAACCTTATTTATTAACCACGCATAAGGCTCGGATGCTCCTGTAGGGGTCATTTTCGAATTGGTTGTATTGCCATATTCTATCACATTACCTTCTTTTGTTGTTACTTTAAAGTATTGTGGTGATTGATTAGAATTGCCAATAGATTGAATTATTAAGTATGTTTTTACTTGAGTTTCATACAGTCTTTGAGTTGGATTAATACAAATCAGATTATTACCATCAAGCGAAAATTTGTCAGTATTGTTAAAACTCATACCTGCAATTTTCCCATCATCGTATTCGTTAGCTGTAGTGCGCGTAATTGCTGATAAACCCGATAGTTGCCATCCAATTCCTAATTCTCCATTACCTCCATTACTATTATACACCAGCGATACACTCGGCTGCACTCCATTAATCCCCGCTGGCACTTCGATAGGAATAGTGTATGTAGCAGCGCCTGTAGGGCTTACGGCAAATTGTCCCGGTATGCTCCCTACTACTGCTCCCTGTGTGGGGTCTGAGGTGAAATTACCATCGGGCATTTTATAGGTTTGGGTTGTTGGCGGAAACAATAATCCGGCATCAATTTTGGCATTAAATGCATTAGTCCCCGTAGCCGCAAACTGAAACCCAGGTTTTAACGAAACATAATCGCGTGCAACATAACTTTTAGCAGCCCCTGTTTGATTATCAGTAAGATTGTAATTAGGCTGGGGTGCAGTTTGTGCAAAAGCCAGATTTGTAACTATACTCAGTAGTATAGCTAATTTATATAGTTTGAAAATATTTTGCATAGTGTGTAATTTTGAATTAACCATCGTAGTTATTATTGAGAGGGTGAATTGAAGACACCCCCTCAATAGAGCTAAGTATTTTGATGTTTTTTTTATTTCTGATTTTTTTCTAATTGCTCAATCCTTTTCTGCTGCTCTATCACATACAACGTCAGTTCTTCAATTTTCTGCAATAGTTTATTTTGCATTTCTCCTATGCTAAGACCCTTTTCCTTTACTTCGGCTGCCGAAGGAATCTCGGGCAGGTGCTTGTTAGTTTTTACAAAGTCTTCTACTTTGTGGAGTGGCATTAGTAAATATTCGGGAGAGAAAACATAATCGGCAAGGTTATTTAAAGTTATATTAACCTCTTTGGCGTGGATAGTTCCATTTACAGTCAGTAGTGCATCGGTAGTAATATTAGTTGTACCAATGCCTACTTTACCTGTTACTTCGAGTTTACCGTTTACAACTTGATTACCGTTGGTTTTAAATACCTGTGCATGACTTGCGGTATAAATGCATATAAAAATTGCAATAATATATATCTTTTTCATATTTGTAAATTTTAAATGATTGTTGTTTGTTTTTAGTTATTTCTTTCGGAGTGAAATTTGAATTAAGTTAAGTTGTTCCTGCAAGTCCTTGATTTTTTGTTCCTGCGATGATAACTGTTTTTGTTGTTCTTTCATTGCTTCTACCATGACTGGGATTAAGGCCTGATAATTTACATATTTAATACCTGTTTTACTTGTCGCTACTGCCTCTGGCATTACAACCTCTACCTCCTGTGCTAAAAAGCCAGTCTTTTTTTCTTTGTCGGTTTTTTTGTTATCTGCTTGTGCATTATCACTTGTTTTATTATTTACATTGGCCATTTTACTTTTGTGGTAATACTCCACGCCACGCAATTGCATTACTTTCAGCAGAGGAGAGTTAATTATTCTTATTTGCTCCTTGCTCGTCGAATCGCTAATCTGATAATAATATCCATCGCCATCAATGTATGCTATAATGGCTTGGTGAAAATCAGAAGCAGGATCTTCAATCAAATCCTCATCACAAAAATTTACTAAGTTGTCATCTCCTGGTGACCATATCACCACTTTGTCACCATCCATATAAATTCCACCACTTTCAGCATTTCCGCCTTCAATCACAGTGCCTTTGTTGTTTGGATATCCCAAAATAACATTTGTAAACTGGCCATACTTACCGGTTGTGCCTGAATAAACCGCATTGTTTGTTGCTCCTAATGTAACGGAGTTTTCGTTTTCGACTGTAACCTGACCTTTGATTCCAAAGCTGAATGCTGTGCATAAGAGCACTAAAAATAATTTTGTTGTTTTCATAAATATGTTTTTTTTGATTTGTTTTTTTACTATAAATTTTCTCGAATTGCACGAACCAACGGTCAGCGTTAGCTAATAATACAAATCCCTGTTTTTTAATTTTTAATTATCAATTCTTAATTAGTTATCACTCTTTCACTATCTTATATTCTTTCTTTTCCGTTCCCGCTACCATACGCAGCACATACCACCCTTGGGGGTATTGCGTCATATCAATGGGGTTAAGTCCTTCGGTGGCAGGTTGGTTGTAAAGTATTGCACCGGCACCACTATAAATCTGTAGGCGAAGTTCCTGTTTCGGGTCGCCACCTTGTATATCGATACCCAATGCGCCACGAGTTGGGTTAGGGAAAACTTTAATGGTGCGTTCGCCAATGGTTTCTTTTATTACCACACTGTCGGTGGGTTGGTGGCGTTTGGCTTGTTGAAGTGTTATTATACGTCGTGCAGTACGGTTTCCCGCCATGTCGTAGTCGTAAGCTACTTTATCTTCTGCCAAACCTGGTAGGATGCAAATAAGCACAAAGAGCACTAATAAATAGTTAGTTTGTTTCATATACTATTTGTTTTTTTTAATTTGATTCGTGATTTAGTTTCTCTCGCAAAACCGCAAAGGCGCAATTTAAATTTCATATTAGTTTCTTTATTTGCGTCCCTGCGTCTTTGCGAGATATTTTTTTATGATTGTCGGTTTAATTCACCTGCCCCTCTTCAACTTTTGCAGTCGCTTTGGTGCTATACACCGCTTTGGCTATTTCGTCGAGTTTGGCATAGAGTTCTTTCCAGCCGGGCTGACTACTCATGGCTTTTACCAAGTTGAAGTAGTTGCGCAGGGCAGTTTCTAATCGCAGGCGCATGGAGCTGGCCGATTCCATCAGACGGAGTTCGGAGTTCTCGCCCGCTACTTCGTTAAACTTGTTTTCGAATGCTGTGTGAGCGGTTCTGATTTGGGTTACAATG
>Ga0247840_10009961_pt1 | contig 12042 bp, 9 predicted proteins | sample LaCruzMarch2015__FD_192404 | JGI IMG/M metagenome (GOLD analysis project Ga0247840, IMG submission 192404) | Freshwater microbial communities from meromictic Lake La Cruz, Castile-La Mancha, Spain - LaCruzMarch2015_17m | ecosystem: Environmental > Aquatic > Freshwater > Lake | place: Spain...
CCCGTTTCTCAACAGCTGCCAGCAAGTCCAAATACTGGTTGCCCATAAAACCGGCCACCGACCTGGCTTTGCTGTTGTCTTGGATTCACGTGATTATCAATGAGGAGCTATACGACAAAGATTATATCGGGAAATATGCCAAGGACTTCGACAAGCTGAAGGCGCATGTTGCCTCCATGACACCTGAATGGGCCTATGGCATCACGACCCTGGATCCGGACCTGATTCGCCGTACTGCCCGTGAAATGGCTGCAGCAGCCCCTGCTGCCATCATTCACCCGGGTCGTCATGTCACCTGGTATGGTGATGACTCCCAACGTTCACGTGCGATCGCCATCCTGAACGCCTTGTTGGGCAGTTGGGGAAGAAGGGGCGGCTTTTATTTTAAAGAAGCCATCAGCGTACCTGAATATCCCGGTCCTGAATACCCCAAACCAGCCTGGAGCTGGAAGGAGACGCTGAACGGGAAATACCCACTGGCAGGTCTCTCTGTTTCAAATACCCTTATCGATGCCTCCATCCCAGGACCTGAAAATCAACACCGTATCCATGCATGGATCGTAGCCGGTACCAACCTTCCGCTGACCATGCCCGACAAAACCACCACATTGAATGCCATGGAAGCACTTGACTTTATGGTTGTTGTGGATACCATGCCCATGGAAATCACGGGTTATGCTGATGTCATCCTGCCTGAATGTACTTATTTTGAGCGCTATGATGACATCCGGAATGAGGCCCATAGAGAACCCTATATTGCACTCAGAATGCCGGCCACGGAGCCATTGTATGATTCTAAGCCTTCCTGGTGGATTGCCAAACAACTCGCAGAAAAACTTGGCCTGGGCGCTTTCTTTCCCTGGAAAGACTACACTGAAGTCCTGGATTGGCAGCTCAAAGGTCTTGGATCCAGCCTGGAAGAGATGAAAAAACTGGGTGTTAAAAAGTTCCCCCGGAAAAAGGGTGACTTATATATGGTAGATGGAATAGAGCCTGTATTTGAGACGCCTTCAGGCAAGATCGAGCTCTATTCTGAGCACCTTGCCAGCCTTGGTTTCGACCCTATCCCCGTCTATACACCGCACCCTGAACCACCTGAAGGTTTTTACCGGCTGATCTACGGCAGGGCACCCATGCACACCTTCAGCCGTACAGCCAACAACCCCAACCTCGTCGACCTCATGAAAGAAAATTCTGTCTGGGTCAACCCCAAGGTAGCCGGGATCTGGAACCTCAAAAAGGATCAGTATGTCTGGCTGAAGAACCAGGATGGTGTCGTCTCTACTTTCCCGATAAAAGTCAGGATAACAGAAAGGATACGTTGGGATTCTGTGTATATGGTACATGGATTCGGACATCACAACAAAGAACTGAAAAGGGCTTATGGCCGTGGTGCCAATGATTCTGAGCTGATTACAAGGGTGGCCACCGACCCCCTTATGGGAGGCACTGGCATGCGTGGCAATTTTATCACTTTTATCACTGAAGACCCCGGAAAGGAGGCAACATCATGAGGTACGGAATGGCCATAGATACCCGGAAATGTGTAGGTTGCAGCGATTGTGTCGTAGCCTGCCAGACCGAAAACAATGTACCCATCGGTTACTGCCGCGACTGGGTAGTCGAGGTGATGGCAGGTACTTATCCTGAATTGGAAATCGAAATACGATCTGAACGCTGTAACCATTGCGAAAACTCACCTTGTGTACGCTGTTGCCCTACCGGCGCAAGTCATTTAGAACAAGGTGGTATCGTAACGGTAACACATAGTGAATGCATCGGTTGTGGGGCCTGCATCCAGTCCTGCCCCTACGATGCACGTTATTCTCACCCTGATGGCTATGTCGACAAATGCACTTTCTGCCTGCACCGGATACAGCAGGGCCAGGGGCCGGCATGTGTCGCTGTTTGTCCTACGAAGTGTATGTATTTCGGCGATCTCGACGACCCCAACAGCGAGGTAAGTATTGCCCTCGAGAACAGGAAATTCAAGGTGCTGGCGCCTGAAGCCGGGACCCGCCCTCAGATTTATTATCTTATCTAACAAGCGCAACATGAAAGAAGAATTATTCGTCAGCGGCAGGGCTATACCCAACATCGACCCATACCTTAACATCTGGCATTGGTCTATCCCTGTTTATCTTTTTTTAGGTGGATTGGCAGCAGGTTTGCTGTTTTTTGCCGGCTTGTATAGCATCCTGGGAAAAGAAAAAGAAATGCCGACTACCGTAAAATGGGCTACCTTCCTTGCCCCTGCAGCACTGGTGATCGGCTTGCTATGCCTGTTCATCGACCTGAAACACAAATTGTATTTCTGGCAGTTGTATACTACGATCCGCCTGCAATCCCCGATGTCATGGGGAGCCTGGGTGCTGATGCTCATCACACCCCTTTCCTTTTTGTGGGCAGGGAGTTATGTCAGGGAGCTGAAACCCTCCTGGAAATGGACATTTCCCCTCCTCAACAAAGTAGAAGTATGGGTAGCTGCCCATCGCAAAGGCCTGGCCTGGGCCATGGTTATCTTATCTGTAATTTTGGGCATCTACACTGGGATATTATTGTCAGCTTTCAACGCCCGCCCACTTTGGAATACTTCCTTACTTGGGCCTTTGTTCCTGGTCTCCGGCCTTTCTTCAGGCGTAGCCACCATCCTCTGGATGTCGAAAAATCATGCTGAACGGGTGCTTCTCAGCAAGATCGACCTGATCCTGATCGGCATAGAACTCTTTCTGATCATTCACCTGTTTATGGGTTTCCTGGCGAGTAATGCAGTTCAGGTGGAAGCCGCTCAACTGTTTCTGGGGGGTGAATTCACTGTGTTTTTCTGGGTATTCGTCGTCATTCTTGGCTTAGTATTCCCTGCTATCCTGGAAATTCTTGAGTTGAGAGGCATTAAAATCCCGGTGGTAATTCCGGCACTGATGGTCTTGATTGGGGGTTTGATATTCAGGTTTATCATGGTTGAAGCAGGTCAGATTACACGTTATCTTTATTAAAAATTTAATCTTAGCATTATGGCTACAAAGGAAATACAGGATCGCAGCAGGACATATTTAAATCCTTATGCTGCCGGGATCTGGCTGGGCCTGGTCCTGCTGATGACTTTTTATATTACCGGGCGCGGGCTTGGTGCTTCCGGCTCTATTAAAACAGCGGTGGCAAGCACGGTGAACACCATTGCACCCAAGCATGCCCAACAATCGCATTACCTGAGCCAGTTTATCACTGCAGATGAAAACCCGATGAACAATTGGTTAACATTCGAGGTTATCGGTGTCCTTGCCGGGGCATTAATTTCCGGCGCGCTGGCCGGGAGATTGAAGCTAAAGGTGGAACATTCTCCAAACATCACCTCACAACGCAGATTGGTATTTGCCACCCTGGGAGGCCTGGCTTTCGGCATCGGTTCTCAATTTGGCAGGGGCTGCACCAGTGGCGCTGCGCTGAGTGGTATGGCCTCACTTGCAGCAGGCGGTTTTATTGCCATGCTGAGCATCTTCGGTGCAGCTTATGCCTTTGCATATTTCTTCAGAAAAAACTGGATTTAAAAAATCGTATCATGGGACCATTAATAACACAAGGAATTATAGATCCGGCCTGGAACAATGTTCTGGCTGTATTGTTGGGGATGGCATTCGGCTTCGTCCTCGAATCTGCCGGTTTCTCTTCTTCGCGAAAACTCGCCGGGGTCTTTTATGGATACGATTTCGTTGTCCTGAAGGTGTTTTTTACTGCGGCCATCACTGCGAGCATCGGTTTGCTCTATTTCAGTTACCTGGGATGGATGGACCTTTCCAAAATCTTCGTGAACCCGACTGTGATTCAGTCAGGTATCGTCGGTGGACTGATCATGGGGCTGGGCTTTATCATGGGTGGTTTTTGCCCCGGCACCAGCCTCTGTGGTGCTGCCATCGGGAAAATCGATGCCATGTTCTTCGCGGGTGGGATGTTTGTCGGGATCTTCCTCTTTGCTGAGGCCTATCCTTTGTACGAGAATTTCTACAATGCGACAGACCTTGGTCCTTTGAAGGTGAATGAGGTGTTGGGCGTTTCGGCGGAGGTGTTTATCCTGCTGCTTACCCTCGTTGCTGTTGCTGCATTTTATGTGACCAGTCTCATCGAAAAACGTGTAGATAAAGTTGACTATTAAGGCTTACAATATGAACAAAGGATTTTATTACTTAGCACCTGTTATGCTGATCCTTGCCCTGGGATTACTCGTTTTGCCGGGTCGGAAGAACCTGCATGAATCCAGGCCGCAGCAGCTGCTGGCAGAAGTGAATGACCAAACGCGCTTTCTTACAACTGACCAGGTTGCCAGGGCCATCATTAACAAGGATCCCTATTTTGTGTTCGTTGATGTCAGAAAACCGGCAGATTTTCAGCAGTTTTCCCTGGAAGGCGCCATCAATATCCCATTGGCAGATATCCTGAATCCTGGAAGCCAGGCCGAACTCGAAAGGGGAGACCGCCGCCTGGTGTTTTTCTGTAATGGTGATATCTTGTCAGAACAAGCCTGGTTGTTGCTCAGAAGGAAAGGCATGAAGAACATTTTCGTGATGAAAGGGGGCCTCAATCATTGGTTCTCAACCATTATTAATCCTCCTAAACCCGGCTCAACGGCATCGGCAGCTGAACACAGTCAGTATCAGACCCGCATGGCAGCCTCTCAGTTTTTTACGGGTGCCGGCACTGTGCCTGCAGCTGTGAGTGCCCCTGAAACGGCTGCAAAAAAGGAGGTGAAGCTGCAATCAGTACCCAAAAAGAATAGCGCCGAAGGCGGATGTTGATTTATCCTTTATAACTGAATTATGAATAAAAAGATAGTTTACGGTGGAATTCTCGCTGCTGTGATTTTCCTCATCGTCATGTACATCGCAAGGGAGAAGTCACCTGCATATACCCTCACCATGGAGGAAAGTCTTAAAGATGTCCTGAATCCTGCCAACATCGTTAGTCTTGCTGAGTTGGAGAAAATCAAAGCAGACAAAGCTGATGTGCGCCATGTTCTTGTTGACATCCGTACACCTTATGACTTTGTAAAGGCCCACCTTGACAAGGCAGTGAACATTCCCTACAACAGCATGCTGACCGAAGAAAACATCGACATTTTCAAGCGCTTGAAAAAGGATAAAATCGATGTAATTCTGTATGGCAATGACCAGAGCCAGGCCAATGCTCCTTGTGTTTTGTTACGACAAATGGGTTACCTCAATGTTAGAATCCTCGCAGGTGGCTATACAGCATATAGTACGCCGGCTGATTCCCTCGGCAACAGACCTGCTGATAATGAAGAACTGGCCCGGATCAACTATGCGCTTGAAATGAAGAAAAGCCTGCCTCAGAATGCCACTGCAACAATTCAGGCCGAGAAACCGAAACAGAAAGTTGTGCCGGTTGTCGTGAAGAAAAAAAGTGCCGAAGGAGGTTGCTAAAAAAGGTTCCCGGATCAGGATAAATATTCCTTGATTTGCTTCAGCTGTGGAATAAAAATCATCAGGATCGCAGCAAAAATCCCTGTCCCGCTGATGCCAATGAAGGCAATGTAAGGTTTGATCTGCAACATAATATCCTGAAAACTGAGCTGATCCTGAATCACCAGGTGACTTTTCATATAGCCGGCGATTATCAGGGCGATCCAAAAGAACAACAGGAGAATATTCATCATCCAGAAGCCTACCGATATGAACCTGCCTTGCAGTAAACTGAATGGGCGGCCGGTAATATCCGGAATCAGGAATAAGCATGAAGCTATTAAGACCATCGTATTAATCCCGATCGTACTGCCCATGGCATGTGCAACGGTGAGGTGGGTGCCATGTGTATAGATGTTAATGGCAGGTATCGATAGGGCGATTGACAAGCTGAGGTTGAGCAATATCCATACATCAGAGGCCACAATAAACCTAACGGCAAGCAGGTGGAAATCCTGCAGGGCTTTGGAAAGACTCTTTTTCCAGTTCCAGATAATTTTCCCCAGGATGATGAGCTCTGTCATGCTGATACCATACCCTATGTAGCGTACCCACATAGCATTGGGGACGATATAAATATGATGGGCCCAATTGAAAATCAGGTTGATCAATCCCAGGAAATACATGACAAATGCCAACCTGGATTTGGCAATGCTGTCGTCATTTTTTATACGATCCATCAGGAAAATCGCAGTGCCATAAATCAGCATATTCCATGAACCAACAAGAGATCCATTGGATTTCCATTGTACAGTAATGTCACGGATCAGGTGTTCTCTGAAATAGGGGAAGACCCACAAATTGGATTCCAGGTAGGTAAAGAGAAAAAAGAAAATCCCGGTGCCCCACATCCAGATGTAAACAGGCCAGTGATCGGTTCTTTTAAAAGCAGTCTTGAAGAAATTATAGCCGAACAGCAGCCAGGAAATGATGATCGGAATGGCCAGTACCGGCGGGAATTCCCAATATTCTCTTCCACCAAAAATGCCCATGAGGTAAGAAATCAGTACGCCGAATCCTGTCAGGATGAAGATCCATAAGTGTATCATGGGTAGGCTTTGCGAATACAGACTGACATTGCAATACTTGGGAAGGTAATAGTAAATCCCACCAACAGCACTTAAGAAAATCCATGCTATCACCAGCGAAACATGCAATGGGCGGGTTTTAATAAAGGGGATAAGGTCGAAAAACCCGGGGAAAATAAATTGAAAAGCACTGATAATTCCGAAGAAAATCCCGGCGAGCAAAGCAAGTATCGCAAACAAAACAAAGTAGATGCTAATTTCCTTTTTCATCTTTCCCTTTCCAGTTAACTGTGCCATTATAATTTATTTCGAAGTCCTTCACCGGAGAGACGCCTGTCTTGTCGGTATAGGTGAGAAATGCTACCAAAGTCTCAATTTCAAGGGGAGTCAGATGATAATTCGGCATCCTGGTGGTGCCATTTTCAAGAAACTGTTTAACATACACAGGGCCTTTCCCATTGGCTGAGATGACATTGGTGAGGTCAGGCCCCATGAATCCCCCAAGGCCATACAATTGATGGCAGGCGATGCAATTACGTTTCTGAAAAACCAGTTTTCCCTGATTCGATTCTGCCGTAATCCATGCCGCACCTTTGTCAACTCTGGTACCTACGGTATAGATGACGATGGAGTATATAAAAAAGGAAGCTACTAATATTCCGAAAATGAATCTTTTTGTATTTAGCCTCATTTCTGTTTTAAGGATTGTTTAATGAGGCGCAAATATAGAATTTTTAAAACAACGGGAAGGGGCTTTACATGCAGGATCACGCCCTATTGTGGGCAATGTTAAAAGTTCCATACTTTCTGCTGCAATTTTGCAGTGATCAGGACAATTAATAAAACAGAAAGCCGATGGCTGCATTAAGCACCCCGAGGATAATACAACTCAGGATGAGTCCGAGCAGCGGAAAGAACAGCACTGTTGCCAGAAGGGTACCGAAGGCCGCACCCAGCAGCAAGGCGAGGTATAGTCCTCCGGTGGTGTTTGTGTCTGCGGCAGACTCCTTGTGACTGATGGCAGTGAATTGCAGACCGCTGATGAGTCCTCCCACGAACATCAGCAGAAAAAACAGGCCCTGGGTGACTGCTGCAGAGCTTGTTACTTCGCGTATCCCCAAAAGAAAGAATAGTACGATGATCCCAAAACTGCCGACAGCTACCTGCAAAGCCGGGATTGCCGGAGCACTTTCTTTTGCTTCCATGTTGAGGTAAAGCTTTATTCCAACGGCTGTTCCCGCTGCGAAAAGACTAAGCATGAGGCCGCCCATCAGGTAGAGGCTGCCAAACATGGCCTGAAACGACAACAGCAATAGGATAATCAGTGATAGCATTGTAAAGCCGGTGAGAAAGACGGAGATTCGTCTGCTTTTCCCTTTGAATAAGTACAATGCGATGAGCAGAGAAAGCAAAGTCAAAATACCCAGGCTAAGTGGATTCATCAAAGGCATTCCTGCACCTACCAGGGTAAAGAAAGCGCCCGGATGATAGATGCGGTTGAGTTTGATGGTCGTCGACAATTTCCCCATCGTGCTTTCTATCCGTTTTCTCAAGAGGGAGTCGCTGACAGGATCCCCGGCGATGACTTTTGTTTCTATCCCTTTGTCCATGGCCTTTGCAGCAAGACGTATACTGATCTCACGCTCGGTTGCAATCAGGTGATTGGTAGCGCCGGGAATAAGAATGGTACGACGGAAGACCTTCTTCAAGGCGTAGAAAACCATTGAATTCAAGTCGTTTGTTTGAGATTCGCTGAGCTTGTCGTTTTTGTCGAGTTTGACATACACATAGGCTCCATCATTCAGCTTGTCCTTCAGGGATTTGAAAAACTCAAGTGTATAATAGCGGTTCAGCTGGATGTTTGAAGGATTGGGCAGCACAAGGATAACTGCATCATACAGGCTGGCGCAATGCAGCAGGTAATCAGCAGGGTCTTCTTTGATATAATTGATTCCGGGAATTGTTTTTACAAAGCCCATGCTTTCGGCGAAAACAGCAGGGTTCAACTCCAGCACATCCAGCACCTTGGGTTTGTATTTCATGATTTCTTCAGCATATCCTGAACCTGCACCGGAAACCAGCAGGACTGTCTGGGGATTGTAATGTTGTAGCAAAGTATAATGAACGCTTTCTGCAATGCTGTTGCTGTCGCGGAGCGGAACATAGGCTGTTGTTCCTGTGTAAAAGATCTGTTGTTGCCCCTCTCCGGTAATGGTTAATTGGCCATATGGAGTCTCCTTTTGTGAGATTTTTGAGGCGGATTTCAGGTGTGAGCCACTGAGTGTACCCTGGAAGTTAATGGCAAAAATCAGGGATAACAAAGTCACATTCAGCACAAAAGCAAAGAGGTTCGGTAAAATCTTGCGATTGCTGAAGATCATGGTCCAGCCAAAAGCAAGGTTGACCATCGACAAAATCATCAGAAGCTGGGCGTTTTTGAGCAGGCTGATCTGAAATACCAGCAAGAGTAAACCTCCGGCCAGGAATCCCAGGCCTTTCCAACGTATGCCACTGAGCAGGGCATCGGCTTTGCCATTTTCTTGCAATACACCTACAAAATGCGTGAACATCACACCAATCAGCACCATCACCGGGGCCTGACTGAGGATGGACAACAAAGTCATCCCCCAGAAATCGGCCGTTTCTGTTTGCGCAAAAAATATGCTTTGTCCAAAGTGCAGGATGAGTAAGGACACCGCCGGACTAATGGAAAGGAACATAAATCCCCAGGCAATAGGGTCGTTTTTAATGAAACGGGTGAAGGCAAATGTCCCAAGCCAGACACCCAGGCCAAGCATCAGTAAGCTGCCAAAGAGCTGGGTTCCGATCAGGAATTCATTACCCCCGAATAGGTTCAGCGATTCCCTGATCAAAACAGAGAGTGTGCTGCCGGCAGTGATCCCAAGCAACACCAATGCCCATGAAATCCGATCAGCCGGGATCAGGGATTGAAACCCTGACATCAAATCCCCGATACCGGATTTTGCCGGTTTTACTTTGTCATTGTTCTTCATACTGATGAATAAAGTATCGTCTTATTGTATAAATAACTTTTGCATAATCTTGCCTCCATTGCCGGTAACCACAAGGTAGTAAACACCTTTGGGTGCTTTTCCCAGATCCAGCAGCAGGGGTGAATGACCCTGGCTTGCGCTGATTTCACGGTGGAGGATTAGTTGTCCAAGTGGGGTAAAGATATCCAGCTGGTGATCCTGAAGCTTGTCGGTCAGGATAAGGTTAAACCGCCCTGTCGAAGGATTCGGATAGATGCTGATGGAATTTTGAGCAACATAGTCGGGGATGCCATTGGCTCCGTCAATGATGATGTCATCAAGATAAATGTTGTTGCTGGTAGAGCTGACAGACTCAAAAGCAATTTTAACATTTTTCTTGCCTGCATAAGCAGAGATGTCGACAGTCTGGCAGCTGGGACCAAAGGTTCCTGCACACCAATCATTCGCAACCATAGGCGTAAAGGGGGCGGTCATGGGGGCCTGGGTGGCAAAGACTCCGCTGCCGTCTTCAGCACCAGTAAAGACACGGGTCCAGTTTAATCCACAATCCTCGGAGACATAAATATGCAAAGTATCGGAATAGGCAAGGTCGTATTGGGCATAAGCATGACTGAAATGGATACTGGCATCGGCCAGCCAGCTGAGGTTGAGCGGAGGACTAATCAGTTTGTCTTTGTGTCCGAAGGAATTTGTTCCATAGATAGGAGCTTTGGCCGAATGAGTACTGTTTGGTAAACCTCCTGTATAGGCATTGATCCAGCTATAGTCGTTGTCCGGATTGTCGAGTGTCCAACCTTTGCCTTTGATGTCGGGATATTCGAACCCTTCATTATAGGGAGTATAATAACCTCCAATCAGAATGTATTGATTCTTGGTTTTCGTTCCACTGCCATTGACATTCGTAGCAGTCAGGCTGACGGTATAGACCCCATCGGCAGTAAATTCAATCTCCGGATCCTGTGAGCTTGCTGTGGTTCCATTCACGAAACTGACATTGGCAGGGTCAACAGTCCATTGCCATGAACCGGGACAGTAGTCGCTGGCATCATAAAAATGGATGATGCGCGTTCCTGAACACCAAACAGAATCACTGCAACTGAAGTCCGCTACCGGAAGAACATTTGCGCTTATTGTGATATAGCCCGGTAACAGAAGAGTATCGGTCCCTATGCTGTTACTTACGATAAGTTGAACATCGTAAGTACCTGTAGCACTATAGGTTATCGCAGCAGGGTTTTGTGCAGTGGAGCTGGCGGGGCTGCCACCGGGAAATGACCATGCCCAGGAGGTAGGATACCCACTCGTCATGTCATGGAAATTGATAGCACAACCACTGGCCATAAGGGTATCATCAGCATAGAAATCAACGACAGGATTGGCCTGATAAAGATCAGATTCCCATAAGCCACGACCGTATGTTCCGGCACGGATTGTACTATTTCCAGGGTTTAGGCTGTCGTAGAAAATCTCAACTTCCGTAACCCGACCATTGGCGGGTAATCCCTCCGTGAATGGAATCCAATCGGCTAAGAAGTCATCTTTGTAAAACACACCAATATCAGAACCCACATACAATCCACCGTGGGAGCCTTTGCAGTAAACGATGGTATTCAGATTAACCTGCGGTATACTGACGCTGATGTCGGTCCAGGTATTTCCGCGGTTGTGCGATACATACACTTTCTTTCCGCTGGTGCAATAAACGATGTCAGGATTGGAAGGATGGGTCTCAAGTGCAGTTGGTGTTGAGGCATTCGGCAATTGGTTTGACAGGTCATACCAGGTCGGGTTGGTAGCACTTGCATCATCTGTACGGTAAAAACGACTTCCTGTTTTGATGAGGTATACGATTTCCGGATTCGCATAGGATTGGCTTAAAACCGCGCACAATCCGGAGCCTACATTGCTTGTCACTTTGGTCCAGACAACTCCCGGAGTGTTTCCATACCTGGCGTTATTTGTTCTCCAAACATTGGTCAACCCAAGAAACATCGTCTGAGGGTTCTTTTTGCTGATAAAGAAAGGGCTGATCCAGTCGCCACTTTCATTAATCCCGTTGGTGCCGTTGCTGGCAATAGCGCCCTGGAAGTTGGCGTTGAAGATTCTGTAAATTGTTCCATAATAGATTGCGGCATAACGATATCTGTAATCTACAGGGTCAACTGCACATTCCATCCCATCACCTCCACTAATATGGGTCCAGGTTGTGTCATTCAGTAAATTGGTTCCATTGTCCTGGTAGCCATTGAGGATGACCCCTTTTTTGGTTTTGCTCTGACCAATTTTGTAGACCTGTGCGATGCCAAGTCCCTGGCTTGCGAATGTCCAGGTCTGACCAAGGTCACCGGTATACCAGCACCCTCCGTCACAACCGGCATAGAGTTTGTTGTTGAGCGGGTTCCATTCAAAAACATGCTGATCCGCATGGATATAATCCACAGAACAGTCACCGGTCCAATGTCCTACAATGGTCCAGTTCTGGCCTGCATTGTTGGAACGCCAGACATTGACACCGCCCACAAAAAC
>Ga0247840_10009964_pt1 | contig 12039 bp, 9 predicted proteins | sample LaCruzMarch2015__FD_192404 | JGI IMG/M metagenome (GOLD analysis project Ga0247840, IMG submission 192404) | Freshwater microbial communities from meromictic Lake La Cruz, Castile-La Mancha, Spain - LaCruzMarch2015_17m | ecosystem: Environmental > Aquatic > Freshwater > Lake | place: Spain...
TCCAGGACTTTGATATTGACCCCAATGGGCTCGTCGGTCATAGACTCTCCTCCATCGCACGCAGCCGCGACAGCATGGCCTCGACGCGGCTGCGTGCCTGTTCGGTCTTCTCGATCAGGTCGCCGCGCTCGGCCGCCAGGGCCTCCTGGCGGGCGCGCAGGGAGGCGTTTTCCTCTTGGAGGCGTTGACACAGGTGCAGCAGATGCTCCACGCCGCGCTCGAACTGGTCGATGTCGAAACTGGCCAAGATCAGGGCCTCTTTGAGAATTCTTCGCACTATAGAAGGGGCGGCGGGCAGGGTCAATCGGGTCGGTGCCCATGGTAAGCTCACCAGCCGCAACCAGACGGGCGTCAGCGCGCACCCGGCGCCCCGGAGACCACCACGGACATCGACTACGATCAGATCGGGAACCTGCTCCAGGCAAGCCCGCTCGCCCCGACCCCGAGCGAGGCCCAGGGGATGCTCTGCGGCCTGATCTGCGGCGGGTCCGCGGCCCCGGAGTCGGCCTGGCTCGACCTGTTGCTGCCGGTCCCGCCCCTGAACCCGGACGCCGACGCGACCCAGGGCCAGGCGGTGCAGCCGGCACGCGCTGCCCTGGGTAGGCTCGCGCGCCGGACCCTGGAGCGGATCGCGGGACCCGGGCTCGATTTCCCGCTGTTGCTCCCGGACGATTCCCGCGCCCTGGCCGAGCGCGCCACCGCGCTCTACGACTGGGTGCGCGGCTTCCTGTTTTCAATCGGTGTCCTGGGCCTCGCCGAGCGCGACCTGTCCGCTCAGGCACAAGAGGTCTTGCGCGACTTCGCGGACATCACCCGCCTGGACCTCAACCAATTGCAGGAGGACGAGGAGAACGAGTCGGCCCTGACCGAGCTGACCGAGTTCGTCTGGGTGGCCGCCATGCTGATCTACGAGGAGCGGGCGGTCCCCCGCACGGGGGCGCGATGACCATGGCCGAGTATGGACGGCGCCGCCGCGCCCTGCTCAAGGCCATCGGCGCGGATGGGCTCGCCATCCTGCCGGCCGCCCATGAGACGATTCGCAACCGCGATGTCCACTACCCCTTTCGGCAGGCGAGCGACTTCACCTATCTCACCGGGTTCCCGGAACCCGAGGCCCTGGCGGTCTTCGCCCCCGGGCGCAAGGAGGGGGAGTTCATCCTGTTCTGCCGCCCCCGCGACCCGGAGCGCGAGCAGTGGGACGGCTATCGGGCCGGGGTCGAGGGGGCCACGGCGACCTTCAAGGCCGACGAGGCGCACCCCTTGGGCGAACTCGACGCCCTCCTGCCGGGGCTGATCGACGGGCGTGCCCGGCTCCTGTTCCCCATCGGCGCCGATGCCGCCTTCGACGCCCGCGTCTTTGGCTGGGTCAACCAGGTGCGGGCCAATGTGCGCAAGGGCGCGCTCCCGCCGGAGACCTTCGTCACCATCGAGGCGCTCCTGCACGAGCAGCGCCTGCGCAAGGGCGAGGCCGAGGTCAAGCTCATGCGCCGGGCGGCGCGCATCTCCGCCGCCGGCCATCGCGGGCTGATGCGGCTATGCCGCCCGGGCCGCAATGAATCCGAACTGGAGACCGAGTTCCTGCGCCACTGTGCCGCCGCGGGGGCGCGCTTCCAGGCCTATCCGCCCATTGTCGCCGGCGGGGCGCGCGCCTGTGTTTTGCATTACGTGGACAATTGCGCGACCCTCAAAGACGGCGACCTGGTGCTGGTCGACGCCGGCTGCGAGTTGCACGGCTACGCCTCGGACATCACCCGCACCTTCCCGGTCAACGGCCGTTTCAGCCCGCCCCAGCGTGAGCTCTACGACCTCGTCCTGGCGGCCCAGCTTGCCGCGATTGCCAAGGCCCGCCCCGGCAACCGCTGGATCGAACCCCACGAGGCGGCGCTCAAGGTCCTGACCAAGGGCCTGGTCCGTCTCGGCATACTCGAAGGCAAGAAGACGGCCAAGCTGATCAAGGACGAGGCCTATAAGCCCTATTACATGCACCGCACCGGCCACTGGCTCGGCATGGACGTGCACGACGTGGGCCACTACAAGGAGCGCGGCGAATGGCGGCGTCTGGAGCCGGGCATGGTACTGACGGTAGAGCCGGGGCTCTATATGCCGGCCACCGAGGCGGTCCCCGCGCCCTATCAGGGCATCGGCATCCGGATCGAGGACGACGTGCTGATCACGCCGGACGGTAACGAGGTCCTCTCCGCCGCGGCGCCTAAGGACCCGGAGGCGATCGAGGCGTTGATGGCGGGCTGATCGAGGACCGGACTACGGCCATGCAGGTGCTGGAGTCCCTGCTCCGCTACTATGTCCAAGGCACTCGGCGGGTGGACGGGCTTCTGCATTGATCGCGTAGGGGAGCGTAGCGGGATAATGGTGGTAGGTCCCCTATTACGCACTAGGAGCATGGCTTGAATGCAGGCGGGGCGAAGCGTAGCATTCTGGGCAGAGCAAGTGTCGCACGGTTGGCCAGGTTTTGAGTTCTTGTCACTATGTACATTCGCAAGATAATTCTTAAGGAGATCCGCGGATTCTCGAGTCTGGAATTTGATCTGAGCCGAAGATCACCAGAGTTTGCCGGTTGGACGGTGATTACGGGCGATAATGCGTCTGGAAAAAGCGCATTACTTCGGGCTGTTGCCATGGCGCTTGTGGGACCGGATGCGACCCGAGCGTTGACGTTGTCGTTGGATGGTTGGGTCCGTGACGGCCAAGCAAAAGGGGAGGTTTCCGTCGAAATCATACCAGGCGACGAGGATCGGTTTGATCGAGGCGGGCGTCCATATAAGGATGCCTTTTGGTCTGAGTTGGACTTCTACATAGAGCAGCGGAAGACCCTAATGGAGGTAGCTAATCGGCGAAGAAAAAAGATGAAGGGTCCAACCCGCGGCCCCTGGTCCGAAACTGCCGCGGGTTGGTTCTGCGCTGGCTATGGGCCTTTTCGCCGTCTATACGGGCACTCTCCCGAGGCGCAAAGATTGATGTCGACGCGGGGCAAGGTCGCTCGATTTGCTACCCTGTTCAGGGAAGATGCGACACTCGCCGAATCGGATCTGTGGCTCAAAGAATTGAACCATCAGGGTTTAGAAGGCAAGGAAGAGGCGCGTACAACTTTAAGAATTGTTCTTGGTGTTCTGAATAATGCATTCTTTCCCAATGGAATCACGGTTGACCGGGTCGATTCGAGCGGTCTTTGGCTGAAGCACCCGGACGGCAACAGTCTTGACTTGCACGATATGAGTGACGGATTTCGGTCGGCAGCCGCTCTCGTCATGGACTTACTACGTCACTTGGTTGACGCATATGGCGTCGAGAAGCTCATAGATGATGGTGGGATTATCAATCATGCCGGAATTGTTCTTATCGACGAGATCGACGCTCATCTTCATCCCGAGTGGCAGAGGGAAATTGGCGGTTGGTTTAAGCGGTTATTCCCAAAAATACAGTTTATCGTTACCACCCATAGTCCATTGATTTGTCAGGAAGCGGATGAAGGCAGCATCTTTGTTCTCCCTGCTCCCGGGGCGGGGCAGCAGCCTTTCCAGATATCCGAAGGGGATTACCGAAGAATTGTTGCTGGACGGCCGGATACTATCCTGCTGAGTCCAGCGTTCGATCTGGAGTATACCCGATCGCCGAAGGCCGTTGAAGCAAGGCGTGAGTATTCAAGACTGAAGGTGAAGCAGCGGAGTGTTGCGCTGACTTCCGACGAACGAGAGAAACAGATGGAACTGGCTTTTTTTGTCGAGGAGGGCTGAGTTTTGAGGAGAGTGAAGCGTCTAGTGCTTTCAGGAAAGGTTCAGCAGTATCTGGTCCGCAAGAGCGCACAAGCCAGCAACAGTGATGTTCAGAAAGAGTGGAAGTGCGCGCAACAGACCGCGATTATTGGGGATGACCTGTTTGGTGTTCTGCGAAAGATGGCGGGTAAGCGAGAGCGGTGCATGTATTGCAACGATTCGCGCGGGACAGACATTGAGCATTTCTGGCCGAAAGCAATCTTCTGCGAAAAAACATTCCGATGGGAAAACATGCTGCTCGTCTGCGCTGGCTGTAATCGTAAGAAAGGAAACAGGTTTCCTATGGACAGTGATGGTATGCCCCTGCTGATAGATCCATCGGTCGACGAGCCGTGGCTTTTCGTCGATTTCGTTCCGGAGACGGGTGAGTTGGCTGCAAGATGGCGGGTGGATATTGATCGCTCCGATCCGAAGGGTGAAGCTACGACTGATCCGACCATTCTGCCGTTGAATATAGAAGCTGTCACAAGCGGCAGGCAACGGTATTATCGCAATCTTTGCAAAGTGGTTGAGGCATTCCTGCAGAGCGCCAAGTCTGATGACGGCTCTGCTTCCGAAGCGGCCTTTGAGCAACTCTCAAATGATATGGTTGAACTCTCAGATTTTGGCCTGAACCGTTGGCTGTTCCATTTCAGCGATCACTCTGCTGAGCCGTTGCGCGACTTATGCAGCGATTACCCGGAGCACTGGCAGAGGTTACGAGACATCACGTCGCTCGAGTAGCGAGCGGTGAAGCCGGGCGGGGACAGACCCTGAGGTATCCCCACGAACGTGATCGAACAATCAGCGGGTTAGCCAAGACCCGCGGGTTTTCGGGCTCTGCCAGGCACATGGGGCCGCCGTCGCTTATGCATGCGGCTGATCTAGCGCAATATTTCGTGGGGATACCTCAGGGACAGACCACAGTTATCTGCTGCTTTGAAGGCAAGCCGGGTAGGATCCGCTGCGCGGACCGCATCCCGCGCGGAACCAACCGAAGAGCGTTCCGGTCGCGCACTCGACCGGGTTTTCTGCGGAACCATGAATTGACGACAGGCCGAGATTACTAACGCGTCCCGGGGTCAGACGGTTCCGGCTTGTCGGCGAGCAAGCGTTTCAGCCGCTCGTTCTCGGCCAAGGCTTCGTCCTTGGCGGCCCGCTCCTGCTCCTTGGCCGCCCGCTCCTGCTCCGCGTCCGCCTGCGCCTGCTCCGCGTCCGCCCGTGCCTGCTCGACCTCCGCGCGCAGGTCCTCAAATTCGAGCTGGATGCTCTGCTGTTCGCGCAGATAGTCCTGCCGCGCCTGGTAGGCATGGTAGGCGTGCTCTTTCTCGGAAAATGCCCTCAGCGTGTTCATGGCTCGCCTCATCTCTGGGCCCTGAAAGGGCGTGACATAACGGCGCGGTTCCTTATGTCCCGCCCTTTCAGGGCTAGGCCGAAGAAACAACGCTATCCCAGGGCGTTGCCCTGGGCTGGTATATCACGCCCCTTCGGGGCTTGATCATGCGCAAGAATAGCTGAAGCGGGGTACCAGGGATACCGGGATGACAGCTTTGCGACCGCTCGCGGGAGACTCCCATCGGCTGTCTCGACCCGAGCAGCCTCTACCTACCCTTGCCTCCGGTCGAAGCGGTCGGCCGTCATCACCTTGGTCCATGCCGCGACGAAGTCCCGGACGAATTCCCCACCACCATCCTTGGACGCATACACCTCGGCGACGGCACGTAGCTCGGCGTTTGAGCCGAAGATCAGGTCCACTGGCGTCGCCGTCCACTTCAACTCACCCGTGGCGCGGTCTCGTCCCTCGTAGAGACCGTCGGTGTCCGTCGACTTCGACCACTTCGTGGCCATGTCGAGCAGGTTGACGAAGAAGTCATTGCTGAGCGTCCCAGGGCGCGGCGTGAGCACACCATGTTGCACGCCGCCGGCGTTTGCGCCTAAGCTGCGCAGGCCGCCGACCAGCGCGGTCATTTCCGGTACGGTCAGCCCGAGCAGGTCCGCGCGATCGATCAGCATCTCGGTCGGCGACTGCCGATTACCGGTACCGAAGTAGTTGCGGAAGCCATCGGCCGTCGGCTCGAGGACGGCAAAGGATTGGGCGTCGGTCTGCTCCTGGGTCGCGTCCGTGCGGCCGGGTGTGAAGGGGACCTCCACTTGGTAGCCGGCTGCGCTCGCCGCCTGCTCGATCGCCGCTGCGCCGCCCAAGACGATCAGGTCGGCGAGCGAGACCTTCTTGCCGCCCGCGGCCCCGGCGTTGAAGGCCGTTCGAATGCCTTCAAGGGTCTGCAGCACCCGTGCCAGCTCTGCCGGGTCATTGACCGGCCAGTCCTTCTGCGGCGCTAGACGAACGCGCGCGCCGTTGGCCCCCCCGCGCATGTCGCTGTCGCGGAAGGTGGATGCCGATGCCCACGCGGTCCGCACCAGTTCGGCGGTGGAGAGGCCGGAGCCGAGGATCTTCTCCTTGAGCGCGCTGATATCCTTCGCATCGACGACTTGGTAGTCGAGGTCCGGTACCGCATCCTGCCAGATCAGCACGTCCTTGGGCACCGCGACGCCCAGGTACCGCGCGCGCGGCCCCATGTCGCGGTGGGTCAGCTTGAACCAGGCCTTGGCAAAGGCCAGTTCAAACTCCTTCGGGTTATCGAGGAAGCGTTTGGAGATCGCGCGGTAGGTCGGGTCCAACCTCAGCGCCAGGTCCGTGGTGAACATGATCGGCGCGTGCCGCTTGCCCTCCACATGGGCATCGGGGACCGTATCGGCACCGGCCCCCCCCTTGGGTTGCCATTGGATTGCGCCGGCGGGGCTGCGGGTCTGCTCCCAGTCGAAGGCGAACAGGTTCGTCAGGTACAGCATCGTGAACTGAGTCGGCGACTGGGTCCATGCGCCTTCCAGGCCACTGCCGATCGTGTCCTCCGCATTGCCCTTACCGCACTTGTTGGCCCAGCCGAGGTCCTGCTGCTCGATGGGGGCAGCGGCCGGCTCGGGCCCCACGCACTCGGACGGCTTGCCCGCCCCGTGGGTCTTGCCGAAGGTATGGCCGCCGGCGATCAGGGCGACGGTCTCTTCATCATTCATCGCCATGCGACCGAAGGCCTCGCGGATCTGCGTGGCGGCCGCCAGCGGGTCCGGGTTGCCGCCGGGGCCTTCCGGATTCACATAGATGAGGCCCATCTGGGTGGCCGCGAGGGGGTTTTCCAGCTTCCCATCCTGGCTTACGCGCTGCTGGCCCAGCATGTCGGCTTCCGGACCCCAGTAGACCAGGTCCGGCTCCCAGTCGTCCGCCCGGCCGCCAGCGAAGCCGAAGGTCGTAAAGCCCATATCCTGCATGGCGACGGTGCCGGCGAGGACCATGAGGTCGCCCCAGGAGATGTTGCGGCCGTACTTTTGCTTGATCGGCCAGAGCAGGCGCCGCGCCTTGTCGAGATTGACGTTGTCGGGCCAACTGTTGAGCGGATCGAAGCGTTGCTGGCCGCCGCCGGCGCCGCCGCGCCCGTCCCCCATGCGGTAGGTGCCGGCGCTATGCCAAGCCATGCGGATAAACAGCGGGCCGTAGTGGCCGAAGTCGGCTGGCCACCAGTCCTGGGAGCTGGTCATCAGCTCCTTGAGGTCCTTCTTGACGGCCTCGAGGTCCAGGCTCCCAAAAGCCTTGGCGTAATCGAAATCCGCGCCGTAGGGATTTGACGCCGGATCATGATCGCGCAGTGGCTGAAGGTTGAGTTGGTCAGGCCACCAGAACTGGTTGGGTCTCGGCTTGCCGGGCGCCGGCGCAGGGTCCGCGGCCGCGGGTACGGCGAGAAGGGCCGCCAGGATGGCTGCGGGAATCGCTTTCTTGAGCATGGGAATCGTCTCCTCGTCTTTTGGTGGGCTGAATGGTCGTGGGCAACGCGATTTCCCGTTGCGTTCCTGCCTTCACGAGCCGGTCTGGAGCATACGCCTGTTGGTCCGAACCCGGACTGGCGCTGCTTTGGAAGGGGCGTTACACGCTGGAAGCCTAGGCTACGGGGTCGATCAGGTCCAAGCGTCGAAACTGATGGAAATGATAGGATACGCGGATCGACATGGAGGCCTTGATCATCATCCCGGCCACTGGGAGCGCCGCACCCCAGTGCGGCGCGATCTCTCAGACGGCTGCGGCGTCGCATGTTGCGGATAGGCCGGGCCGCATTGGGGTGCGGCGCTCCCAGTCGGTCGACCTGACGGCCGACCGAAAAACGTCGCTGGCTGGCAGGACGATCGGGGGCGGATAGGGTCTCGGGCGATCGAGTAGAATGGTCACGCCTGTCGCCCAACCCCAAGGTCGGAACTATGCCGCTGTTGCGTCCATTGGCGGGCGGCCCTCTTTTTTCTATTGTTCCGAGAGTGTTATGCAGCCCTACGACCTGGTGATCGTCGGCGGCGGCCTGATCGGCGGCTCGCTGGCCTGCGCGCTGGCGGATACCGGGCTGCGGATCGCGCTGGTGGAGGCGGTGGCCGCGGATGCCGCGCTCCAGCCGAGCTATGACGAGCGGGTGATTGCCCTGTCCTGGGGTAGTCGCCGCATCCTGGAGGCGATCGGTCTCTGGGGTGCGGTCGCGCCGGAGGCCGAGCCCATCTGCAGGATTCATATCTCGGAGCGTGGTCAGTGCGGCATCGCTCGGCTCGATCAGGCCGAACTCGGGGTGGATGCCCTGGGCTATGTGGTCCCGGCGCGCGCGCTGGGGGCGGCCATCCGCCCGGCCCTGGACGGTCTGCCCGGGATCGATCTGCGGTGTCCGGCACGCCTCGTCGGGCTGCGGGTGCAGGGCGATTTGGTCGCGCTGCAGATCGAGGGTCGCGACGGGCTGAACGAATTGCACTCCCGCCTGGTGGTGGCGGCCGACGGCGGCGATTCGGCGGTGCGGCGCGCCCAGGGGATCTCCGTCGAGGAACAGCCCTATGGGCATGACGCCATCATCACCACCATCACCCCGGACCGGCCCCGCCCGGGTTGGGCCTTCGAGCGCTTCACCGACACCGGGCCGCTCGCCATGCTGCCCATGACCGCGGGGCGCTGGTCGGTGGTCTGGACCTGCCGGGAGCAGGAGACGGCGGGGCTGCTGGCGCTGCCGGACGACGCCTTTCTCGCGCGGTTGCAGGGGCGCTTCGGCTACCGGCTCGGCCGGCTGGGTCTGGCGGCACCCCGGCGCGCCTATCCGCTCAAGCTGCTGCTGACCCGTGAGACTATCCATCCCCGGCTGGTGCTGATCGGCAACGCCGCCCACACGCTCCACCCGGTAGCCGGTCAGGGGTTCAACCTGGGGCTGCGCGACGTCGCCGCACTCGCCGAGGTGCTGGCCGAGGCCGCAACCCGCGGCGAGGACCCGGGGGCGCCGGCGGTGTTGGCGGCCTACCGCCAATGGCGCGGCCCGGACCAGCAGACGACCGCCGCCCTCACCGACACGCTCGCCCGGCTCTTCGTCAATCCCTGGCTGCCCCTGCGACTGGCCCGCAACCTGGGGCTGTTGGGGTTGGACCTGCTGCCGCCGGCGCGCCGGGCGGTGGCCCGGCGCTTCATGGGGCAGGGCGGACGCACGCCGCGCCTGGCGCGGGGCCTGCCGCTGGGGGCTGGCCGCACTGCCGGACCAACATCGTGAAGAGATTTCACGCAGAGACGCAAAGACGCAGAGAAGAGCGGTTCTTCATCTTTCCCAAAGGTCGCCTATGAACGCACATGACAGCGATGTGATCGTGGTCGGCGGCGGCATGGTCGGTGCCGCCTTTGCCCTGGCCTGTGCCGATCAAGGGCTGGGCGTCACGGTGGTGGAGGCCCGGGCGCCGCGGCGCACCTGGCCAGCCGGTGAGGTGGATCTGCGGGTCTCGGCCCTGTCGCGCGCCAGTGAGCGCATCCTGCGGCGGCTCGGGGCCTGGGGGCGAATCATCGAACTGGGGGTCAGCCCCTACCGGGAGATGCGGGTCTGGGACGCGGGGAGCGGGGGCAGTATCCACTTCGATGCCGCGGACCTGGGCGAGCCGGACCTGGGCCACATCGTCGAGAACCGGGTGCTGCAACTGGCCCTGTGGGAGCGGTTGGAGTCGCGCCCCGAGGTCACCCTGGTGTGCCCGGCGACCATCACCGGGCTGCGGCGCACCCCGGACGGCCAGGAACTGGTGCTGGCCGATGGGCGTCACCTGCAAGGGCGGCTGCTGGTGGCCGCGGACGGGCGCGACTCACTGATCCGCGACCTGGCGCAGATCCCTACCCGCGGTTGGGATTATGACCAAAGGGCCATCGTCGCCACCGTGTCCCCGGCCCAGTGGCACCAGGAGACCGCCTGGCAGCGCTTTCTGCCCGCCGGCCCCCTGGCCCTGCTGCCCCTGGCGGACGGGCGCTGTTCGATCGTCTGGTCGGCCGGCGGGTCGCGGGCGGATGAACTGCTGGCGCTGGATGACGCGGCATTCTCGGACGCGCTCACCGAGGCCAGCGAGCACCGCCTGGGCCTGATCCGGGTGGCGGGACCGCGCGCCGCGGTCGCCTTGCGTCTCCAGCACGCGCAGCGCTACGTGGAGCCGGGGCTCGCCCTGATCGGCGACGCCGCCCATGCCATACACCCATTGGCGGGGCAGGGCGTCAACCTGGGTTTACTCGACGCCGCGGAACTGGCCGCCGCCCTGGACCTGGCCCGGCGGCGGCGCCGTGATCTCGGCTCGCTCTGGGCGCTGCGCCGCTATGAGCGCGCCCGCCGCGGGGATAATCTGGCGATGCTCGCCGCCATGGACGCCTTCAAGCGGCTCTTCGGTACCGATCTCGCGCCGGTGGCGGCGCTGCGCGGCCTGGGGCTCTCCCTCACCGACCGCTGGGCGCCGCTGAAGCGATTGCTGATGGACCGCGCCCTGGGGCGCAATCCCGGCCTGCCGCCCCTGGCGCGGCCCTGAGCCCGCGCCGCCGATTCAGTGTATTTCGGAGTCCACCCCCTTTTTGGGCTTGGAGCGGGGCGGTATTTTCTGTAGCCTTGCGCCCGGACCGGGGGAAGCCTCTAGCTTGAGCGTGCGGCCCCGTCTACCCGCGCCCGCGCCACCACATCTGCAACCAGAACGAACGAGGGGAGACCCATGACCGCCAAAAATGCCTTCTATGCACAATCCGGGGGCGTCACCTCGGTGATCAACGCCTCGGCCTGCGGCGTCATCGAGACGGCCCGCGCCCACCCCGACAAGATCGCCAATGTCTATGCCGGTCGCAACGGCATCATCGGCGCCCTGACCGAAGACCTGATCGACACCAACCTGGAATCCGCCGAGAACATCGCCGCACTGCGCTACACCCCCTCCGGCGCCTTCGGCTCCTGCCGTTACAAGCTCAAGAGTCTGGAGGCCAACAAGCGCGAGTACGACCGCCTGATCGAGGTCTTCAAGGCCCACGACATCGGCTATTTCTTCTACAACGGCGGCGGCGACTCTGCCGACACCTGCTACAAGGTCTCCCAACTCTCCGAGGCCCTGGGGTTCCCGGTCCAGGCGATCCATGTCCCCAAGACCGTGGACAATGACCTGCCGATTACGGACAACTGCCCGGGCTTCGGCTCGGTGGCCAAGTACATCGCCACCTCCACGCTGGAGGCCTCCTTCGACGTGCGCTCCATGTGCGCCACCTCCACCAAGATCTTCGTGATCGAGGTGATGGGGCGTCACGCGGGTTGGATCGCCGCCGCCGGGGCCCTGGTCGCCGATCAGGGCATCCCGGTCCTTACCCTGTTCCCGGAGGTGGAATTCGACCAGGATAAGTTCCTGGCAGCGGTCAAGGTCAAGGTAGCCGACCACGGCTACTGCATCATCTGCGTCTCCGAGGGTTGCCACTATCCCGACGGGCGCTTCCTTGCCGAGCAGGGCACCCGCGACGCCTTCGGTCACGCCCAACTCGGCGGCGCCGCCCCGGTGGTCGCGAACATGGTCAAGGACGCCCTGGGTCACAAGTTCCACTGGGCGGTGGCCGACTATCTCCAGCGTGCCGCCCGTCACCTGGCCTCCAAGTCGGACGTGGAGCAGGCCTATGCCCTGGGCAAGACCGGCGTGGAACTGGCCATCGCCGGCCACAACGCCATCATGCCCACGGTGGTGCGCAAGTCCTCCTCCCCCTACGTCTGGGAGATCGGGCACGCCCCTCTGTCCGAGGTCGCGAACGTGGAGAAATTCATGCCGGCCGACTTCATCTCCGCGGACGGTTTCGGTATCACCGACAAGTGTCGCGAGTATCTGTATCCGCTGATCCAAGGGGAGGACTACCCGCCCTACGAAAACGGCCTGCCCCGCTATGTCA
>Ga0247840_10009973_pt1 | contig 12034 bp, 8 predicted proteins | sample LaCruzMarch2015__FD_192404 | JGI IMG/M metagenome (GOLD analysis project Ga0247840, IMG submission 192404) | Freshwater microbial communities from meromictic Lake La Cruz, Castile-La Mancha, Spain - LaCruzMarch2015_17m | ecosystem: Environmental > Aquatic > Freshwater > Lake | place: Spain...
AGCTCGCGCTCGTGACCATCGACGGGGCCGACGCCCGCGACTTCGACGACGCCGTCTACTGCGAGCGCAAGCCCAAGGGCTGGAAGCTCCTGGTCTCCATCGCCGATGTCTCCTCCTATGTGGTCCCCGGCACCGCGCTCGACACCGAGGCCCTGGAGCGCGGCAACTCGGTCTATTTCCCGGACCGGGTGATCCCCATGCTGCCGGAGGTCCTGTCCAACGGACTGTGCTCCCTGAACCCGGACGTGGACCGGCTCTGCATGACCGCGGAGCTGTATATCGATGCCGAGGGCAAGGTCACCCGCACCCGCTTCTTCCAGGCGGTGATGCGCTCCAAGGCACGCCTGACCTATGACCAGGTGGCGGCCATGATCGTGGACCGGGACCCGGTGCTGTGCGAGCAGCACCAAGCGGTACTGCCCCACCTCCAGGACCTGCACGCACTCTATCTGGTGCTGCACGCCGCCCGGGTGGAGCGCGGGGCCATCGACTTCGACAGCACCGAGACCAAGTTCGAGTTCAACGAGCAGGGCCGCATCAGCGCCGTGGTCCCGGTGGTACGCAACGATGCCCACCGCCTGATCGAGGAGTGCATGTTGGCCGCCAACGTGGCCGCGGCGCGCCACTTCGAGCGTAAGAAGATCCCGGCCATCTATCGTATCCACGACCTGCCGAGCCAGGAGAAGTTGAGCGACCTGCGCGAATTCCTGGGCCAACTCGCGCTCAGGCTCCCGGGCGGGGACAAGCCGGTCGCGGCCGACTATGCCCAGTTGCTGCGCGAGGTCAAGGACAGGCCCGACCGCGCCCTGATCCAGACCGTGCTCCTGCGCTCCATGCAGCAGGCCATGTACAGTGCCGAGAACGTGGGTCACTTCGGCCTCGCCTTCCCCGCCTACACCCACTTCACCTCCCCCATCCGCCGCTACCCGGATCTGATCGTCCATCGCATCATCAAGCACCTGCTGGCGGACGGCACCGCGGCGGATCTGGACTATTCCAAGTCCGACCTGCAGCAGATCGGCGAGCACTGCTCCGGCACCGAGCGGCGCGCCGACGAGGCGACCCGCGACGCCAACGACTGGCTCAAATGCGAGTTCATGCAGGACAAGCTCGGCGAGCAATTCGACGGCACCATCACCAGCGTCACCTCCTTCGGCATCTTCGTGCAGCTCGACGCCATCCACATCGACGGTCTGGTCCACATCACCGCGCTCGACAACGACTACTATCACTTCGACCCCATCGGCCACCGCCTCCAGGGCGAGCGCAGCGGCAATGTCTATCGCCTGGGCGACCGGCTGCGCATCCAGGTCGCCGCGGTCAATCTGGACGATCGCAAGATCGACTTCGTGCTGGCGCCGGGTGAGACACCGGCGGAGGGTGACAAGCCGGACGCCAAGCGGCGGCGGCGCAAGGCCTGACCCGCAGACGACCTGCAATTCCCAGCGGCGCGGGACAGCCCCGCACCGCGGGCCGAGGCCTCACCGCAAGAGTCGCGCAGCGACGCTGTGGGAGCGGCTTCAGCCGCGACGGGCCGGGCGGGAAACGCGGCGTCGCAGTTCCGGGCGGGACGGGGCATCCGCCCCGTCCCTCTGGCTCCCACGCTCCAGCGTGGGAGTAAGTGCGGACGCTCCAGCGTCCCCCTGCCGAATCGAATCGGGCCGCTGGAACGGCCATAACGCGGGCGGGACGGGGCATTCGCCCCGTCCCCAACGTTTATTCCGGCGCCCAGCCGTGCCGCAAGTCTGCGGGTCCGGAGAAAACGTTTCGGACGGGGCGAATGCCCCGTCCGGCCAAGGACTGCATTCCCACGCTGGCGTGGGAACGAGAAAACACTGCGTCAGCCGCCCCAGACAATGAACAATTGACTCGTAACCGGTCTTGAACAAATGAGCTATACCCCCGACCTTTCAGCCGCCGCCGGCCGCCACCTTGATGCAGCCGAGGCACTTGCGGAAGGCCCGCGGCGCCGGGTTGCTGGCTACCTTAATGGCGTCGCGGCCGAGTGTGCCATCAAGGCGATGATGCGGGACGCGGGGCTGATCCCCCAGGGGCCACGGCGAGAGGATCCGTTCTACGCGCATTTCCCCCAGTTGCGCACTATGATGCGTGATCGTTTGAAGGGTCGCCGCGGCGGCCCGCTCTTGAAATTCATCAACGACGATCGATTCATGACCCGATGGGACACGGACATGCGCTACTGCAAGGGGAGTGAAATCCAAGATTCCTGGATCAGTGCCTGGCAGACACAAGCACGTGATGCCGTCGCTGCAATCGGCACCTGAGACCGGCCATGACAATTCGATTCGACGATAGCCTCCCTACCCTTGCACAAGTGGTGGCCGAAACGCTTGGAGAAAAGGTGCTGGCCGCGGGCGTCGCTGTGCGCGACACGACCGGGCGTCTCTGCTTCTTCGCCGCTTCCGAGTTGGACGAGACTACGGTGGAGCGCCTTTCGGACCGGCTTCGCATCGCCCTCGGTCCCTACGCGCGGTCGGATCGCGTCGCCGCCGGAGCCACCGACTACGGGGTTACGCAAGTCCTGACGGACCCCGCCGCCCTGACCGTCGCCGCCGGCGCCTATCGCGTCCGCCTCTTGGACCGCCGACTGGTCGGGGCGGATTGGCTCCGCGCCCCGTTCCCCGCAGCACCGCCGCCGCCGCGCTTCGTCTTCGCGAGCCTGAAGGGCGGGGTTGGCCGATCCACGGCGCTTGCGGTCACGGCTGCGGACCTGGCAAGCCATGGCCTGCGGGTGCTGGCGATCGACCTCGACCTCGAGGCACCCGGTCTCGGGCCGATGCTCTTGGACGAAGGCACCCTGCCTGAATTCGGGGTGCTCGACGCACTGGTGGAGAACGGCCTCGCGCCGCTCGACGAAACCTTCCTGACCGATCTGGTCGGACCTTCCGGGTTGGCCGGCGGCCGCGGGCGGATCGATGTCATCCCGGTGCTGGGCCGACGATCCCTGAGCCACCCCGCCGATGTGCTCGCCAAGCTTGCGCGCGCCTATGTGGAAGACATCGGGCCAGATGGCAACGTGGCCACTGTCCTTGATCAGATCCGCACCCTGGTTGATAGCTTCGCCGATCCGCGCCGTTACGACGCGATCCTGGTGGATGCACGCGCCGGTCTTCACGAGACCACGGCCGCGGCACTCTTGGGCCTGGGAGCCGAGGTATTCCTGTTCGGCCTTGATGAACCTCAAACTTATCAGGGACTCACCGCGCTGTTGTCCCACCTGGCGCGATTCGTCGATCGAGAGCAGGGTGCACCCGAATGGCTAGGCCGGCTCACCCTGGTCCAAGGCAAGGCAACGCAGGGGCACCCGGCGCGCCAGGCATTCGCCCAGCGTTGCCAAACCATGTTTACGGACGTCGGACTCGGGCCAATGACACCGACGGCGGCGCCTGAGTTGCCAGTCGCCGGGATCTTCAGGGACATCCCCTGGGACGACACAGCCCCCGACGCGGCCGTGCTTCCCGACGAAGATTGGCAACCCCGCACACCGCTGGCCGTGGCCGACGACCCCCGGTTTCGCGGCTTCGACCCCCAAGTGCGACCTGATCTGTTGGCAGAGCCGGTCTATCGGTCGGCCTTCGGTCAACTGCTGGATCAGATCCATGACGCCCTGCCGATCCTTATCCCTGTTGGGCTTGACTCCCTCATCGCGGGCACACCAATGATAGGAGTCGGCTCCCTGCGGCGCTCCGAAACGCCTGCGCCCGGAGATGAGGACCGCCAATGAGCCTCACCGCCAACGACTTCAGAGCCATCCGCAGCGCCATCGCCGCGATCCCGCCGGATGCCTCCAACGACGCCGTGGGCGCGAATGCCGCAAGGCTCGAAGACCTGTACGCCCCGGAGACCCACGCCGCGGCCCTAGACCCAGCGACACCCATAGTCCTGGGCTCGCGCGGGAGCGGCAAGAGCTTTTGGGCCAGCGTGCTCTTCCAGCCCGACACCCGGGAAGCGGCAGCGCGGGCCTATCCCAGACTTGGACTGGACCGGCTTGAAGTCCGCTTCGGCTACACGGGTATCGGCGGCCCGGATGGCGTGCCCGGGGATGCCATCGACACCGCCGTTCCCCCGAGCGGGGACCACGATGACGCCAAGGCGTTTTGGTGGGCCACGATCCTGAGCGCCGCGGCCCGCTCGGTTGGCAATACGACCGCGCGACCCAGCGCCTTCTTGGGCATGGCACGCGACTACGAGGCCCGCGAAGATCAACTCCTTGCCCATGAAAACAGGCTGCGTGCCAAGGGCAAGAGCCTGCTGGTGGTCTATGATGCCCTGGATACCGTAGCGCGGACCTGGCCCAGGCGGCGCCTGCTGACCGAGACCCTGCTGGAGGTAGTGTGGGCCATGCGCGCCTACCGGGCGATCCGGCTCAAGCTCTTCCTGCGACCAGACCAGCTCGACGACGATGCCCTGCGGTTCGTGGAGTTGCCGAAGCTGCGCACCGGCGCCATTCGACTCGATTGGTCCGCGTGGGATCTCTACGGTCTGCTCTTCGCCCGGTTGGCTCTGGCCCCGGACGACGATGCCAGGGCCTCATTCGCGGCGTTGCTCCAGTTGAATAACCTCCCGCAGGGGGACAGGGATTCTATCCTCACCCACCGTTGGCCTTTGGCATTCAAACCCACGGATCAAAGGACGCTCATGACGGCACTCGCTGGACCCTACATGGGACAGGGTGCCTATGCCTATAAGAAAGGCAACACCTACGACTGGCCGATGACACATCTTGGCGATGCTCGGGCCGAGGTCACTCCCCGCAGTTTCCTCGGCATGATGATCGCTGCCGCCCGTTACCTGAACCCGCCAGTTGACCGGGTCATCACCCCCGAGGGCATCCGTCACGGGCTGCGTGCCGCATCCAAGACCCGGGTGGATCAGTTGCACCAGGAGTTTCCCTGGATCAAGGGGGTGCTGGCCCCGCTTGCCGGTCTGCTGTTACCGCGGGGGGAGGAGGATGTGTATCACGTCTGGAGCAATGCGCTGACCGTGCAGCGGCTCATCGCCGATGCCGAAAACAACTACCTGCCGCCGTTCCCCGACCCCGAGCGACAGGGCGAGCATGAATTATTCGTCGCCCTCGAACGCATCGGTGTCATGTTCCGACGTAAGGACGGTCGTCTCGACATGCCTGATCTCTTCCGGGTCGCGGCGAAGCTGTTGAGGAGGGGGGGCATTGCGCCGGTGTAGGGTAGCCAAGCGGTGGCCCCGGCACGCAACAGCGGCCATCGCCAAGGTGAAACATTGACCATGGGCAATTTCGGAAAACTTGAGCGGATGAAGGTCGAAGGCTACAAGTCCATCGAGCGACTCGACTTGCGCCTGAAGCCCTTGAACATCCTCCTCGGCGCCAACGGCGCAGGAAAGTCCAATTTCATCGGACTGTTCAGATTCGTCAACCAACTACTGAACAAGAATCTGCAATTTCATGTCGCTCAGCAGCTTGGCGCGGATAAGCTGCTCTTTTTCGGACGCAAGCGAACCAGTGCACTGACGATCGACCTGCACTTTACGCCGAACGCCTACAGTGTCACATTGGCTCCAGACACGGCGGGAGGGGTGCTATTCCAAAAGGAAGTATGCAAATTCTTCGGCTACTCCATCGGCTATTCCGGAGGCATCAAGTATTATCACTTGGGAACTCCCGGTGCCAGAGAATCGGCACTACCCGACCAGCCGCACAGCAAAGATGCGAGCGGCCATATCGTCGGCTACCTGCGGGATTGGAAGGTCTACCACTTCCATGACACGAGCGAATCCGCAAGAGTCAAGCAGCCCGGCCGCATTGACGAGACGGCGGCCCTGATCCCCCAGGCGGACAACCTGGCGGCCTTTCTGCGCGCGCTGCGCGACACCCCGGCCTACGCCTTGATTGTCAAGACCATTCAACGGGTGGCACCGTTCTTTCTCGACTTCGTTCTCGAACCAGAGCCGGACAACCCCCGGCAGATCCGATTGCGCTGGCGCCACCGCGGCTGCGACGACACCTTCGATGCCGCCGACTTCTCCGACGGCACCCTGCGTTTCATCTGTCTGACCACCTTGCTGCTCCAGCCGCGGCTTCCGACGATCATCCTTCTCGCAAAGAGTTCTCGTTCATACCTCGGCCTTGCGTTTCCCAAAGCTTGCGCCTCCGCGATGGTACCGCATACGGCGATCCCGTAATTCTTCGGGAGTGAGAAGCAGCCCGTTCGGCCGGTCATTGGGGTTGCCAAGGGACGCGTCGGGATCCAATGCCCAACCCTGCAAGTAAGCGATAAATGCACCTACAACGCGAGCCAGCGGTGGCGGCACCGCATTTCCCACCTGGCGGTATTGCTGCAAGCGGGATATTGAATCGGGCCAAATAAACGAATCAGAGAAGCCCTGTAAGCGAGCACTCTCCCGCACCGATATAACGCGGTTGTAGAGATAGTGGACCGGTCGAAGCGGCGAGAAGTTACCACTTCCCGCGCGAAGCGTGTAGCCCGGTCTATCAGGATGTAGTCGGTCATGATAGGAACCGGGATCCCTTTTTCCTGGCGCAAGGCGCGCGAAGGCTTCGGTCATCCGTGGCGTGTGCTGCGTACGAACGTGATTAGGAATTGCTGCTGCCGCTGGCTCCTCCACATCCGGCAGATCGCTTAGGGCGTCGCGGCATGTAACGTAGGGAGCATGAAATAAATCAGGAATAGCTGCGTGCGTTGGGCCGGGTGGGAACGGGAACCGCGAGCGTCCCCTGACAGCGACCAGGATCAGTCTTTTCCGGTTCTGCGGCACTCCGTAATCGGCTGCGTTGAGAATTCCGTACTTAACTCGGTAACCCATGCTGGTGAGTTGCGCTTCGATGTCGTCGATAACCGCACCATCATGAGCGCTGATTAACGAAGGCACGTTCTCAAAAATCACGGCCCGTGGGTTGATCTGGCAAATCAGGCGAAGATACTCCTGTATGAGCTGTGCTCGGGGATCGGCGAGACCAAGCCGCTTTCCGACAATACTAAATGGCTGGCATGGGGGGCCGCCGACAAGAAGATCAACGGATGCAACACCGGCGCTTGAAAGCAAGTCGTGACCGCTGAGTGCGGCCACGTCAGCCAGTAACGATCGACTGCCGCGATAAGCATGATTATACTCGAATACATCAACACTGGGCCGGTCATGGTCGACGCCGAGACGAACGTCATAACCAGCGTCGAGAAGCCCGGAACTCATGCCTCCGCAGCCACTGAAAAGCTCGATAGCGGTCGGGCGCTCCATCTAAAGAATCACCGGTCGTGTGTGGCGAATGAATTCCAGTTGCTTCTCAGACAGCACCAAGCGATAGCAGGCTGATCGGACCACTATCAAGTCGCTGGGTTCAGTCGTAGCATTGAACTCAAGTATATGCATCAGACCACGTTCGTCGACTTTGAGAGCGAGCGGTCTGACTTCGTGACCTGGGAAATAATCTCCACTAAAGGCGACCATTACTGCTATTTGCACGCGATTCACGGGGTCAGCCACAGCCTTCGCCTCAATGGGGACGACCACGGGGATTTCGTCATCGCGAAACGCTACGCCCACATCCAACTCGTCGAGTTCTGCCTGGCCGATGCCCGCGACGCTCTTTCTGACGTGCGAACGCAACCGGTATATACGCAACCCCGTGAAGTGATCGAAGAGCTTACAATAGCTTGCGACAGTGAGCAATGCCTGTTCGTCCACATCCGCCAAGTTTTCGGGCAAGAGTCGACGGACTGGTATCGGCGTGAGATCAAGCGCCTCAATCGGTTTGGTGTCAGGAAGATCGATGACTGTGCTGGCGGCCTTCTCAAGACGGTATTTTCCGCGACCGATTTGGCGAAGAATGTAGAAGCCCAACGCAATGATCTCTGCTGGAAGGACCGTCCGCGAGCGCATCCTGTAGACGACATCGGCGGGGTTTCGCGCGGTGATGCCAAGTTTCTCTGCGGCCCTTCGAACATCGTCGAGACTAAAGTCGATCGCAACGCAACCTTCGCTGTATTTCTCCTGGAAGATTGCTCGCAGGATCGGTACGTAGACTTGGCTAGTGAGCCCGTGCGACTGAAGTAAACGCCCCTCTCCGATCGACACGGAAACTCCTAATCATTCAAAATCAAAATCCAAGATGCCCGGAGCGCCGAAGCACCTAACCGTCACAGCAACGGACCTGATCCAGCTCGATCTCAACGTCGCTTGTTGGCCCGCTGAGATGCCTGGATCGGACTGGGAACAGCTTACCATCCCGATGCCGCGCTCGCTGGACTCCGTCACCGTCCCTCGAGAATGGGCACGTTCCGCCAACGAGATCAAGTGTCGCACCGAAAGCGGCGAACGGCAGCGACACTAGGGTTCCTCCATCCTCGGCTCAAGCCGCCGCCCGGTGACTGGCTACCGCCGCTTCGGCCGACCCGCCCCCGCTAAACCCTTGGTCGAGGCACTCACGGTTGAGTTGCTGCGCCCTTGCGGTAAAGCCCGCTCCACGCGGACCTTGGCCAAGGCCAGCCACCGCTCGTCGCCCGGTTGGTCCGCCGACTGCTCCAGGCTGGCGATGAGGGTAGCGGCGGCCCGCTCATCCCCCCGGGCGCGGCTGAGCATCGCCAGGACACCATAGAGTTCAAAGACCTCCTGGAGGTGCAGCCGCGGCCGTTGGGCCAGCCCGTCCAGCAAACCCTGGGCCTCATCCAGTTCGCCGGCTGCGATCAGGATACTGGCCAGGTTGCAGCGGGCGAACAGATAGTCCGGGTGGGCGGCGATGACCCGCCGCAGCAGGTCACAGCACTCCCGGGTCCGGCCCTGCTGGCCGCGCAGCGCCGCGAGGTTGCCCAAGGCGGTCGGGTGGTCAGGGACGCGCGCCAGGATGGCGTGGAGGTTGGCCTCGGCCGCCTCGAACAGGTGCGCCCGCATCTGGAGCATGGATTCCTCGAGCCGGGTCTGGAGCTTGGTCGGAAGGCCGGTCGACACCGTCTCGCGATGGATCGCGGTCGAGAACACCGTGACCTCCTGCAGCCCGGTGCCGTCCCAGCATTCGACGGCCTCGGTTGATTCGCGATTCCAGGGCCGCTGCACCGATCTCGTGAATCCGGCCCACGACGCCCATAGGGAAGGCCCGGCCCAGCGCGAAAAGGGCCGGGAAGGCCGGCGGTACGCCATCGCGCTCGAGGATGGCAAGGTTCTCACGGGCGGACGCAAGCCCCGGGTGCAGGTCCAGGGCGCGCTGCCACAGGTCCCGGGCCTGGTCGCCGCGACCCAACCGGCCGGCGGCACCGGCGCCGAACAGGAGCCGCATGGCCTCCGGGATGCCGGTCGCCGCGGCGCTCCAGTCGGCCTGGTTGCTGCGCTCGAAGGCGTCCCAGGCGCCCTGGTCCTCCCGGATCGGGAGCAGGGCGCCGAGCTGGGCCTGGGCATCCTCGGCGCGCCGGGCCTGGGCCTGGGCCAGAGGGAGCGCGAGCCCCCGGGCGCCGGTCTCATCACCGCGATAGAACCGCAATTGCAGGGCCAAACCGAGGGCGCAGAGGTTGCCCGGGTCCTGTTGCCAGGCGTCGAGGGTGGCGGCGAGCGCCTCTTCGCTGCGCCCCGAATGGAAGAGGGCGAGCGCCCGGGTGTTACGGGCGGGGGTGATGGCGACGCCGTCCAGTTCACGCACGGCCGCGGCGAAGTCGTCCGCAACCATGTGGATCTTCGCGATTTCAACGCGTTCCAGGTCCTCGCGGGTCGCGCGCGAGCCGTCGGGTTGTTGCATCAGTCCGTCCAAGACTGCGGGGTCGGCAGGGATGGGTTCTGCGATAGCGCCCAGGTCGGCCAAGCGTTCGGCGGCCCGGACGACCAGCAGGGGGTATCCGCCCTCGCCGGCGAATTGGACCAGTGCCTCCTGGGCCGCCTGGCTGTTGGGCCGACGGTGCGCCCACTGGTAGGCAGCCAGGGTCGCCGCCCCCGCGCTCCCGGCCTGATCGAGGGCCTCCACCAGCATCCGGTTGGCGGCGCCGTGATCGGGGAAGCGCTGCACCAGGGCGCGCGCCCGCATAACGGCCCGCGTGAAATCCCTGGCCTCGAGCAGGCGCTCGACGGCCTTGAGCTGGGCCGACTCGGGCTGTCGGCCCTTGGCCTGGTCGGTCTTGGACGGTTTCTTCGGCACCGCGGGTCCTCCGGGTTAACAGTGAGCGGGGGCAAGCTGCATCGACATTTTCAATCAGGCTACCCCCCCTTCGGCCGCCCCGCCCCCACCGCACCCCTGACCAAGGACCCGAGGGCCGCCTTGAGCCGCCCGCCCTTGGTCGCCCGCGCCACGCGCGCCTTGGCCATGGCCAGCAGTTGTTCGTCGTCCTCGTCTTCCACCATCTGCTCCAGGGTGGCGATGAGGCCGGCGGCGGCCGCATCATTACCTTGGGCACGGCTCAACATAGCCATGACGCCATAGAGTGCAAAGGCCTCCTGGATGTGCATCCGTGGCCGTTCGGCGAGGCCCTCCAGCAGCGCCTTGGCCGCGTCCAGGTCGCCCTCTTCGATCAGCAGACCGGCCAGGTTGCAGCGGGCAAACAGATAGTCCGGGTGGATCTCGACCACGCGGCGCAGGATGTCCCGGCACTCGTCACCCCGGCCCTGACGGGCACGCAGCGCCGCCAGGTTGCCAAGGACGCTCTGCTGGTCCGGGGCGCGCGCCAGGATGGTGTTGATGGCGGTCTCGGCCGCCTCGAGCCGACCGGCCCGCAGATGCTGCAATGCCTCACCATGCAGCGTCATGAGGCCCTTGGAAAGGTCACTCGGCACAGGCTCCCGGGTAATCTCGGTCGAGATCAACTGGGCCTCCTGCAATGCCGTACCGTCCCAGAACTTGACGGCCTCGCCCGCGGCGATCAACTTGCGTTTCCGCAGGGCGTCGAGGAAGCCAAGACGCTCCTGGCTGGTGCCGATGGGCAGCCGGGCCAGGTCGCGCAGGATGGTCGCCGCCCGCCGGGTGCTCGGCCCCGCGGCGGCCGGGGCCGCGTGGTCCAGTCGGCGGTTCAGGAGATAGGTCACAGTGGTGCGCACGGTCGCGTCGCCGGTCAGATAGATGGCCTCCAGATAGGCGTCGTTGATGCCCCACTGGTCGATCCGGGCGTCAAGGCCCGTGGCGCCGCCCTGGCGCAACCTGTCCAACACGCCGATGGGGATCACCTGGCCCAGGTCGAACAAGGCCGGGTAGGCGGGCGGCACGCCATCGCGTTTCAGGGCGGCAAGGTTCTCCTGGGCGCAGGCGAGCCCCGGGTGCCGGGCCAGGGCGCGCTTCCAAAGGTCCCGCGCCTGGTCGCCGCGGCCAAGGCGGCTGGCGGCGGCGGCGCCGAACAGGAGCCGCATGGCCTCCGGGGTGCCCGTCGCCTCACCGATCCAAGCGGCCTGGTTGGTGCACTCGAAGGCGTCCCAGGCCGCCTGGTCCTCCCAGATCAGCAGCAGGGCGCCGAGTTGGGCCTGGGCATCCTCGATGCGCCGGGCCGACGCCTGGGCCAGGGGGACGGCGAGCCCCCGGGCGCCGCCCTCATCGCCCCGATACAGGCGCAATTGCAGGGCCCAACCCAGGGCGAAGAGGTTGCCCGGGTCCTGTTGCCAGGCGTCGAGCGCGGCGCTCAGTGCCTCCGCGCTGCGCCCCAGATGGAAGAGTGCGAGCACCCGGTTGTTGCGGGCGGGGGTCACGGCGACGCCGTCCAATTCACGGGCGGCGCCGGCGTAGTCCTGGGCCTCCAGGTGCAGCTTGCCGATCTCAAAACGCTCCATGTCTGCCAGGGTCGCCCGGGAGCCGTCGGGCTGTTGCAGCAGTTCCTCCAGGGTCGCGGCGTTGGAGTGGAGGCGTTGCGTCACGGCGCCCGGATCGGCCAGCCGTTCGAGGGCGCGGGAGGCCAGCAAGGCATAGTCGCCCTCCATGGCAAGTTGGAAGGCCACCTCCTGGGCCTCCCGGCTGTTGGGCCGGCGCTGCGCCCACTGGTGGGCGGCCAGGGTCGCCGCGCCCCGGCCGCCGGCCTGATACAGGGCATCGACCAGCATCCGGTTGGCGCCGCAGTGATCG
>Ga0247840_10009979_pt1 | contig 12028 bp, 15 predicted proteins | sample LaCruzMarch2015__FD_192404 | JGI IMG/M metagenome (GOLD analysis project Ga0247840, IMG submission 192404) | Freshwater microbial communities from meromictic Lake La Cruz, Castile-La Mancha, Spain - LaCruzMarch2015_17m | ecosystem: Environmental > Aquatic > Freshwater > Lake | place: Spain...
GGGGCTCTGCTGTCGTATATGGCGGAGAGGGAGGGATTCGAACCCTCGGTACCTTTGACAGTACGCCTGATTTCGAGTGAAACACATATAACTTTTTTTCCTTTATAATCAGTTACTTATATAACGCATAGGATTAATTGTGCTGTCTTTGTGCTGTATTTAATAGATGTTATCAAACAATCAATAGGAAAAATCGTGAAGAAAATAGCCATATATGTTCGTGTATCCACCAATAAACAAGATTCTACCAATCAACTAATTGAATTAAGAGATTTAGCCAAAAGAATGAATTACGAGATAGTTCAGGAATATATAGATAACGGGATATCAGGTACAAAAGGAAGAGAAGATAGACCCGGTTTGGACTTACTATTGACTCATGCTGGTCAACGAAAATTTGAACAAGTAATGATTTTTGATATCACCAGACTAGGAAGAAGTTTACAAAACTGTATCGAAACCTTGAACTACCTGAATTCAATGAAAATTGACATTCTGATACAGAAACAAGGTATTGACACTTCTTCCTCAGTTGGAAAACTTACTTTCTCATTAATGGCTAGTTTAGGTGAATATGAGAAAAACTTGATGAGAGAACGGATAATTCTAGGTATCAATAGAGCCAAATCTCAGGGTAAAAAACTAGGTAGACCATCAAACATGAATGACGGTATGAAAAATGCCATCAAAATTCTTAGAGAAAAAGGTATGGGAATCGTATCTATCAGTAAACAACTAAATTGTGGTGTAGGTACTGTCTATACGGCAATCAGGAACTGACTTCGTAGTAAACCCACTCATTATTGATAGAATGAGTGGATCGAAACAATACAAGAAATATAAGGGATATGAGGTACATAGGATCTAAAACGAACCTACTTGATGACATTAGTTCCGTCATAGATCCCTTCAAATCAAAAACACAGGTGTTTTGTGATTTGTTTTCCGGAACTGGATCAGTAGGTAGACATTTCAAAAAAGACTTTCAAATCATTTCAAATGATTTGTTGTATTTCTCCTATGTCATTCAGAAAGCAACGATTGAGAATCAAGGTGAACCAAAGTATCTAAAATTGAAGAAGGTAATTGGTAAAGATCCATTTCTATATCTAATTGAACTGAATGTATCGAATTATAAATTTCAAAAACCGACTTTCATACATGACAACTACTCTCCAACAGTAAATTGTTTAAGACAATATCTCACCAATGAAAATGCTCTTCGTATAGATGCTTTCAGACAAATCATTGATTCATGGAGAGATCAAAATTTAATAAACGAATTAGAGTATTTCTATCTCTTGGCGGGAATCATTGAATCCGTACCCTTTGTATCTAACATTGCTGGTACATATGGAGCATATTTAAAAGGTTGGGACAACAGATCACACAAAAGATTGGATCCAGTAAAGTATTCAGTTACCAATAACGAAAAACAAAATAAATCCTACAATCAAGATGTAAATAATCTGATCAAAATAATTGAAGGGGATATTCTTTATTTGGATCCACCGTATAACGGTAGACAATATATTTCCAACTATCACTTACTGGAAACTGTAGCTCGTTACGACAATCCGGAAATCAAAGGTGTAACGGGTATCAGAAATGATCCAGAAGCTAGTTCAGATTATTGTAAGAAGAATAAGGTATCGACAGCATTTGAAAATCTTATTGAAGAATCTAAATTTAAATATATCGTTGTTAGTTACTCTAACGAAGGTTTGATGAGTGAAGAAGAAATTTCAGAAATTCTGAAGAAACATGGAAATCCCAAAAAATTAAGTGTAAAGAGAATTCCATATCGTAGATACAAACGAACAAGTGATGTTATTAAAAGTACACTAAACGAACTACTTTTTACAATCGAAAAATGAAAAAACAATTAGTCCCCAGTAGTTTGTTAAATTTAGATTTACTTGAAAATTTACTTAAAAGTAAATCACTAAAAGATCATTCAGATGAGATGATTGAAGATCTTGAAAAATTAGTATCTCAATACATTGTCGACAAAAGTAAAGAAATAAAAAATAAATCACGGATTATAAAAAATGATTTAGAAAAAGATCAATTACCAGCCGAATCGAATTTAACAAAAGAACAGATCAAATCACTACCAAGTTGGGTAAGAAAGGACTTAAAAAATTCTCACTTAATTGGAACTTCTAAAAAGGTAATTCAAACTAGTGACGGTAAGAAATATCATTTAAGTAATCCACTCAATTCGTTGTCTGGTGGTCAATGGACATTCTTCTTAAACTCAGTCATAAACACAAGATATCCAACAAGCGGTGAAGAGTCGTATGCTCATCATATTAGGAAGATTCACCCATCCCCAAAACCACCTCAACTAACAAGAGAACTAATTGAATTCTTTACCAAAGAAGGTGAGTTAGTTTTTGATTATTTCATGGGTGTAGGAGGTACATTATTAGGAGCTTCTTTGTCTGGAAGAAAGTGTATTGGTATTGATCTGAATAAACAGTATGTGGAATCATACAAAGAAGCTAACAAATACTTAAATCTTGAAGAACAGGAAACATTTGTAGGTGATTCGATTGAGATTCTTAAAGACAAAAAGAAGTTAGATGAGATATTTGGAGACAGAAAAGTTTCTCTTATTCTGATTGATCCACCATACGGTGACATGATGACTAGAGAAAAAACTGGAGAAGCGGTAAAGAAAAATGGAGATACCTCACCTACTCCATATACAAATTTGAAGTCAGATCTAGGTAACATGGAACTTCACGAGTTTTATAAAGTATTTAAGGAAAGTGTAAAAAACTCACTTTCAACCCTTAAAGACAAAGGTCATTTGGTTGTTTTCATTAAAGATCTTCAGCCAAAGGAAAAGGAATTAAATTTATTACACGCTGATTTAATTACTTCCTTAAATGAGATTGATGACTTATATTATCTAGGTACAAAGATTTGGGCTGATCAGGGTGTTAATTTATATCCTTATGGTTATCCATACGCTTATGTTTCCAATCAAATACATCAATACATATTAATCTTTAAGAAAAAATGAATCTCTGGATACTTACCGAAGAACGCCCAAAATTAGATGTTCTCCGGTTCATAGTAGAAAAGTTCATAAAAGATAAATCACTCACCTGTTTCATTGATAATTTGAGGATTTTACCAATCCTTGAACCTTCAGGATTATTCAGTTTCACTTATGAATTAATCGGTGTTAGATCAACATCTATTGAGAATATATTCATTAAGAATGTAAGTGGGAAATCCAGTTTTATGGATTTTTTAGTTTTTTACCAAGATAAAGAACCAATCGTTTCAGATATACCAATCTTTGCTGTAGAGGAAACAAAAACAGACGATAGTGAAAGTCGTAATACTGGTGTTTTTCAAAGAGGTAGTAAATTTGTCTACATTGACTTCTTCTATCCTAACATCGATAAGACGATGTTATACAACCTTCAGATTCAACAAAAGAAAAATCCTACCGAGACCAATATTTTTGGTAGTAGATGTTACAGAACACTTGGTGTCAAATTTATAGGTAAGAAGTTTGATGAAAGAACTGATAAACCTTGGGAATCTATTGATGAATTAATCGAATACAAATCCAACATGAGGAAACCTCCTCGTGGAAATGTTCCGATTGATATAGTGAAGGTAAGTAAAAATAAAATTACCGTATCTGGTAGACTTTTTAAGAGTGGTGGGTTAGGTCACGATCCAAATATTGGGGCTTTATCACTTATATCATCAACTCTACGAACATTAGGTTGGAGTGGAGAAATTGAGATTATCAAACACGGTTTATCTCAAAAGCATATACAAGGCAACAATAAGTTTATCTTGATAGCTACAAAACTAGCTATCACTCTTGAAGGGTTAGATTTAAATACAAGACTATTACCACCTGACTATTGGCACTATGAGGTTAATAGTGAAAAACTTGGAACAATATTTGTTCATATCGTAGTTGAAAGTTTTACAAAAGGTATGTCAATTTATGAAAATCATGCTGGTTGTGAAAGAGGATATTTCATTGATCGTCAAGGTATTCATCACACTATCAGTAAAACCATTCCTGATGAAGATGATGTTTCTGAGGAAGATGAAGATACACCAATAATCTCGTTACCTGATTTGGTATTAATTGATTGTGAAAGACTTCAAGTAATAAATATTGAAGGTAAAAAATCAGTCAATGTAAATCAAGGTATAGAAGAGCTAAACAACTTTGATGAAATTGAAAAATACTATATTCACAAACACTATCCTGAATACACAATCATCAGAACCGTTGTTCTGTATGGTGGTACTGATAAAGAAATACAACAAATTGAAGTTTGTTTCCTGTTGAATAAAGAAGGAAAACTGATATTAGGTATTAGAGTTCCAGAACTCATAAAAGAAGGTGTTCAGAACCTCTTTGACTTCTGGAGAACACACTCTACAAGTTAGTAAAAAGCTTCTTAATTAAGAAGGTTTTTTATCCATTGATACTCACTAGTTCGTATCAATATTCACTAAAGTGAATGAATCTAATGATTATTTGGTATTGAATTAATTATCTAATCTCATAGGGTTACATAGTTAGAATAAAGGTTGTCAAGTCGTTAGACAATGGATTCTGGTGGTAAAGATGAATGTATACCACTTCCCTACTCTCATCTTCCATGAAGTAAATATTCCCAAATCATGTCATTTGGAATAGTGAAAATATGACGATTCGGGAATAGTCAAAACCATCATAAAAATGATGTTCCCGAAACCAATAAAAAAGATGATTTAGGAATAGTGAGTTCAAAAACATTTATAAGAATAAGTACCACCAGGTCAAACTGAAAATATCCAAAAAAATTTAATTGACCGGAACTCGATAATTTGAAATTTTCCTGGAATGGAAAAGTGGGAAATATTGAATTTATTCATTCTTACCAGTTGATATCAATAAATTCAGCCTATATACAAGATAGATATAGGAATCAATGAATGCCAAAAACGATTAGGGAGTGGATAAACGAGGTTTTGACGGAATCTGACACCGAATGGGTCATAACTGTTTTTAAACTCAATGGGGGATTCATGGACGGGTCTGGGATATCCCGACAATCAATAAATGAACTGTCATTCCCAAGAATGTTGAAATCCTTAGATTGGACAATTACCACTACCAGACGAAAACTTGGTAATAAAACTATGAGATTTGTACCGTTTATTGGTGGTGATAAAGAAATGGGTGTGAATGTTCATATTCATGCTTTCATTGAAATACCAAAGAATTCCAATGTTTACGAATTGAGTGACAGTCTTAAAAGATATTGGAAGAAGTATTCGGAAAAATTACTACAAGATGGTATCAAGTCGGAAGTATGGATTCAACCTTACAAAAAAGAAATAGCTAATAAACACACCTACTATGTAACCAGATATGAAGGTAACAGTTTTATGTATGGTGACGAGAAAGTGTTGATTGAATGTAAATCGTTCCTTTTGAATTAAGAGGATACAAACGGTGAATTGCTCTGAATAAAGTTATATCCGTTTGAAATGAGTTGTAAACGATACATAAGCCATAACTGTATCTATTGATTGTGAAATACCACTATCAATCACCAGATTCCAGAACTACTAAATAACCATAAGAAACCAAGTATTCACTTACTTGTCGATACCAGTGTCGGGACATTGAAGTGAGTTCTAGTCTTAGTTTCTATCCTCAATTCACCAAAGGAACCAAATGAGCCAATTTACTATTGAATCCACACCACTAGTTCAGTACGCCCTTCGTTTAGACCATCAATTACACAATAAGTTCTATTCTTTATCCAAACGAACCAAGATTCCTATGTCTACATTAGGAAGACTATCTATCACAATGTTTTTAGAGAAAGTTGATTTGAATGGAATAACAACGGTATTAAAAGAACTGGAGAATTCCAATGAGTGAATTCATGACTGAACTAGATGTTATCTCACAATACCCAAAACATCTATCCGATGAAATGGTTGTGTTGATGAGGAGAATTTCATATCTTAAATTAATATTGTCCGAAACAACTGAATCACAATATAAAGTTCTTGAAGATGTATCTGATTTCCCAGATTTTATTTACAACTTAATGATTACAAAAAGAATGACTCCGTTTGATTTTGTTAAAACTTATTTTCCATATGAATTACAAAAATATGCCGAAGGAGAAGAAGAATGAACAAGAGAGAACTAGAACAACTAGAGAAGAAGTCCATCTACACACTTCAGATAAGTTATGACTTAAAGGATCAGGTCATCAATGGTTACTTGAACGAACTGAATAAGGTAGTTAAGTCGAGTGTGAGGAAAAAAGAATTGGTGATATTAGTGATTGAACGATAGCTAACAATTAAATCCGTAATAACTTACATTTTTTTTGTTGAACTCTAAAAACATAGTATTCGGCTTTTGTTTACACATATGAAGGTGAATTAAATCCCGATAATGAACTGGATTTACCAATAAAGTTACCTCATGATGTCCAGTCACTTTACCTATGTAATCAAAATTACTTAAATCTTTATCACATTCAATAATTTTTATATTGAATACCCTAAATTTTAATTCATCCTTTGGGAATCCATAGTAAGAGAGTATCTTGTGTGTAGGGAACATAAGTAATTGTGAATCATTAATTTGAATCAACATAACAATTACTTACCTCATGAGTAACATTTACAATAAGTAGGGATTATGGTTGAACAGTAACATCACATGATGAAACGGTGTTGGCAAATCCAATTGAAAAAACCATAGATCCAGAAACTCTATCACTCGAATTAATTATTACTTTTTCAGAATTTACTAAAACAATAAATTTTTCTGGATTAACTTTATCTTCATTTAAATAACCGTTTACTAAGAAAATACAATCGCCAATTCTTGTATTTGGATTCGATTTTTTGATATTTTCACTAACAACTCTCGCTAATATTTTTGGGGTAGTGGCTGTTGCTTTCGTTAAAACTATATCAGCATCAACATTTGGTTTAAAACTTGTTGTGTATGGAGTTTTGTTAGTTGACTTAATAGTAAGTACATCATCGATATTAAATCTAAATCTTCCAGAAAATCTTTCTAAACTATTTTTTGTTTCATTTTTTAAGGATAGAATTTTTTTGTTACCAACATAAAAATCAATTTCTTCATTTGTAAGAATAGGTTCTTTAAAAGAAAAAAATAATTCAATAACATTTCCATGAGAATTTAGTCGATTTGATCCGGATATGATATTTGGTTGAGTTACCTCTACATTTGAATAAACCAATGATGAGAAACATACAAGAAATATTACATAAATTTTTTTCATAATTTTTTTCATAAAGTATTTGTTCTGGGGACATCATCATAGTAATATAAATTAATATAGTTACTTCACCACTTTTGTGATTTTATGGAATTTTAAAAACTTAATAAGTATATGACTAAAAATACCACTATCACCAAATCTAATGATGTTGAAACTGTAATCAGTCAAATTACCAATACATGGAATAAGGCGGCTGAGTACATTCTTGAAGTAGCTACTATCATCAACACACACGCTACTTACAGTGATTCAACGGGCAAAAAGAAATGGAAAGAAATTCGTGAAACCTTAATCGAAAGAAAGATTATGAGTCAAACGACAATCAGTAATCTTTGTCAGATAGCTAAACGACAAATTCTTTATGACAATGTCAAACTTCTACCACCAGCCTACAACACACTTTGGGAATTATCAAAACTAGAAGATAAAGAACTAAAGGATAAATTCAAAAAAGGATTAATTCACCCTGTATTGAAATTAGAAGAAGCTCGTCAATGGAAACAAGTTGATGATGATGACGATATACAAGTTGTTGAGGTTTACGAAGAAGTGAAGAACATGAAAAAAGGTATCACCATCTCCTTCTCAGAAAACGACATCATCAAAAAATATCACCAGATTGATGAACATATCAAAGAAATAAAACGGTTGATGAAATATGCTGATATTGAGGTCACGGGATTACTTAAAAGAAAAATTGATGGTGATTAATGAAGATTCACTCAAGACTTATAGAAAAATATGGTAACTATGGTGATTCTTTCCTAGTTACACCTAACTCAACAATTATTATTTTCGGTAGGTCGGAGAAACATGAAGATTTGGTTATTCGTACCAATCTGAATATTAGTCAAAAAGGTTATCAACTCTTTAATCTTGACGGAATAGTTAATGTTACAGAAACAGATGTTATGAATCTGTATAACAAAGTAATGACTAAGATGAAATCAACACCATCTGAGAGTTTTAATCTCGATAAAAAATATGTTGAAGCTATTGGTGACACCATCAACACTACCGATTCCACTCACATTAGATTCTTTACGGAAGATTCAAATCTAAAAGTTTCGATATTTAATTATCGTCAATTTATTTCCAGAATTAGTATCAGAGAAAATTCAACTCCTTTCATCTCAGAATCTATTATCAAAAATTCATACATTTCTGGTGAAATTAATTTCACTTTGGATGCTAGAACTTTTTTAAAGTTACCAGATAACAACTACGGTGTTGAAGTTCTTGAGAATAGATTGATTAATTTTATAAATTTAGACTCTGAAATTGAGTTTTTCCTCAGAGAACAGGATATTCAAGAACCAATTACAAAATTTATCAACGAGAAATCTGAACGAGAAACTGTTTTTTTGTTTCAGCCAACGATAACCTAGACATTGGTTCATACCAATCCGTAATCAAGTCAATGTAAGGAGATTCCCCCTTCTCTTTGGCTTTGTTAATTAAAGTTTGTAATCGTGTCTTGGCCGGACTATTCTTGGTACTGTGTTTATTCTTACTACTAGCTAATTTTTCAAGTTCTGGATGTAATGAATCTTTCGTATCACCTTTAAATCCAAACTTCCAAAACTCTACTAATGTTTCAAGTGAATTATCAAAAGCAGGTATCAATTGACTTTCGGTAATTTTATTTTGTAAGAATAAATCTGAATTTGTATAAAGTTTTGATAGGAACACTCCTCGTTGATGACCGGATGAGATTTTTAATACATCCCCAATCCCTAGTAATTGATAACAACGAGAAATCATTCCATTTTTCTTATCCCGAACCGACTGAACACCCTTCTCATTCCTTTGAATCATAAAGTGATGATATTTTCTTGGGTATCTCTTTTTTAACCATCTTCTTAATTCCTTCCAAAGTTGATCCGTTGGTTTAAGTGGAGTATCACCACTTGTTTTACCAAGGTTTCTCCAGAATGGTTTTAAACCATCATATTGTGTAGAGTCTTTCTCACCATACAAGGAAGTTGTTTCAACTGTAACAAGAGTGTCACCGTATCTTTCTTTCCAATCGTTTGCCACTTGTTTCGTTAAACACAGTAATGCTAATAATTTTCCACCATTAAAGTATCTTCCAAACGGTTGACAACACATGATGGTTTGACCGTTAGCCATATTGATTGATTTACCACCAGTAGAGAAAGCATCAATGAAGTGTTGTTTTGCTTCCTTGTTTTTTGTAATTTCTCCACCGAATACTTCTTTATTTCTTTCAGATAGGTTCATCATTGAAGATGAAATACAGATGATTCCAAGATATGTATTTGTTATCTTATCTCTGACGAGGTATCTTAACTGTCTACCTATTGTTCCATCATGTCGTGAAGAGGAGATTAATACACGAAGAATGTTCCAATGTTTAATGAACTTATCATTAGTTGTATAGGATTGATAACTTTCTTCATCCCAAAAATTTACTTTTTTAATATCCAGACTATCACTTGTTAAAACCAATTCTGGAACAATTCTTCTAAAATCACTTCTACCTTTAGGTTTCCAGATGAGATTTTTCACCTCTTCTATATCCTTGGGATCCTGTTTTGAAACAAACTCCCTGACTTCATACCACTTATGTAACAACATGAACTCAGCTATATCGAATTCACCCGTTACATTTAATTCATCTGATATTTTCTTCCGAATCTCATCATCTAGTCTTTTTTCATCTGATGGAGTGAGTTTCTTAATTGGATTGGTTTTTAACCATTCCCGATATTGTTCATTAGGTTCTGTGTAAACGAACTTAGATTTCATTTCTTAGGATTTACCACTTTACGAATTTTAATTAGTGGTTTTGTCACCTTCTCAGGTAATGAAAATGATCCAAAACCAGAAATTTGAACTTCTTCACCTTGTTGAATGGCTTCAGAGATTAAATCAAATGTTTTACCTACAATTAGATCCAGATCCTTCATTGGTATCTTCTTGTCTGAACTCTCGTAAACCTTACGAACAATATCTGTTTTATTCATATTTCCTTCTTAATTAAGAAGATTTTGAAAACACCGTTTCCAGTAGTTTATACATAAAACAAGGTACAGATACTAGTTTACTTACGGAAGGTTTAAAGAATAGGGAATGATTAATTCCTATTCGTTTAGAATATAGTCTGGAGAGGTGGCAGAGTGGTCGAATGTACCACACTCGAAATGTGGCGTACTGTAACAGGTACCGTGGGTTCGAATCCCACCCTCTCCGTTTTTACTTTTCCCAAGTTGTTTTGTTTATATTTTTCAACAAATCACCAGACAGATACTTGGCATAGTGATTCTCTATCATTGAATTACTTGTTCGACAATTAAAACTCACATCAGATATTGATGCCCCATTCAATAACCTAAAACAGATGTATGTAGCTCGTAACGATACAAAATCTCGTTTCGTTGGTGGGTTTGTATTTGCCATCTTCAGTTTTGTTTTTTCCAAAATTGTATTAAACAATGGTCTGTGATGAATCAGGAACACTTTTTCAGTTGATGTTGTTGGATCTTTAATTTTTCTTCTATCAATAATTCTTTTGTAAGCATCATAAGCCCCAATAAAACTCTTACAAGTACCTGTTCCTCGTTTTCCCTTGATGTTACTAATAATCAGAATATTCTGTTCATCATCATTAATATATTCTCTAACAACCTTGATATCACAAAACCTCAAGTTAGTAAGTTCACTTACTCTCATGCCCGTATTTGTTGAAAAAATTACATAGTCATACAACTCCATAGCATTTTTGTACTGTTCCAATCTTCCTTTTTTCTTTAAGGAATCAGCGTGTGACTTAATGGAACTATGTAATTTTTTATACTCAGCAAATGTGAAGTAAGGGCGCGGTACATACTTGTTTTGATATTCATCTTTAAATTCAGGTAGAGATGATATGAATCCTTGTCGTAAAGCTTCGTTCAATACAACTCTAATACCGTTTTTATATTGGTGAAGTGTTCCTCTAGATGAATTTGGATGTTTCTCCAGAATGTGATTTTTAAACTTATGCCACATAGTGTTATCAATATTTTTTACATCAATTTTTTCAAAATACGGTTCAACTCTAGAGGTAAGAATTCCTTTAATTCCATCTAATGTCTTTTGGCTACGAATATTCCGACTAACTAATTCTTCATAATGTTCCAAAGCTAACTTTTGAACCTTACTGAATGAATATTTCCTGGTTACAAATTCACCAATTTTGATTTGGTTTACTTTTTCAATGTACCAATCCCTAGCGTATTTTTCAGCCCCAGATTTATCAATTTGTTTTGTGGATGTTCTAATAATTTGACTATGTGAGTGAAACCCACACCACCAAAAAGGTGACTCTTTCCTCTTGTAGAGAAAAACCTTACCGTCAAAGATTGAATATCGTTCTGTGTTGAACAGTTCTTTTTTCATTTATTTCATAGATTTATTCATCTATCCGAAATTAAATATTTAAATGAAATATGTAATTCCTTGTAGTGTAACTCTACCAAATAAAGAATTGTGTTTTGTGCTGTCTTTGTGCTGTGTTTTTTAACTAATAATTAAAAGAAATTTCTCTTTATAATCAAATAGTTAGCATAAAAACAACGCCTGATTTCGAGTCAGGTACATTCGACCACTCTGCCACCTCTCCGAACCAAACCACGATTATAGCTAGTCACTCTAGAAAACCCGCTTAAGCTCATAGCAATAGAAAAAGTTGCGGCTTTTGC
>Ga0247840_10009980_pt1 | contig 12028 bp, 19 predicted proteins | sample LaCruzMarch2015__FD_192404 | JGI IMG/M metagenome (GOLD analysis project Ga0247840, IMG submission 192404) | Freshwater microbial communities from meromictic Lake La Cruz, Castile-La Mancha, Spain - LaCruzMarch2015_17m | ecosystem: Environmental > Aquatic > Freshwater > Lake | place: Spain...
GAATAATGAGAAAAATGCTAGTGAAATGAGAAAATATTCTAAAATTATTATGCCTGCTTGTGGTGGAAGCTTAGGTGTACCTGCTTTTGTTAATAGAGAAAAAAATACTTGTTTTTGCGGGGAGAATTCTTACGAAGATTTTAAAAAATGGATAAAGCAATAAAAGAACAGATAGCTAAATGGGAAGAATTTTCTAAAAATAAAGACTTTAGATTAAATCCAGACAAAAAGAAAGTAGAATTATTGGCAAAAGGTATTTTAAATAATAAGAAAAATAAGAAGTTAGGTTATTGCCCTTGTAGACTAATTACAAAAACAAAGCAAGATCTTTGGTTAATATGCCCTTGTAACTTTAGATCTCAGAAAACTTGGAGAGAAAAAGGAGAATGTTGGTGCTCTTTATTTGTAAAGAGATAAACATAAAAAAGTATTCTAACTACACAAAGTTTATAAATTACAAGTAGTTTTGACTTATATTAAGATGTGGAATAAAACATGTTCTAATTGTGCTAAGAAAATAGAAAAAGACTTTATATTCTGTCCTTATTGTGCGTTTCCTGTTAAAAAACAACAAGAGAAAGATGACTTTGGAATGCTCGGAAAAGATGATTCTCTGAATAACCTGCAGCATCAAAACCAAAATCCTTTAGCAGCATTAGGTGGATTTGATAAGATATTTAATTCATTATTAGGTCAGTTGGGAAAAGAATTAGGTAATAACGGGATGCCTGGAAATTTTAAAATTCAGATCTCTACAGCAAATCCTATGTCAAATCCAGCTTTAATTAGAAAGCAACCTAAAAGAAGATTAGAAAAGATTAATGATATAAAAGTTGATGAACAAGAATACGAAAGACGTAAGAACCTACCTAGACAAGAGGCAGAGTCTAATGTTAGAAGATTATCGGATACAATTGTTTATGAAATAAAGGTACCTGGAGTCTATAAGAAAGAGCAGATTGTTATTACTAGATTAGATACTTGTTTTGAAATAAAAGCATATGGGGATAATGCTTGTTATATAAAAACAATTCCTCTTAATGCAGAATTATTAAAATCTTATCTTAAAGGTGAGAATCTTATTTTAGAATTAAAAGAATAATTTGCTTTAATATACAAACATTTAAATAAACAAAATCTAAAAATAATATATGGCAGATAAATACGAAATAGAAGTGAATGATAATGATTTTGAAGAGAAAGTTATAAAACAATCTTCTAAGATTCCAGTATTAGTTGACTTTTGGGCTTCATGGTGTGGTCCTTGCATGATGTTAAAGCCAATTCTAGAGAACCTCGCTAAGGAATATAATGGAAAGTTTATACTTGCAAAAATGAGTGTTGAAGAGAATCAAGAAACAGCTCAAACTTATGGGATCATGTCAATTCCTTCAATAAAGTTATTTAAAGATGAAGAAATTGTTGATGAATTTCTTGGAGCTCTTCCAGAATCACAAATTAGAGAGTGGTTAGATAGAAATTTGGAAGAAGAAAATTAATTTATGTTTTTAGATTGCTTTTTTTAATATAATTTTATAAATCTTTTTTAATGTTTATTAATTAATAATAAATCTAGATAAATAGTGCGGAGCACAATAATTCGTAATTAATTACCTGTTCTTGCATTAGCTCTTAAACTTGGTCTAACTTTAGGAACTTTGAAAACAGAGTTTAATAAACCTCTGGATTTTATTCCTGAAGAAGTTAATCCTCTGAATGCTCTTCCATTTCCTTTTGAAACAAATGCTAATTCTTTATCTGCTAAAACATCTGGAGAATGTTTATCTGCTAATATTACTTCGAAGAAATAATGTTCTCCGTCTTTACCAATCCAATAAGAATTGATAACTTCGCAATTTACATATTTTCTTGCTGCTTTTTGCTCTGCAATTGATTTATAATTTAACTTTAATGTTCTTCTAATTGTTAATCTCTTTGATCTTCTACCTTTTGTTGGTCTTGATCTTTTATGTCCGCCTCTTAAGATTCTAACTCTAACTACAAAAACACCTTTCTTTGCTTTAAATCCTAATGCATGTGCCCTGTCTAGTCTTAATGGATGTTCGACTCTTACAATTGTATCTGAATGTCTCCATTCGACCATTCTTTGTCTTAATGTCTCTGCTTCAGGCTTTTTCCAAGCTTGTCTTAAATAGTATGCTAATCCGTGTGCCATGAAATCTAGAGAAAAAATGCCTTTTTAAATGTTATTGGTTCCCCTCCTTAATATAATCCCCATGGCATAAGCAATTAGTTTAGTAAATAAGAACTTTTATAAATCATTTTTATCTTTGTTTTTAATATGAGCCCATAGCGCAGCCCGGTAGCGCACTGCTCTGATAAGGCAGGGGTCCTCAGTTCAAATCTGAGTGGGCTCATTTTTTCTTAGATTCGCCCACTGATTTGAATAAATTCAAATCTTGCGTGGAAAAAGTTTTACTCTTGCAATATAAGAATTATGGTACTTAAGAGCAAAACTTTTTGGGCTCATTCTTCCTTTATTTTAATGTTACTTTCTGTCCGAGATAAAGCTCTTGATCTTTTATAACTCCCGCATTAACTTCTAGAACATATCTTGAGCCTTTTATTTCAAAAGAAGGGCAAGAGGACATTGAACAGGGTTTAAGGTTCTCTTTTAAATCTTGTATAATTAGATCTTCGTTTATACCAATTAAATCTAAATTAATTAATGTATTTTTCATCCAAAAATAATGGGGATCAGAGTCATCAAATTTAAATAGCATCCCAGAATTTTTATCTAAGCTTTCTCTAAACATTAGTCCTTTTTCTCTTTCTATAGGGGTGTTAGCTGTTTCAATATTATAACATTTCTTGTCAAAACATACTTCTGTTATTTCTGATCTTTTATCTTTTATAAAAACTAAGGCAATAAGTATAAGTAAGATTATCGAAATTATAATTTGAGCATATTTCTTCATTTTTATATTACTGGTTTTAAGTATATAAGCATATTGAAAAAGAATAAAAACTCTTTAACGATTAGATAAAGATGATTGCAAGACAAATAACTCCAAAAGACTATAACCTTATTTTAGAACTTGATAAAAAAGTGTATCCAACAAGTAAACCTGTGACAAAAGAAGTTATAGCTAGTTGGTATATAAGAAATCCGGAATTTGGAATGATTTTTTGTGAAAATGGAAAAATTGAAGGGGTTTTTGTTGTAATTCCATTAAATAAAGAAAGCTGGAATAGACTGATTAATGGGAATTTAAAGGAAGCTGAAATGACAGATAAGACTATTTTTGATAACTTAAAAGATAAGGAAATAGGAATACATATTTATCATACAGAGAAGTTTAATCAAAACATAAAGGATTTTTATAAATATAATTTTGAGGAATTAGATAAAATAATTAAAATTTTAAGAAGTAAAAATAAGAATTTAAAGATCTTTGGGATATCTGCTTACTCTGTTTCTCCTCCAGGAATTGGTTTAAGAACAAAACTAGACTTTAAGGAAAGATCATTTATTTCAGATGAACATATTCTGGATAAAGATAAAAAGCTAATTGTTGCAGAAAGCACAAAGCAAGCAGAAGATCTTAAGATTAAGGGCTATAAGTATATCAATCGTTGTCAAATGAAGGTTCTTTATCCAAATGAAGATAGTATTGTTTGGAACTACTTAAACAAAATATAAAAACACCGTATTCTTATTGTTTTTATGGATTATAATATCTTATGCGAGGCGTATGAAAAATTAGAGGCAACAACAAAAGGTTTAGAGAAAACAAAGATACTTTCAGAATTTTTAGCTAAGATAAAAAATGAACCCCAAACAATTTATTTACTACAGGGGCGCGTATTTCCTGATTATGATGCACGAGAGTTTGGGATTTCAGAGCAACTTGTTATAAAAGCATTGGTAAAAGCATCTGGCTTAAAAGAAGATAAAATTATATCTGAATTTAGAAAACTAGGGGATTTAGGTAAGGTAGCCGAATTAGTTATGCAGGATAAGAAACAATCTGCTTTGTTTTCTCAAAAACTGACAACTGGAAAGGTTTTAGCTAACTTGCAAAAATTGCCTTCTTTAGAAGGAAAAGGTACTGTGGATAATAAGTTGGGATTAATAATTGAATTACTCCATTCTTCTTCTGGAATAGAGGCAAAATATATAGCTAGAACTTTGCTTGGAGATTTAAAAGTGGGGATAGGGCAAGCTCTGTTAAGAGACTCCATTATTGATTTTTGTTTTTCTCCAAAAACAATAGAAGAAAAGAAGGTTTATATTGAAAAGATTCAGTCTGTTTATGATAAGTCAAATGATTTTGCAGAAATTTTGGATAAGGCATTAAAAGGAAAACTTGATGATATTTCCTTATCTCCAGGAAAGCCAGTAAAAGTAATGTTATTCCCTAAAGCAGAGAATATAGAAGATGCTTTTGATATTGTTGGAAAACCGGCTGCTTTTGAATATAAATATGATGGTTTTAGGATGATGATAAATAAAGAAGAAAGCGGAAAAATAACAATATTTACCAGAAGACTTGATAGTGTTACAAATCAATTTCCAGATGCAGTTAAATATGTAAAAGAAAATGTTTTTGGCAAGAGTTTTATTTTGGATGCAGAAGCTGTGGGATATGATCCTAAGACAAAGAAATATAGACCATTTCAAGAAATAAGTCAGAGAATTAAAAGAAAATATGATATAGAAAAGCTTGAAAAAGAACTTCCAATTGAATTAAATGTTTTTGACATAATTTATTATAATGGCAAATCACTGATTTCTACTCAATTTGAAGAAAGAAGAAAGTTAATTGAGAAAATAGTTACCCCTATTAACTTTAAGATAAGATTATCAGAACAAATTATTACAAGTAATGAGGAAGAAGCAGAAGAATTTTACCAAAAAGCATTAGAAGAAAAGCAAGAAGGGGTTATGGTTAAAAATTTAAAAGTTGGATATAAACCCGGTGCTAGAATTGGTTATGCAGTTAAACTAAAACCCGATGCAGAAGACTTTGATTTGGTTATAACCGGTGCAGAATATGGAACAGGAAAGCGTGCAGGGTGGTTAACAAGTTTTGATGTTTCTTGCAAAGATGAAAATAATAATTTATTAGAAATAGGAAAGGTTTCAACAGGATTAAAAGAAAAAGAAGAAGAGGGAATTTCATTTTTAGAGATGACTAAGAAATTAAAACCATTAATTATAAAATCAGATGGAAGACATGTTTTTGTTAAACCAGAGATAGTTGCAACAATTGGTTATCAAAATATACAAAAGTCTCCAACATATACAAGTGGTTTTGCGATGAGATTTCCAAGATTTAAGAACTTGCGTCCAGATAGGGGTATTTCAGATATTGCAAGTTTAGAAGAAATTAGGCAAGCTGCTGAAAAATCTGGACAAGATGTGGAAGAAAATTAAACTTTTTTTAGAATATAGGTAATATTAACAATTTGGTCTTCGCTTTCTAAAAAACAATCAATTGATTTATCTTTTACTTTGTAGCTTACAATTTTATTTCCTTCATGTATGTTAATTATCTCTCCCTTGGATAGAGGTATTCCTCCTTGAAGAGCTTCAAGTTGTTTATTTTCTTCTCCTTCAATTATTATTTTTGTATTCTTTTTTATCATAAAATAACTAGTAAAACTTTATTTTAATATCTTTCTAAATAGTATGTAAATCTTTAAAAATTCTTTATTATATTAACAAGCATGGTAAAAATATTAGGAATAATAAAATGGGGTTTAATAGCAACAATTGTTGGACTTGAAAGCTTAATAGCTTATGAAAGTTGGGAAGATTTAAGCAGACCAGAAAACCAAAAATTCTTTCAACATAAAATCTATCAACCAGATAATTCTTCTATTAGATATGATCTGTATAATAATCAGAGATAACGATTTATAAAGCCAAAAATAATCCTCGAGAAAAAACCAAAGCTTTATAAACCCAAAAACTTTATAAATCATATAACATGGCAGAAGATTCTTTAACAGTTCAAAACATTGTCGCTACAACTTCTTTGGGCAAAGATGTTTCTTTGACAAAATTAGCTAGAACACAACCAAATACAGAATATAACCCTGATACTTTTCCAGGATTGGTTTTAAGAATTAAGAAGCCAAAATCGGCTGTTTTAGTCTTTTCTTCAGGAAATCTAGTATGTACTGGAACAAAGTCCATTGCCCAGGTTAAAGAAGTAGTTCAACAGGTTATAAAACAATTAAAGAAAATAGGTGTTCATGTAACTCAGAAACCAAAGATTAATGTTCAGAATATTGTTGCATCTGGCTCAATTAATTTAGACTTGAACTTAAATACTCTCTCTTTAGAGTTAGAAAATACAGAATATGAACCAGAGCAATTTCCAGGTTTAGTATACAAGTTAGAAGATCCAACAGCAACATTTTTATTATTCTCCAATGGAAAGCTAGTTTGTACTGGAACAAAAGACAAAAAGCAATTAGAAGATTCTATGAATCAATTGAATAAGAATGTTAGAGATGCTTTAAAGAGAATTAAGGCAAATCAATAAAGTATAACAATCTTTAAAACATATTAATTTCTGTCTTCTAAATGGGAGCTAGTCATGAATTTTTTATTCCTGCAGCAATTTTATTAGAAAATCCGGGTATAACTATACAAGAATTATCTTTATTATTAAATAATATCCATTATCCAATATATCATCCTTCACATATTGGTGATCACACTCTTCTTAAAATTGGCCAAGACGCAAATTATTTCCATATGGGTGTTTTAGGAGTTGCAAATGCAATATTATCCCTTCCTTTTAAAGATGAAAAATTAAGCAGATCAATTGGTTTAAATGAATTAGAAGTATCTCCTAGATTTAATGGTACAAGGTGGTTAAACCCTTTTTATAGAGTTATAAAACAAGATGGTCAAGTAAAAGGAGATGCAAGAGAAATAAAGATTTTTCCGGGTTTAGTTTTAGATGTAGGAAAGACAGTATTTGGCTGGCCAGAAGTTGAAGAGCAACAACCAAGAGAATATTTTTTTGTTAATGGAGAAGAGAGAATACAAGAATTCAATGGAAAAAAGAAGTATATAATAGAAGAAGTCTTACGTTTTGAAAAACCAAGAAAAGATATACCTGCAAGCCAAATCGTAAGAGCAAGAGAATTATCTCAAAGATTTAGAGTTAATGAATTTAGAACACTTTCTGAGTTATTAGAACACTTTCCTAAATATGATCCGTCTGCTCTTTTTGATTTTTCTCAGGATTCAGGAGAATTATATGCCCGAGCACCATATAAAATTCCACGTGACTTAAAACCAGGTATTAAATGGTTAAGAAAAGGAGATAAATATTATTTAGATATAGATGATATATTTAAAAGAGATCTTGAAGACCCTTACTCTTCTATAATACTTACAGCAGAAGCAATCAAAAAGAAAGCTTGGCCATGTTTTTATTGGTGTCATGGAGATGAAAAAGAACCAAGGGACTTTCAATTTCAATTAGACAGTCCAAGTTCATTGAAAAGACGTTCTAGAGAGATTTATAATTGGCGATTAGCTAAACAAGCTGTTAGAAATAATTTAACAAATACAGAATGGATGAGGGTAAGAATATTTGCTCAGGGGAGTATAGAGTTTGGAAGTGAAAGAGATTTTATGAGCAAGATTGTAGAAGAATTTGAAAAAAATCAGATGGCGGCTATTGAAAGAATAAGGCAAGAAATAGAACACCCTAAAGATGAAAGCCCATTCTAATCAATAACAATAAAAACACTTATTTCTTATTATAATCATGGCATTTCGCGAATTTATAACTTCATCTGGACTAAAGGTCTTAGCAGGAAAAGACGAAGAGACAAATGAAGACTTAATTAAACAAGTTAGAAATAATGAACTTGTTTTTCATACAAGGGAAGCAGGAAGTCCATTTGCAAATATAAAAGCAGATGCAAAAGAGATAACAAAAGAAGATATAAACGAAACTTCTATTTTTTGTGCAAAGTATAGTAAAGACTGGAAAAAGAACAAAAAAGATGTTTTAATGCATTACTTTCTAGGAAAAGATATTTTTAAAACAAAAGATATGAAAACAGGAACATTTGGAGTAAAGAACTTTAAAGAAATGAAAGTAAAAAAACAAGATATAGAAGGTTTTGAGAAATCTATTCTTTAACTTCTTCGTGAGATTTTAATAACTTGACAATTTCCAAAAACATTAAAGATCTCTGGGCAAAGATCTCTGGCTTTTACTTCTAGTCTCAATTTAGCTCTTCTTTCTTTTTCCTGTTTAATTATAAAATCAGATTTATATTTATCAATTAAGCTCATTACAAAGTCAAATTTCTGAGCATAACTATAAGTCATATATCCTTTTCTAGGTTTAATATTTCTAATTCTTCTTAAATAGTTAAAAGCAACTTCAGGAGACATTAAATTTCTTACAAGATGTTCTTCAATATAATCTATTGTTTTTTGAGGATTTAGCTTAACTCTGCTGCTAACCTTTCCCTTATTTGTTTTTTCAAATTCAACACAACCATTATTAAATAAACCAAATGCATGACCAATTATATCTATCTTATCTTCTTCTTTTAAATATCCTGCATAATAAAATCCCTTAGATTCCAATCTTCTTAATAATCTATGACTCATAGAACTTCTATTGTTAGAAGCAAGATTTTCTTCAGCATCTCTGTTTAAATAATCTCTTTCTGCTTTTCTTATTACTTGAACTAGCTTTTCTTCTAAAGTCTCTTTTATGGAAGGAGGATTAATCCTTAGAAAATCTATTTCTTCAATAGGTGGGTTTAGATATTCTGCTTCTTCAAACAAATAAAAACTTTCCCACAGCTCTTGATCTGCGCTAGACAATATTCCTAAGCTATAACCTTCTCCGGCAACTCCCGGATTTGTATGACCTTCTCTTAAATATCTTCTTCTTTCTTGTTCCCAAGTAATAGGGGTCTCTGGTTCCCTTTTAGTTGGTTTTATCCAGACTTTAACTGTTCCATCAGTGTAATGTAAGCCTTGAAGAGATGTAAAACCTTTAGAAGCCATTTTCTCTGAAAAAGGAGGGTATTCTGATTTAGGAATTATAGTGTATTCTGCTTCATCCATTTAACTTTCCTTAGAAATTAGTTTAAATCTATTGTTGTCCAAAAACATCTAATTAATAAACCTAAAAAACTTGATAAAAATATGAAAGAAATAAAACAACTACAAATTGGAAAGAATAAGTTAACACAAGCTTTAATTGATCAGGCTAAAAAGATGTTTGAGAAAGAAAAAGCAATAAAAGTAGTTTTACTACAGTCTGCTACAAGAGATAAGAAAGAAGCTAAAGAAATGGCAGAAAAATTAATTGCGGGTCTAGGAGAACATTTTCAATATACTTTAATTGGTTATACTTTGATTGTAAAGAAAAAGAGAATTAAGCAAGGCGTATTTAATAAAGATTAATAATCTTTTTAATTTATCTCAATATCTAAACTATTTAATAAAGAAAGAGCTTCTGGAAAAGAAAACTTTGCTTTTTTTATGTTGTTTTTATTAAAGTCTATTTCATAGTTCCTTGCATTTAAAAAACTAGAATATCCGAGATTAGCATTCTCAAATCTTGTACCTTTTAAATCAGTATTCTCAAAATTAGATCCAGATAAGTTGATATCTATAAAATCACAATCAATTATTTGACTATCTTTAAAACTAGTATTCTTTAAAGTCATTTGAGAGAAAATGCAATTATTTATAGAGCATTCTTGAAAATCTAAACTTAATATTAATTGATTAGATTTTGAAAAGTCTGCACCTAATATCTTACAGCCTATGAATCTAGTTTGTTGTAATCTTGTATTATCTAGTTTTATTAATGATAAATTACAGTTTTCAAATACGCAACTTATAAATTTTGAATTAGAAAGATCTTGACTAGTAAAGTCAATTGATTTAAATTTTTGTGATTCAAATGTTTTATCTTTATACATGATTTAGATTAGAAGGAATTGTTTATAAATGTTTGAGGAATAAAAAACAGGTCTATTTTTTCTTTAACATTTCAATAAAATCCTAATGACGGTAAAATTCCGCAGAAAATTAAAACAAGTATAAAAAGAGCATCTTTGTAAACTCTTGAAGATATCTTTGTTTTGTTTTCTATAACTTCTATTATTGAATAAATTAGGGCCATTATTATATTTACTCCGAAGAAAAGCATACTAATTTGGATATTAACAATAGAACTAAGAAACATCCCTATAACACTAATAAGCAAACCATAGCCCAAGATAAAAGTAATAAATCCAAAATTGTTCCAAACTTCTTTCTTAATAATATCAATAGTCTTAGTTCTTGCTAGACAAGAAGCTATTAGAAGGGGGATTGTCAAAGTTAATTCAGCTGCTAAAAGAATATTTTTGCTCAAAATTGTAGGCGCAATAGTAACAATAAGGGTGAATAACAAAAAACCAATGCTTAGAAGAGCAATATTTATATTTATTCTAGATTCTGCTTTTGCGATAAAAACTTCTGACCCTTTTTGCATATTAATTTATCCTTTTTCTTGTTTATATACTTTTTTACTTCTTTGCCATTTTCCATAGGATTCCAGTAAATGATTAGAAGACTAGTTAATTATACACGCCTCCAAGAGGACTCGAACCTCTGACCCCATGATTAACAGTCATGTGCTCTACCTGCTGAGCTATGGAGGCATTAAATTAATGAGATAAAAAGTGTTTTTAAAGCTTATTAATTAATATCTTTTATTTTTAATCCGAGATCGTCTTCATCAATATGTCTGTTTAAACGATTTTGTTTTTCTAGATAAGCAAAGACATTTGCATGTTTAGAACCCTGAATTATAGATATTAAAGCTTGTACAACAGAATCCAGATGATTGGAATCAACAATAATCCCAATTTTATTTTCATGTAAGACAATTATAGAACCTGTTAACTCCTCTATTGTTGCCTTAGCTCTTCCTTCTCTCCCTATTATCCTGGATCTTATTAATTGAAAATTCTTTTTCTTTGTATGTGACTTTATATTAACAAATTGTAAACTAAAATCTTCTTTTTTTAATATTAATGCATCTTCTGCATTAAAGCCAAAATCTATTGCTGTTAGAATCTTTTCACCTAAAAACTCGTCAAGCTCATTACCTTTGATCTCAAAAGTAGTTTTATTATTATAACTAATCTTAATATTTAGTTTTGATTCAATTAGCTTTATTGCTTGTTTAATTCTTTTAGGATTTTCTACAGTTAGTTTTATCATGAGATCATTAAGGTTTAAAGGTTTATAATATTTTGGTTAAAATTCATTCATACTTGTTTTTAATAAACCGTCTCTTTTGAGTTTTTCTGCTTCGTTTTTTGTATACTTAAATATAATATCTCCCCTAGTGTCTCCATCAAATTCCCAAGGTTCGATTATAACTGCATCTCCTTCACGTAACCATAGTTCTCTTTTTAATCTTCCAGGAACTCTGCAATTTCTATTTTTTCCATCCATACAAGATACTTGCATTCTACTCCCTCCAACTCTTTGAGTTATAATTCCAATTGATTCTTTTCCTCTTGGTAATTTTACTCTAACTGGAATAAATGGTGCTTGAGGAGCACGTTTTTTATTACTGCTATTTGGTTTTGAATGATCTTGTATCATTATTATAATATTGAAAATAGGTTTATAAGCTTATCTTCGCTGAAGGGGGATTATTAACTAAGAATTTCTATTTTTATTTCTGCTAAATTTCCCGGTTGAATTAGATTTTGTAATAATCTAGGAATTATAATTACAGCTTGTTTGCCGTGCTTGGCAATACGTTTTGTTATTGTGAAGGATTTGTTGTTGTTCATTTTAAAAAATAAAAAAATAAAGTTTTTAATTTAAAAACCTGCAGGCCACATGCTCCCATTTGGATTTTTTATAAAGATACCTACTTTTACATTATTGACAGAGATCTTATAATAAGCATTTATTTGCTGATTACTTCCTTCATGTTCTTCACGTTCTTCTTCTTCTATTCTTGTTTCTAGTGAGCTTATGGCTTTTTTGACA
>Ga0247840_10009984_pt1 | contig 12023 bp, 16 predicted proteins | sample LaCruzMarch2015__FD_192404 | JGI IMG/M metagenome (GOLD analysis project Ga0247840, IMG submission 192404) | Freshwater microbial communities from meromictic Lake La Cruz, Castile-La Mancha, Spain - LaCruzMarch2015_17m | ecosystem: Environmental > Aquatic > Freshwater > Lake | place: Spain...
GATTGAAGTCGTCCACCGAGACAATGACGCACGGTCGGGTTCCGCGGATCTCGTGCCCGCGCGTCGGATTGAGGTCGACGAGCCACACGTCGCCGCGCGAGGGCTTCGGCCCAGCGTTAGGCATCTCCCTCGATCCCGTCGCCAAGCGCTCCGTCCCAGGCCTCTCGCTCCGCCCGCTCGGCGCCCCAAGCAGTTGGCTCTCCATGCAGTGCGGCGAACGCCGAGTTCGCGTTCTTGAGGAAAAACTGTCGCCGATAGGCTTCGACGGCGAGGTCAAGGACCTCCTGCTGTCGCAGCCCCGTCTCGCGGGCCAGCTCGCGAACGGTCTCGCGGGACTGGTTCGTGATCCGAATCGTCGCGCTTCCCGTGGCCATGGCCCTCCCTCGAGTGCAAGTCGGTGACGAGGCAGTATACAAGTCTGTGACAGAAGCGTCTACGCGCTCGCGGCATGTGCAACCGGACGGAAGCCGGGCTCCGCGAAGATGGCCGCGGCTCGTGACCGAGGCCGAATGAATCGCCAAGGCACACGGCCGCGTTGCCGTCCTAGGCACGTGCTTCTCCTTCCAGGCTCCCGGCTTCTTCCGCAAACTCGGCTACGAGACGTTCGGGACGGCTGACGTCTTCCTCGACGGCCACACACAGGACTACTTGATCAAGAAGCTCTGGATTGTGCGGTAGCCAGATTTGGCTATAGCCAGATCTGGCTACTCGCGTGCCAGCCAGGCGGCGAAGACCGCGTCGGCCACGACGTACGCGCCGCTTGCGTCAGTATCGAGGATCATGAGATCCCTCAGCCGCCGGACGGCGGAAGAGATACTGGAAGCTGGGACGCCCATCCGCGCGGCAAGGTCCGTCAGGCGCGCAGTGCCGGCTTGGGCCAGGTGTTTCACGATCGCTCGCTGTTGCTGGCTCAGTCGGCTGATCCACCGAACCTCGAACTCGCCCTCGAACTCATCGAGCATCCGCCCAAAGACGAGGTCCACGTCCTTCTTCGACACCCGCTTGTGACTCTCGAGGAGAGCCGCCTGGGAGAGAAGAAGCCCGAGCTTCTGCACGTAGAACGGGATGCCGCCGGTTCGGCGGAAGAGCGCCCGGTTCGCGTCCTCGGAGATCGTGAGCCCGGCGATGGCCAGCCGTTCCCGCACGAAGCGCAGGACGTCGTCTTCTCGCAGCGGTCCCATGACGTGCCGACTGACCATCAGGTAGAGAGGGGCGTCCTCCTTCAGAAAAATGGACGTGAGCATCCGAACCGACGAGCCCGAGAAGATGTACCGCACCTCGGGTGTACGATCGATCTCCTGTTTGAGCAGTCTGAACAGATACCCATCGAGACCGGCGACTTCCTGGAACTCGTCCAGGAGGAAGAGGACGCGAACGCGCTTCTCGGCCGCAAAGGCGCGGAAGAAGGCAAACGCGGCACGGAGGAGTTCCTCGGCATCCACCTCGTTCTCTCGGAAGCGGAGATAGATGCGTCCGACGTCCCCGACGCTCCCGCCGATTTCGTCCACGCGTCGGAGTGCTGCTAGAATCCCTTCTTTGGCCAGCGCGCGGAATGTCTCGACCCACCCGGCGACACGGTGCTTCTTCGCGTACTCCTCGACGAGCGCGTTGACCATCGCCCGGTGGAGATCGGGGTAGCTTGTGATCTCGAGGCAGTTCACGTAGGGAACAAGAAGATCCGTCTCGTCCTCGAGACAGCGCTTCAAATTGTGAAGCAACGAGGACTTGCCGTGCCGACGGGGACCCAAGATCAGGAGGTTCTGGGCGAGGCTCCGCGCCTCCGAGGCCAGCGCACGCAGCTCATCGTCGCGGCCGACGAAGTACGGCGGCTCGACGATTCCCCCGACCCTGAACGGCGCCGCGCCCATCGTCTCCTCCTGTAGCCAGAAATGGCTATAGCCAGATCTGGCTACATCGTAGGCCGTTCGCCCGGAAAGTCAAGAATCGGTCTCTTCTCGTTGCTGCCCAGCGCTACCAGCACCACCTGCCGCGGTGCAGGCGGCTGCAGCCTTCTTGGCATAGGCCGCTGCGTGGCGGGCGTGGCCGACCACGTGCGCGGTGGCTGCGGCGTGTCCCGCCGCACGAGCGGCCGCACTCGCTGCACGGCGTGGCACCGTGCAGCCTGCCGCAGGACCGGCGATCGCTGCTCGAGCTGCTGCGTGAGCGGCTATGGCAGCGGTGCGGGCCTCGCCCACGCGGATCTCGCCGCACGCCCAAGCACGGGCCGCTTCGATTGCCTTCCGCGGGCGATCGTCGTCGGGGAATGCCGCCTCGAAGTAGGGCAAGACGCGCTCGGCGCAGTCGGCGGCCCAGGCAGCCTGTGCCCGGTGGTCCCTCATCAAGGCTTCTTTGGCGCCCTGTTGCCAGCTGAAGTCTGTCATGGCTACCCCAGTGTACGGCTGCAGGTGCGGCAGGGTCGGATGATGATTCCAATGTCAAGAGACAAGATCTGATCGCGCCACCCCAGTGCAGGGATACGCCTGCTGACGTCGGGTTAGACTGGACGCAGACGCTGGATGTGCATTTCATTCACGACGTGAATGGAAACCATTCAGCGCGAGAATGGAAGTGCAGCATCAGGTCGATCGAGTTCACGCGCGTGGTCGGCGGGCATCCTGTTGTCGTCCCAGCCGGGGCGGCTGTATCACTGGGGTTCGCAGGCGGGGACGTCCGTCGACTTCGTGCTCGAGTGGGGACGGAGCCTGCTCGCGATCGAGGTCAAGCTCTCAAAGACAGCGTGCTACGATGACGTCCGCGGCCTCGAGCGGTTCCTTGGGAGCCACCCGGCCCGCCACGCCGGCGTGCTCGTCTACGCGGGCAATGAGAGCGTTCGACTTGGAGAGAAGATCGTTGCTGTGCCCTGGGTGGCGTTGCCGCAGTAGACCCCGCTTGCGAATCGCCGGAAGCGGGTAAACAGAGGATTACCGGGGCTGAGCAATGCGCCGGGGGCTCGCGACCTGGACTTGCCGCTCATCATCGGGCCAGGTACTCCCGCACCATGCTCTGGAACTCCTCCCGAGGGGGCCTGTAGTCGATGTAAGACATCAGCGTGCTGTTGAGGAAAGATGAGATGCCGTAAGGTGAGATGTCTTGGCGCGCAAGCCGGAGACGGGCCTGGAAGATGAAGTCATTCATCGAGCCGATGACGCTCCGATTCTCGCGCTTGGCCAGTGCCGCCGGGTAGAACGAAGGAGCGATCGCGCTCTCGAAGACGGGCAGGAAGCCATCGGCCCTCATGACGTCGTGCATCGCGGCAATGGTGTCGCCGAAGAAGTGCGTCTCGCGGGTCACTCCCTTCCCGTAGATCGCCACGGAGTAGAGCGACGCTGAGTTGCTGATCAGGATGTACTGCGCTCGGTTCGCAGTGAAGAGGTCTGCTGACCAGTCCAGGAATGGGTTCGGACTCGGCGGCAACGCTTGTTCGTAGTCTTGGTGGATCTTCTTCGCCAACTTGGCCGAGATGCGGAAGATCGTACCGGCACCGGCATCCATGTTTGCACCATCCTCCCGAGAGAAGGGCGGCCCGGCAGCTTCTCGGAACCGCACGGCTTCATGTCCACGGCTTCTTGAAGTACCTACGAACCGGCTACGTCCCGCTGGGCAACTCCGAGCCCCCTGTGAACCCTCTTGCGCGCAAGTCTCTGTCCGAAACCCTCCGCCAGGGGCAAGCAGCCTCGAAGGGGCTAGTCCCAGGGCAGTTGTGGCAGTTGTTCCAGGCGCTTGACATAGCGCTCCCTGTCAAACGCGCCCTTCCCCTTTCGATGTCGTAGATCTCTGCTGTCAGAACGCAACCCAGCAACCGGTATGCCTCCTGTGCCGAATGCCCTGCGCGGCGCAGACGATCGAAGGTCCCCTTCGTCTCCGGCGGCTCGCTTTCGCGGATCTGCTCTCTGATGACTCGGAGGATGATCTCCCTGAGAGCGGGATTCACCGTGTCCATGAGATCATGATACACGTAGCTGGCGGCGGGGGGGCAGACCCTCACTCTCTCTTCTCGGTCCTTCGTTCGTCAGGGCCCTGGGCACCGGGCTCTGGGGACACGATACTGAACTGGCGGTCGCTCGGGGCTGGGTGTGGTACTGTGTCGCCGGAACTCGGTCTGGAGAGAGCTCGGGCGCGTGCTCGTCGACAGGTGTGTCGTCTTCGAGGATATCAAAAGTGAAGATCTGACCCCGCCGCCCGTGGACGGCGATCGCGCGGTAGCGGCGAGGCCAGGTCCTCAGTTCCGCACTGTATTCCGGAACCGACGTCCGTCCACGGTCCGCACCCGCCGGCTGATGGTCAAGTGGTGGACGCCCAGGTGGTCGGCGATCTCCTGTTGGGTGTAGCGGTGCTCGAGGTACGCGCGGGCGATGCCCGGAGCGTCCTTCGGGTCGGCAACGAGGGCTGAGAGCGGCGGCCGATGGGTTCTGAGTTGGCCTCTTGAGGACACCAAGAATGAAGATCTGACCCCGCCGCCCTGTATTCCGCGAACGGCGCGAGCGCGATGGCTCGCCTCGGCGCATGGGTTGGCGACGAGCCGCTTCCCGACCACCTTGAGTGCCCGGCGTGCCACGCTGTGTTCTATCCTGCCGAGGCTGGGCTGTTTGCTGTTCGGGGACCAGCATAAGAGCCTTCGGCTGGCACAGGCAGTCCTGTGTAGTGGTGCTCGAGGTACGCGCGGGCGATGCCTGCGGCGTCTTTCGTGTCGGTGACGAGGGCTGAGAGTCGGGGGTGGCTGACGGGCCGCTTCTTGCTGACTCCCAGAATGCGAAGAGTGAAGATCTGACCCCGCCGCCCTACTTCAAGAATGCGAAGAATGAAGATCTGACCCCGGCGCCTCTGGCGGCGGTCACTGCGGTCGCGCGATCCAAGAAGGCTTCGTACACGTACGCGGAGTTCCTCGGCGAGGTCGGCTCCCATGGCCGCATAGCTCGGCGTGCCAGCGTGCTTGGCGTGGAAGCGTGGCCGATCTGGGCAAGAAGCCGGGAGGAGGCTTCACTGCAAGACTTGGACGTGTCGGATAACTGGCGCGCCGTAGTAGTGGAGCTGGGTCACAGACTCCCGCGAGGCGCACGTCTAGCGGCGGCGAGCGCCGTACTGCGATGGTTGTGGTCTCAGATGGCTGCCAAGCAGGGGTCTGCGCCCACGACGCTTGCGGTGATTGATGAAGCTCACAGCATCTGCACGGATGCTTCTGACAGCGTAGTCCAGACAATCACGACGGGGCAAGTGTCACAGATAGCAGCTGAAGGCCGCAAATACGGCCTACATCTCCTCTTGGCCACGCAGAACCCTAGCGCCCTGCCATCACTGGTTCTCGCCGAGTGCGAGAATCTGTGCCTGATGCGCATGACGAGCGAGGTCGACCTTCGCGCGATCGCGAGCGCATACAAGCAGGTGCCGTCAGGGATCCTTGAAGCCCTGCCGACGCTAGGTCGCGGGGATGCGGTGATTGCTGGCAGCTACGCCAGCGCGCCTCAGCTAGTGCACTTTGAGGGTGCCTTCTCGGTCGAAGGTGGGGGAGACCCGCGTGATGATTGGGCAGCTGTAGGTCAGCAGCGTGATGACATGCTATGCTCTGGACATATTCTGGATGTGAATACAGCGACGGAGGAGCAGCTGCTAAGGCTCAAGGGAATGAGCCGCCGGTCCGCACAGGCAATTGTGGCGGCTGCTGCGGCAGATCCTTTCAGCAAGCTTGATGACGTAAGGAAGCTGTGCGGTGAGCATGAGTTTGAGGCAGCCGGCCGCTTCCTATTTGCGCCAGAGCGAGCAGCCTGACTTCCAGCTAGTGGCTCGGGGTAGCGGGCGGAGGTCTCTGCGGGACGATAGGATCAGGTCCTGCAATCACGCATCGTATTCCGGAGCCGACGCCCGTCGACGGCGCGCACCCCGCGGCTGATCGTCGAGTCATGGACGCCGAGGTGATCGGCGATCTCCTGTTGGGTGTAGCGGTGCTCGAGGTACGCGCGCGCGATGCCGACGGAGTCCTTCGAGTCGGAGACGATGGTAGCGAGTCGAGGGCGGCTGACGAGTCGCTTCTTGCTGACTCCCAGAATGCGAAGAGTGAAGATCTGAACCCACCGCCCGCAAGCTTCTACTCCTTGCGTATGCCATCTACGAAAGCGGTGAATCGTTCCGCACTCCAGCCGAGGAGGTGACTTGACATTCGATACAGCATCTGGCCCCGGCGCCGCTGAGGCAATGACCCCGTTTCGAGTACCGTCTTCGTGAGGCAATGCGCAGTGTTGACTGTATTGGGCTTCCTGCCCAGAATGAGCACATGCCTCAATCGGCGGAAGCCTCCGACGGCTCTCGTGTGCCTGGACCGTCTGTGCGGAAGCATCGCGCTCGCAATGTCCTACTGACCGCCCTGGTGGCAGCCCTCGCACTGTTTGTCTTTGGGAATCATTTCATCATTGTCAGTAGCAGCCGCTCTTTTGTGGTCCTGTGGAAGACGTCCTGGAACCTCCATGAATGGGCCATCGCCGAGGCTACCTGGAGAGGCCTCGCGCTACACCATCCGATATTGATGTCGCGACTGGTACGTGGCGGCGGTGTTTGGGTTTCCGGATCTCAGGCGTCCCTTAGCAGCAGTGAGCCAACAGCGCGGTCCGGCACGTCTCTACGCCCTGTTCCATTGGGGGAGGCTGTGGCGCTCTCTTGGGGGCCGACCGATCTCTTCTTCGTGTGGAACACCAGCTCGCAGCCGGTGACCAACATCCAATTGGGAGTAGACCCCGGCGGGTATGCGGTCAAGGTGAGACGTATCGAGGCCTTCGGGTCTTACTACGGCAGTAAGGCCTTCTTGGCAAATAGCAACGGGCAGGCCTTGACTCTCTCTTCCACCAAGCCTACGACTCTTATTCTTAGAGTGTTTTCGTCGCCTTGGCCCGAGCAAAGTGGGGCAACAGAATCTGTGATCTGGAAACTGTAGTTGCTCCGGCACTCGAGTGTCAAGTGCTGACGGGATGCCAAGAAACAAGATCCTCGACGCTAGGCTGAGCATCCACAGGTGCGCCGGGCATCGACCACGGCCACGGTCTCCGAACCCGTCGACGACGCGGGGCTTCGATGCGCCTGTATACTTGTCCACCATGTTGCGCGTGATGTTCTGGAATGTCGGGAACGCTCCCGTCGAAGTGATTGCGCATGTGACCAAGAGCGAGAGCATTGACATCCTGGTGTTGGCTGAACTGCGACACGGAGCTGCTTCTTGCCTCAAGGCGCTGAACGCAGAGAGCCGCCTAACGTACCATGCGAACTTGTCTCAGTGCCCGAGGATCGCCATCTATAGCAGATTATCAGACCAGTACCTCTCGCCTGCAGCAGACACCAAGTACATGACCGTGCGGGTTGTGAAACCCCCGATCGGGAGACCATTTCTGCTCGTTGGTGTTCACATGAGATCCAAGTTGCATCAGAGCAGCGAAAGCCACGGCTTGTCACTCCTGCCCGCCGCACACGAGATACGTGCGGCGGAAGATAGGCTCGGGACGCAGCGCACGGTAGTTGTGGGTGACTTCAACGCCGACCCGTATGAGACCTCTATCGTTGCAGCCACTGGTTTCCATGCCGTGATGACTCGTCAAAGAGCACAGCGCGGTGCCCGGACGGTGGGCGGCATCGAGCAGCCGTTCTTCTATAACCCGATGTGGAGCTACCTCGGCGATCTGTCGCAAGGACCGCCGGGCACCTACCACTACTCGCACGGGGAAGAAGCTGAGCGCTTCTGGCATTCGTTTGACCAAGTTCTCCTGCGCCCGGCAATGCTGGAGCATTTCAGAGAGGGAAGCGTGCGGGTAGTCACGCAGGCGGGCAGCCTCAGCTTGGCAAACAGGGATGGATACCCGGACGCGGACAAGCTATCCGACCATTTCCCTGTTGTACTGACACTGTACATGTAGAAAGGAGGAATCATGTCGCAGAACGGTGACCTCTGGCCAGACCTGGAGCTGCCGGAAATTCGGACGCCGCACTCGATCCTACGAGAGCAGGCCAGCTACTTGGCCCGGCGGACGGGTGGCATTCTGGAGGGCCGCGTGGAGAAGCACCTCTGGGGGCCAGGCTTCGACAAGCAGATGCTCCATCTCCAATTCGTCCTTGTCGCGCCAGTCCTCGACGGATATCAATACACGCTGTTCACCCTCGTGCATGATCCCGTTGTCTCGTACCCGGTGTGGGAGGATGGGCCCGATGGGGCGCAGCTAGAGAACGAAGATGAGCTGCGGAAGCACCTCGCCGAGGTATTCCGCTCCCCACAGACGACGAAAGTCATCCAATCTCTCGTTGCACAGAGCCGCGAACCAAGCTGATGCAGAGATGTCTGCGCCAGACTCCTGGCAAGGCAACTGCTATCGCTACGTATCGCAGGCGTATCGCGCAGATCATTGGCCCAGCAGAGCATCATTTTGGGCCAGCAGCTTGGCGTGCGGGCATCTCGGCCTGGGACTGGGACTCCGGGGACACAGTACCTAATCGAAGCACGACCGACGCGGCGTTCGGTATTGTGCCCCCGGAACTCTCGTCAACGCCGAAGGAGCTGTGGCACCAACTCCCAACCTCCTTCGGCTGAGGCTAAGGAGCCGCCTAAGTGCCGCTACTGGCGAGGAATCGCTTCGGCGACTCCCTAGCTGCCTAGTCGAACTGGGTAGCCTCCGTGAAGAACGATGGTAGACCCATCGCCCGTAGCGCGCTCCTGGGCCATGATGGTGCTACACTGGGCGAAGGTGCCTGAAGGGGTCGGGTCGCGGCCATCGCGGCAGGTCCCAGGTCCGGTTGGGGCGGAGAGTGTGCCACGACAACCGCCTGAGGGAAGGTGGCCCGTGCAAAGTGTGGCAGCGTCGGCAAACGCATCTTCAGAACCGCTGGTGAGAAGGGCGTGATGAGAAGGCAGATCTCGAGCTCGTCTGAGGATCGCCAGTTCCGTCAGTACATCCTGGCGCTGTTCGACGCTCCCGACAGACAGTCTCTATTCGAGGCACTGAGCAGACTAGATGTGCCGCGGCCATACTACGCGCGGATGAAAGTCGTGTTCTCCGAGCAGCCACCTGTCGACGTAGTGGATCGAATGGTGGGGAGTGGACGCCTGCAGCGCCTTTCGAAGACTAGTCCTGTGTTTCTGCACAAGACCGGTGTGGGCGGGGACGTGCGACGGAGGGTCCAGGTGCCTTTTGCGGTCCTGCCATTCGCCGATGTCTCCCCAGATGGAGCCGTGCAGGCGATTGTCTCGGTATGCAAGGCCGACGAGTGGCAAGTGCTGCGCCGCTGCATAAGGAGTGCCTACCCGAAGCTTGTGCCCATCCTGCTGTCCCAAGCTGAACTCATGGGTGCTGCAAAGCGTCTCGGGGAACTGACTAGCCACTCGGTCCAGGTGCGATGCCTCTCTGCGAAGGAGCGGATCGCAGTACCGAAGAGCCGTGCTCGGAAGACAGTCCGCGAATGGACCGATGAAGAGCTCGACAAGGTGCTAATGACGGTACAAGATCGCCATCAGCTTATCACTTCGATCGATCTCGAGTTCTTCCCGCGGACCGCAGAGCAACTCCACGTCGTTCCAAGTGCAGTATGCAGGGTGCGCAGGTCTGGTGAGATAGAGGTGGACGGGAGCTTCGCGCTTGCATTCTCGACAGTCGCGAACGATGTCGCGGCTGTCGGGCAGAAGAAACTCGCCTTCTACGCCGGGCGTGGACTCCGACAAGCCGACTACAAGCCTCGGCCAATCGCCGTCACCTACGCTCAACCCGTCTTCGAAGATACAGCCGTTGTTCGCGGGCTGGTCTCACTGCTCACGAAGTACCCGCACTCGATGCACGCGGTTATCCACGGCAATCCTTATGCGCACGTTAGTGTGACTGACGCGCACGACTTCTCTTCCTTCGAAGTCTGGGCCATACCGCCGTCGAAGTTGGCCATTCTGCCAGGACTCCAGGCCTCTTCAGCTGCGTTCGAGAGGCTTGTCGACTTCGTCTTTGAACGCTTCAGGGAGGGCGCACTGACCGAGTACAACCATGGAAGCTGACATCACCTCGATTCGCAACGGAGTGGAAGACTACACGCAGACGGTGCAGGCCATCCTCGGGTTTGCCGCGTTCGTGGTTCACGATGGGGCAGCGCAGCGCAGGGGTGCTGCATTCGGTCTGGGCCGACGCATGACAACCTCGGAACAAAACGCGATAGCGGCAGTCGCTACCGTGACGCCTGACCTCGTGGCCCAGGTGTCCGCGACGTACGGGGTCGTCGCGGAGGCGAAGAAGAGCCTCCCCGCCGATGAGTCCCATTGGCATCGCTACGTCGAACAGCTCCGGAAGTACGACGACGCGCTGCTTGGGTGGTGGACATCTGACGAGAGCATCCCCCGGGCGGATGTTGTGCTCCTCATCCATCACAGCCGAAGCAGAGCTTTCAAGCGGCTGCTCGAACAGGCGCGGGCAAGTGACCCGGCCTCTGTGGGATTGAACACATGCATCGTGGAGTTCATCCACTCTGCAGAGACGGCGAGTTACTACTCGTTCCGCCTTGAGTACGGCCAGATGACGGAAGCCCTGGTTGGTGACAGACTGACTGATGGTGTCAGCGTCCCAATGGACAGGGTGCTCGCGTCGTACCCCAACATCAAGTACTACGACTCGGAGCCCCCCCTCGAGTTGCTCTTGACGAGCCTCTGGAGCGATGTCCTTCCGTCGCTGGCGGGTTCCTCTGAGTACGACGAAGACCTGCACGTGCACAAGGTGCATGTGACAGCGGCCGCGATCACGGACGAGCTGCAGAGAGCGTATGGCTCCGGAGCGCTTGCTCGAGACCCCCGATCCGCAGAGTTTCCCAGGCAGGTATGGGTGAGGCGGGCTTTGGAAAGACTTGTGGAGTACGGACTTGCTTCTGCCCCGCCGAAGGGGAGCGATGTCTTCGAGGTGCACTTCAGGCACTTCCGAAAAGACATCCTGCAACGCTTCGCTGAACTCGCACTCAAGAGGAAGTCCAGTGGCAAGCAGCCGAGTGGCTATGAGGAAACGCCATTGTTCCCGGTCACAACATGATCGGCTCGCCTTCAGTAGCTGCCTACTAACTCTCGATTGCTCTCCGGCGACTGCACGACAGGACCTGAGTAGCTTTGAGGTAGGGAAGTCATCTGGTTCCTCAACCTAGCGAACGAGGGCGAGGCATCCTTCGCCGCTCGCCACGGCGTCCATGATGCGGCACAATCAGTGCGCGGCGAGGCTCGGCCGCGATGGGGGAGAGGATGGCCAGCAACCAGGTGCGCGAACTCGTCGGACACGATTACCCGCGGAAGGATGGCGTCGCGAGGGTAACTGGTACTGAGCGCTACACGGTGGACGTCTCGCTTCCCCGCATGTTGCACGCGCGCATCCTCGGGAGTCCGTACGCTCACGCGATCGTGAAGTCGATCGACGCTTCGGCCGCGGTCGCGATGGGGGCGACGGTGGTCACGTTCGCCGACGTGCCGCAGGCGAAGTTCAATCAGCGGATCATCACGATCCCGCCGGTGCTGCACAAAGACCATCAGGTGCTCTACGACAAGGCGCGGCGGATGAACGATCCGATCGCGGCGGTCGCCGCGGAGACGGAGGAGCTTGCCGAAGCGGCGCTGCGCGCGATCAAAGTAGACTACGAGGTCCTGCCGGTTGTTGCCGACGCGTTCGAGGCGATGAAGCCGGGCGCGCCGAAGATCCACGACCGGATCCTGTGGGGCGAGAACGAGATCGAGATCAAGAACAACATTGCCTGCACGCGCTCGGTCGACGAGGGCGACGCGGACAAGGCGTTCAAGGAAGCGGACGTCGTCGCGCGCGAGGTGTTCGACCTGCCGAAGGTCTACCACGCGCAGATGGAGACGAAGTCCGCCGTCTGCCGCCCGGAGCCGAACGGCGGGCTCACGGTGTGGCCGACGACGCAGTCGATCCACAACGTGCGCATCATCCTCGGGCAGATCTTCGACATCCCTCTCTCGAAGATCGACGTGCGCCGGGTGCCGATCGGCGGAACGTTCGGGTCGAGCATCCAGATGAACTCGCCGATTCCGA
>Ga0247840_10009985_pt1 | contig 12022 bp, 9 predicted proteins | sample LaCruzMarch2015__FD_192404 | JGI IMG/M metagenome (GOLD analysis project Ga0247840, IMG submission 192404) | Freshwater microbial communities from meromictic Lake La Cruz, Castile-La Mancha, Spain - LaCruzMarch2015_17m | ecosystem: Environmental > Aquatic > Freshwater > Lake | place: Spain...
ACCTTACCAGTTTCTAGTTTTTTCATTTCGTTAATGAATGGTAAATTTCTAGGCTCATCAGGACTAATGTAACCAGCGTCTTGTTCGATGAGGACCATTTTTTTATCTTGGGTATTTCGCCTATTTATTTCGTAGTCTTGATACATTATTTTTCCCATTTATAGTTTTTGTAACTTTTATTTTTTTTATTACAGGCACCCGAAATACCAGAAGAATTAATGTTAAGTGTATCAGCAGCCTCTTTAAAACTATTCCAAATTTTTATTATTTTACCACTAGTGTCAATTTGTTTAACCTTTTTAAACATTTTTTCTTTGGTTTCAATAGTATGTTTCTTACCGTAAAACGGATTATTTTCACCAGAATTTATACTCGATAGGGTGTTACTAATTTTTTCTTTAGTTTCATTCGAGTGCTTCTTACCAAACATTCCATTTTTATTACCGTTACTATTAATCTTACTTTTAGCCCCTATTTTTTCTTTAGTTTCTTCTGAATGTTTTTTCCCATACATACTATTTTTATCACCAACTCTTTGGTTAGAAAATTTAAGTCGTGTCGCCATTGAATGTTTGGTACCTATTCTAGATTTACTGATTTTTAGTTTTGTTTCATCAGAAACAACCCGACCTTTTAAAGCTTCAGATATTTTTTTATTAACAATAGCCCCTAGATTACCACCCTCTCCACCGTTTGCTAAGTTTGTTAATCGTACACCATCATTTCTAAATTTAGCAATCCACCTTTGCTCACAGACTCCCCAATTTTCTTCTGGTACAACATCAATCACCTCTAATATTGGTAATTGATTTTTTTGTAATAATGATTGTATCCAATTATTTTTATGTGTATTAGATAATTTACATTTTCTAATGTGTTCTTTAAACCTAACATTAATATCATTAGCTTTACCAACATATCTTATTTCATGGTTAGTAGGGTCTATTAATACATAAATTGAAACGAAACCACTTTGACCACGCTTGATAACCTTAATATCGTTATAATTTATTTCCATAACATTAGCTTATAGATATAAATATAGTGGATAATAAAAAAGGCCCTATTTTTGGTAGGGCCTTATTAATTTACTTTTTTCTTTTATGATAAGAAAATGCGTCATCGCATTCAAATACCTTATCAATGATGTGTTGAGTTATATCTTCTAATTGATTTTTTACTGAATCTAAGGTTTCACCAATCTCTTCATAAACAAATATGGTTATCTCACAATTCATAAAGCTACGCTTACCAAACTTGATTCCAGATTCTCTAATATCAAAATCAACAATCGTTCTATCCTTGATAAATATTTCATTTTTACTAACAAAACGATTATATATAACTTGCTTAATTTTCTTATGATTATTTCTAATGATTCTTTGGTAGTTTTCTTCAGAATTATTCCTTGGGTCCACCCATGCTGAAATATTAATGAAAACAGCTTTTGGATGTTTATTATTTATACTACCAAATATAACATTATATTCGTTAAATTTATTTATCTTAAGTTCTTTTCCTGTTTTCATTTTTAAATATTTTATACAAGTATAACAAAAAAAAATGAAAGCGTCAAGTTATTTAATCTAAATTAGACTTTAATTCTACTAATTTTGAAATATTTTTTGAAAAATTTTCATCAATTGCTTGAACTGTATTTAACAATTTATCCTTAACTTGTAATAGCTTATCTTTAGCGTTTAAATCAGCGGTACTAAGCTTCTCATTTATCAAATCAATGCATTCTCTAACCAGCTGAGAGTAAATCTCTTTTTTCTCCAATTCATTTGAAGATATAAGAACCTTAAGAATCTTCTTTTCCGATTCAGATAATGATTCATATTTTTCATTGTATTTAGTAATCATTAGATTGGAAATTACACTATTTGGTAGACCGATTTGTTCAATAATAACCCTTGGTTTATTATTTAAGATATACTTAATAACTTTATCCGTTGATTCAACAATAGTATTAATATTATTTGAAGCTTTTTTGGTAAAGATAAGCTTTGAAATATTTTCATATAAGTCATTTGTTTCATCAACAATATCCCAAGTAATTAGATTAGCCAACTTGGTATTTGCCTCTAATATATCCTTTATTTTATACTTAGCCATTAAGTCAATATTTTCTTTTACAAATAATAAAGCCTTACCAGCATCAGTTTCACAGGTATTTTCAAGGTTATTATAAACCATAAATTGAGTGCGAAGAATTTCGTTTTCTTTTATGGTTTTTAAATAAGTTTTAAATACATTATTTTTACCATTATCTTTAATAATGATATTTTCAGCTAAGATATTATTAAAGTTATCTTTAATCTTACCAAAATTTTTTACTATGCTTGCTATATTTGACATTTTGTGTGTTTAATTAATAAATATCTTATACATGATAAAGAATTACTATTCACCTAACATTTTATCAATACCATTAATCATAGTATCAATTTCTTCGTTAACCTTAACATTCTTATCGTAGACCTTAACCTTTTCATCGATATGTGTAGTCTTTGGCTTAATTGACTCAATCAAGGTGTTAACAAATCGACCACGGTACTTTTCAGTCCTTTTGTTTAATTTATTAGCCAATATAACCTTCTGTTCACCCAATACACGCTTTATTCTTTTTACAGATTCGGCAACTTGTTCTGGTGTTTCTTCATCACCAAAAGTTAAATCTTCACCACCTTCTGTATTTGTGTCAGTACCTTCTGGTGTTTCACCTTCTGGCGTATCACCTTCTGGTGTATCACCAAAATCTAGGTCTTCACCACCAGTACCGCCACCACCAAATGAACCACCTAGGCCACCGCCACCGCCACCGCCACCACTAGCAGCTGCGTCACCGCCTTCACCTCCACCATTACCACCACCTTGTAGTGCTAAGTCCATATCACCATAGACTCTATCAACTACATCAAAGGTACCAGTATGCTTGATAACATTTGCCGAATTAGCTAATTCAGCAGAGGCAGCTTTTTCTATTCGTTGTTCAAGTAAATCTGATTTTATTTCATCATCTGACCAACCCATAATTTCTCTATGTGCACGAGTCCATGACATCGTAGCAAATCCATTACCAGTATCTGATACTGCATCTTTAAGTAACGTAACTTTTTGTTGCATATGTTCAACTCTAAGCATATCAGCTTGTGTTGATGGATTATTTAGGGTTAATGTAAAATTATCAAAATCTTCTTCAAAGCCTAATAAGTATAAGTGAATAATAGCTATCTTATTTAATTCTTGAATCATTGATTGTTGAATCCTATTGATTGTTCTAGAAAATCTAATATCTTGTAGTGCAAGGTTTTTACCATCACCAGTAGTCTCATCGAACCCTAAGAATGGCTTAGGCACACGTAATGCAGTAAATAAGTTATTCCTTAAGTATTCAATATCTGCAATCTGGTCAAGATTAGTTGCACCTGGAAGCGTATCAATTGGGCTTGGTGCATCTTCACTTCTAACTGGTATAAAATAATCTTGGTCATTAGCCATTTGATTATATCTTAGGTCCATTTGACCAGTTTGTGAATCCATTACTTGTGCACGTTTGAATCTATCAGCGATACTATTAACATATGCTGGTACATCAGCATCATCAATATTACCTACGTATATTTTGTATATTCTTCTTTCTGGTGCTCTAGTAACACGATACACCAACATAGCATCCTCAGACATGATAAGTTGTTTCCAAATACGTCTAGCTTTTTCTAAAAAGCTTGTACCATATGGTAAACGTTTATCCTCACCCAATAATCTAAAGTGGGCCATTTGCCATGAGTTGAACTCAACATTACGACCCCTCCATATAAATTTTGTTTTATCTGTTTTGTTAGATGATAAATCTACCTCTACAGTACTTCCGTTAATAACACTAAATAAATCATTCTCCCTACGGTCCATTTCATAGTTTGGCATTTGCTTAGCGCCAATAATACCGTTTGCATCATCGATATTTAAATAAACGAAATTATCACCGTATTTACATGTGTTTCTAGTCCACATAGGTAATGATGTATGAATATCAAGCCTATTATAAAATAAGTCCTCTAATATACCCTTAACACGCTTACTATCAGAATAAATATTCATTATTTTACCCTTATCGTTAACGGTTGTGGATTCTTCCATCATTACGTCTAATGCGGCAGCGATGGCTGGATAAAACTCCATATTCTCAAAATCACTATATGATGCAATTCTTGTTGTTTCATAGTTGATAGATTGTTGAAATAATCCGCTATCAACTCTAGACCATTGATTTGCTAGAAATCTATTCTGTTGTTGTTGTAGCTTAATCCTATCAAAATCAGCTTTATTATCCGTTTTTAATAGAACATCACTACCAATATTATATCGTTGAGTATTTGTTTTGGCTTGTGCTTGTTTTGGTCTAGTGTTCTCAGGATTAATAACTTGTCCAAGACGTTGAAATATAGTTAAATTATTTTGCTGTGCCATTGTTTTATTTCTATTTTAATTATTATTTGTTAAAAGTCAAGATTATTTAATACCACGAAATAACCAAGCATATTGACCTGTTGGGTCTTGCATATTCTTAGATACAATCGGGCTGAAATTAGGTCTAGAATGATTAACGCTATTACCACCTTGTTTGCTAGAGAAACCAGTTCCACGTTCTTTCTCTATTTCAATTGGTTGGCTACTACCAAGTATCCAACTACTTAACATAGCTTTATTTTGTTTTTCTAAACGCTCTAGATTCTTAAAAGAGTGTTCTAGGACCCAAAGGGCCATAGCCAATGCCATTATTAGGTCATCATGGAAACCATCTTGATGGTCTGGTTTACCGTTCTTATAGATGAATGTCTTTAGCTCTGTCGCTAATCTAATTGAGCGAATCTTAATTTCATTTGTTCTAATTTTATATTCTAAATTAGAAATCATCGGTAAACGAACAGATGTTGCTTGAAAACCAGGTATTTTATTTTCTTTATTATGCGATGATAACTCACGTTGTCTAGCAGATAAAATCTTACCATTTTGTGTATCATAATGTAGCCTCTTATAATCAAATTCTAAGAGTTTTAATACCGTAGAAACACCCATACCACCAGTAATATCAACTACGGTATAAGCCTTATATAGATTACCATATTCTTCGACTATCTGGGCCATTAAGTCTGGTTGTATCTTACCTTGATATTCCATAACTTGTTCCATAGTTGTAAAATCAACAATAACCATCGTGGATGAATCTTGACCGTCACCCCTAGCTATATCGACACCGACTATGTACTGATGACCTTCTTTAGGTTCAGCCCATATCCAGAACTCATTATCAGCACCACTAGTATATAAGGGGTCAATAACATTATGTTTAACTTGATACTCAATATATTCTTCCTCAATCACGTTACCACCAGACCCAATAAATGATACATCTAGTTCTTGAGCAATCATCTTACGGTCATTATTCATACCCAAACACATCTCTTCATACCAAGATGAAGTTGGTTTCCAACCATCATTTAATCTTCTATTGTATGAATCAAATGTGAACTCTACTTCTTCTTCAATCTCATCACCTCGTAACCATCTAAGGTCTTTGTTATAGCGCAAATCTTCATACCATTTCATTTCAATGATATTAAAATTATTATCTTTTGTTTTAGCCTTAGCATATGTTCGATAGTATAGAGAATCCATACCATGTGGCGTTGAAATTAAGGTAGCCTTACCACCACTACCTAAAGCGGTTAACGCAGCACCAAATACTTCAGCACCGTTATCAATAAAGGCTGCTTCATCCATTATAAGGTATGTTGGTGCGAAACCACGTAGAGCATCCTTAGATGTAGCAACCGCTTTAACACGGCTACCATTTGGAAGTCTAATTTCTTTTTTTGAATCAACGATAAATATTGACTTAGCTTCGTTTTTAGGGTTACCATAATATTCGGTACCCCAAATCCATCTTGGTAATTGGTCAAGAAAGTCTTTTATCTTACCCAAGAATTCAAATGCTAATTCTTGTTTGTTTGCGATGATTAGTACCGCTTCTGGGTTATTCTCGTCAGCAAAACCAACCTTTATAGACATGTAAGCGGCTGTGGTTGTTGACACACCAGCTTGTCTAGGCTTGGTGACCAAATTAAACCTATGCTGTTCGTAGGCTAAGATAATTTCTTTTTGTCTTGGGAATAATTTGAATGGGACAAAACCTTCTTGTGTCTTATCAAATGTAACTAAATATGTTTCAATTGCGTATGTTGGACTAGCTAAACATTTAGCGTATTCTGTATATATTTCTAATGTCGTTAGCATAATATTTTATTATAAATATGCTAATAACGAATAAAGGCCCATATGGGCCTTTATTTACATTAATTCATCTAAGTCAAATCCTTCTGGTTCTTGACTATCATCGTCACCAAATAATTCCTTAAAACCAAACCCATCCGAATCTTGTTCACCAAAAAGTTCTTTAAATTCAAAGCCTTCAGAATCGTTTTTTTCTTTATGTATTTTATTAGAATCAATCTCATCCATAGCTTCATTGAAGTCATCTTCTTGTAAACTAGCTTTAACTTCATCGACTACCGCTTTAATTATTTTTTTACCTTCTTTGGTATTAGCCATAATTTCTCGCATCTTTACGTTAAACTCTCTAACTGGCAATGCAGCCAATTCAGAATATATGTGATGCTTTAAATGGAAATCATCTGGTTCGATTAAGTTAGTAAATCTACTCCATAATGCTGGACCTATACGCATATCCCAAGGTTCAGCAGCCAAAAAATCTGCCTTATTAATAACATATTCACCGATTCGTTTATTCTTAGGTAAGCCATGTGCAGATAATAACTCCATAACACCCTTAACCAATTCGTGAATTAATACTGGGAATACTAAGGCTTGTGCATATATTACGGCTTTTGGATTAGACTCAGTTGGGAATTGTACTCTAACTACGCCACCATTTTTTGAATCCTCAAGATTTGGTAAGATATAATAAGTGTAATCAGCGCTAGCCATCATCTTAGAATACTTATTTGGCAATCTAGGGTCCATATCAGTTAATTCCTCATCAACCAAATGAAACATATGATTACATTTTTTTGCTGAACCCTGTGTCATAGCATTTAGGAATCTACGCTTATAAACTTCTTCATTAGCATTAACTAATTCGTCATGGTTCTTAAAGCTAGACTCAGTTGACATTGGCTTGGCATTTTTAATCGTTCCAACCATATTAATTTCGTTAGTTAATTCACAATTAATTTCAACAATGTCATCAGCCATATCAAATTCTTCACGAATCATCCTTTCGGCTAGCTTTTCAAGCTTTTTTTTGTGCTTTGCCTCTAAGCCTTGGGTTTCATAAACCAAGGGCATTAATTCACTTAAAACAACTTTATTATCAATAGAATCAACATCATAAGCTCTCTTATAACGCTTTGCAACTTCACTAAAACGTTCACCCATAATCTTTTCTTCAAAGGTTGATTCATCATCATCTGGAAATATTGGATGCTTACCTAATGAGTGTTGTCGATTCATTAAATCTGATTCTAATTTAGGTGCCATTCGTTCAGATAATCCTTCTGGATAAACAACGCTTTCATTTAAGCCTTTGCTTTTATTTGCTCTGTTTAAAGCAGATTGGAGAATTTTTTTATAATCACTCATATTATTTGCTTATTTTTTTTATTAGGTTTTCTTCTAATTGTGCTTTACTAATAATACGTCTTTCGGTAGTTACTTGTGCTTGTGGTTCAGTATCACCAGTTGCGATATCTTTATAACTACTAATAATGGTACTTAGTTTCCCAAGCGGTACACCAATTTCTTTAGCCATAGCGGTTAGGAATTGAGCTTGTTCTATTGGTTTATCTAACTTAGCTAAGTAAATACTAAATTTATTTTTTATAAGATTAGCTAACTTGGTAACATCAGCCTGTAACTTAGGTACATCAGTACCATCGGTACTAACAGCTTCAACCTCATTCATTGCAGATTTAAAATAATTACCAAATCTAAAACGTTTCAAGCCCTTAACATCCATATAATCTTCATCTGGCCCTAAACCTTGTCCAGATTTAATCATATCTCTATTTGTTTTAAATTTTGCAACAACCTCACCAGTATTTATGTTAACAAAAAAATGTTTAAATGATGGGTCGATATCACTTAAATTGATATAAGCCATAAGTGAACCCTTATCTTCATCTTGTTTAATTTCCTTAACATGTGGAACCACTTGTATATCTTGCCCAACCATACCCATAGCTTCTTTCATTGGCTTGGCGATGTTTTGGTCAAAGTATTCCATCGTATGAATAATATTCTCATTATTTTCATTAAGGTCATCAAAACAATATACACCCATAACAACAGCATTAGCTGAGTTAATCCCCCTAACCAATTGATATTGCTTATCACCAATATTAAACGGCTTTGAAACATCACCAGTATTAGAATCCTTAACGTTTGATAAATACCTTAGTGTTTCAGCGTCCTTTGGTTCTATGATAGCATCTTGTTCCATCATCGATGACATAGACGCACCCATATCTTTAGCATTGCTTTTACCACCCAATTCAAACTCAATATCCTTGTTAGTTTTTTGAATTTGAGACATGCTCTTTGTAATAGCTGGATTTTTAAGGTCGTCTTTGCTTACATGTATCTTAAATTTGTCATCTTCAGAAATATTGTGTTTTTTCATAATCTATTTTGTGTATTTAAGTATTAGGTCTTTTTCATAAAGTTTATCTTGTGTCTCAGAAATGGTTTCACCAAACCTGAAACTAAGTCGTTTATCTGGATATGTTTCATACGCATTCACATTCTCCCAAGCCAATGCGATAACATCATCCACAGCGTCCCAAACAGCAAATGTATCACTGTTTTGAATTACGTCCAAGTTTAACTCAGACTCTAACCTACCAACCTTTTTAATGTAAAATTCGTCTGGTGGTTGTGGTCTACCAGATGCTGGATAGGTATCCCAATCGACACCATCAACATCATCAGTTGTGTCAGAGAATATAAACTCATAAAAATAGTTACCCTCATAATTTTTACCGACATAATTTATATAAATTAAAAAAAATTCATCCATTAATCATTCAATAATTCAAAGCATTGTTATTTTCATTTAGTACCATTAGCTTTAGGTCTTGGTTGTACATTTGGCATTGGTAAAAATGGTTTATTTTTTCTACTAGGTGATGGTTTTGTGTTAGGCTCCACCATTGGTTGAACTTTAGGGTCAATAGTTGGCGCAGTCATTGGTTCAGCATCTTGACCAAATGTTTCTTGTAGCTTCATACGTATATAGTTTTCATTAAAGGTAGTGTTTTTTGTTGAATTTTCCAAATCTTCACCAACAATTTTAGATACAGGTGTTGAAGACCACATCTTACATGACCAATACTTAGGTGTTGTTCTATCTTTAGCGTCACTGCATTTATGTCTGGCCCTAAATGATTTTCGTCTTTTTGGGTCGTCTCTTTTTATTTCCATATTAGGGTCACCAAAATTAACTTTAACTACATTACCCTTCTCATTTTTAACATAAACCTTAAATTTCTTAACGTCACCTTTCATTGGTTTTCCTAGTGGTTTATCATCATATTTACCTTCATAGAGGTTAGCATCCTCAACTGTACCGTACTCATCTTCATACCCAGCTTCAGAATCACCATCATAAGCATCTAATGTGTTTGTTAAGAAATGATAAACTTCTTCCATATCGTCATTAGATGTTGCTATGTGGTCTAAAGCCCACCCATGACCATCATTTAATAATGCATCTACACTATTATAATCCATCTCTAATAATTCTTTAGATGCGTGTTGAATAGTTTTAAGACTTGACCAAAACATATAATTGTTTGATTCGTGTTCACCTTCATTAACTACTATACCTTCGATAGCAGCTTCAATAAAATGATATACTTCTTCAACATCATCTTTTGATGTAATAACATGCTCGACAGCCCATTGATGACCATCAGCAATCAATGCATCAACTTCTTGTTCGTTCATACCCAATATTTCAGTTGCATTATCATAAATTCCTTTTAGATTTTGCCAGAACATATAGTTGTTAGATTCTTCTTCTTGATTTTGTTGATAAATACTTAATTTGTTTTCATTGGCGGCTTTTTTACCCCATGAATCACCCTTACCTTTTGTCTTACAAGCACTAGGTGTTGGTCTGCAAGATGGATATTTACTTCTTTCTTCACCATCCTTTCTACCACATGGCTTACATTTTCCGTCTCTACATGTGTTGCAATCTACCCAACCACTACTACCTTCACCACCTCTTCTAGAAAACCAACCATGTAGACCGCTTTCTTTTTCTTTTGAAAAATCAGTTTTTTTAGCGGCCTCATCAATTTGTTCGTCCGTCATGTTTTTATAATCACCTAACTTATCTAGGTCTTCTTCTTTAATTCCTTTCCAAATCTTACCTTTTCTACATCTAACAACAGCACCCGAATTTCCAGTTATTGTGATAATACCACGACCTTCAGTTTCTTGCATCATAACCCAAGTACCATTTTCTGTTTCTGGACACCAAACATCTGAAATATTTTCTTTAACTAATTTAAAATTAGATGTGTTTTTAAGGGGTTTATTGCTACTATAATGACATGAATAAATGTCTTTATCTTTAGCTTTTTTCCAAGTTACTAGACCAGAGTTTAAAAAGGCTGATAACAAAAATGCGTCTCTATGCTCAATATCTTTTTGTTTAAAACCAAAAGATTGTTTACCATGTGGACCAGTATATAACCAATTTAATTTATCAATTTTATTTATATTTTCAGTTAGTCTTTCTACTTTTTGTTGATTACCATCATAAACGATAGCACTAAATAACCATGCTTGTCTTTGTTCACTAGTTATATCTAAAATATATTTTACCCAATTAGTTCCATATTTAAATATTTCATCTAACTTAACATTATTACCACCATTATATGGTGCTGAAACAACCAAACTTTTATTATTCTTATTTGCTAATAAATCACTAGTCTCAATTAAAGCTTTATCATTTATTCTATCATATTTTTGCAATCTATTTCCTTTAATATCTGGTAATTTAACAACCCACTTATGATTATCAGTTGCTTCAAATATAAAACCATTATTGCCGCTTCTAACTACATTAGTTTTAACATCTTTATATCTATGCAAATTTAATATTGGTTTAAATTCCAACTCATCTCTTTCAATATTATATGTCATTATTTCGTCACCTAGATTAAGTTGATTAACATCCTTCCAACCATCTCTAGTTAAAGCTTTAGATGTGTTTTCTGGAACACAAGCATAGGCCGATGGCCATACATCATACTTACGTTTTGCAATTCTAGTACATCTATCAGATTCATCTAATATATCATTAGAACCTTCTTGGAACATATTGTTTTTTTTAGGTTTATCTAAAAATAAATTTTCATAAACTGTAAGTTCGTCTAATTCTTCTAATTCAGCGTCAACCTTAACATCTAAATCTTCTGGATTCGTTGTATCTGTAGATGGCTCTGTATCTGTGCTACCAGCCTTTTTAACTTTATTTATGATATCTTTTTGGTCTTCAGCATCCATCTCTGAAGTGTGTGATGCCGCTATTACAGAATTAATAGCAAATTTTTCTAATGCGAAATCTGGTTGACCTTGAGCTTCAGTATATTTTCTAAGCGACTGTCCAAGTTTCCCAGTTAGTTGCTCGATATATTTCTTAGGGTCTGTCTCTTCATCGGCCTCAACACCAGCATCAAATGGCTTATCATCAAATGGCTTATCATTTGCTGGTGCTGGTGCTGCTAATGGCGCTGCTGCTTGCGATGGTGCTGGTGCTGGTGCTGGTGCTGGTGCTGGCTCAGATGAACCAGCAACCTTTAACTTATATTTTGTTTCTTCAGTTAATTTTTTTTTTTATTATTAAGAAGATTGTCAATATTTTTTAAAGTGTTTGAAAAAGTAATTTTAGACTCATTAACATCATCTTTTTGACCATCTCTTA
>Ga0247840_10009988_pt1 | contig 12019 bp, 9 predicted proteins | sample LaCruzMarch2015__FD_192404 | JGI IMG/M metagenome (GOLD analysis project Ga0247840, IMG submission 192404) | Freshwater microbial communities from meromictic Lake La Cruz, Castile-La Mancha, Spain - LaCruzMarch2015_17m | ecosystem: Environmental > Aquatic > Freshwater > Lake | place: Spain...
GCATTTGTCGCGCTCTGCTTTTTTGGCTCGCTCGTCTTTGAGTCGCTTGGCCTTGCGCTTGACCGCTGAAATGATTTTAGCCACCAGCGGGCTGTCCAGCCCCTTGATTTCAAACTCTTCGAGCACCACGCGCAGAGCTTGATTCACGACATCGGAGCGAGAAATCCTGTGTCGGCAATCGTCCGCGAACAAGTCGGCTATTTTCTCTTTTACCAAGCCGAGTTCTGCGAAAACGTCCTCTGAGATGTAGTGCGTGGCGCGGCGTTTGGGAGGGCGAACGCTGTGCGCCGAGCTTGAACGCCGCTGCTCCGCCATGGAGCTTTCAACGCGGTAGGAGCGGTGGATAATGGCTGCCAGCCCCTCGAGTCCCGGGGCGGATTCGTCTGGCGGGCTGGAGAGGATGTCATCCAGAATGTCCTTTTTCTTATGTGACATGCGGGGGCGTCCCTTCCCGGGCAAAGCAGCCGATTCTCGCGCGTTTCCACGGGCGTTGTGCTCGCGAGCTGCGTTTGTCGGTGCGGGCCGGCGGCAGTGGTAGGTCAGAGCAGAGCGCTGCCGTCGGTGACCTTACGAACCAAGGCCTTGTAGTCCACAACGCCGGACGAACCGCTTTCATACTCAAAAATCGTCTGTCCATACGCCGGCGCCTCGGCGATCCCCGGGTCGAAGCGTATGGGCTGGCAGACCGAGCCTTTGTAGAGTTCCTTGAGCCTGTCCAGTATCTCGCCGCGGCTAGAAATTTTTTCGTCCAAGAAGGTGGGCAGGATGTAGGTGATACCAATGCCGGCGCGGTACTTCTGGATCGTGGCCAGGCTCTTGGTAAACTCGGAAAGCCCTTGCAACGACATGACTTCGAGAGAGACCGGCACTAAGAGTTCCTTGACGTAGAAGAGCACGTTGACGGTGATCGGGTCCCAGCCGGGCGAGGAATCCACGATGATGAAGTCGAAGAGGTGTTCGAAGGGTTGCAGACATTCAGCCAGGGTCAATTCGCCGCCGAAGTCCTTGCGGTCGATCATGCGCTTGATGCCCGCGAGCGTGCGTCCGCCTGCGAGCAGCCAAAGGTTTTCACGAGCTTTGAAGATGGCGCGTTGAGGTTCTATTTCCTTGGTAAGTAAATCTGCCAGCCCGTATTCTGGCTTGACGCCGAGCATGTAGCTCGATTGCCCCTGGGTGTCGGTATCCACGAGCAGAACCTTGTATCCAGCCATGGCCAATCCGGCTGAGAGGTTGACCGAGGTGGTGGTCTTGCCAACCCCGCCTTTGCTCAAAATGATGCCGATGGAGCGTGTCGTGGCCTTTCTCGGGGTCTTGGTTTGCGGCCGGGATTGCGTGGCGGCCCGAGCTGCTGGAGGCTCGATTGGCTGCTGGGAGTGCGGTCTTGCCTGCTCAGGGCCGTGCTGGGTCGGCGGCCGTTGCCGGGCTGGGTCGGGCTGCGGCGCCTGGCTGGGTCGCCTGGATTCAGCTTGCCGCGGCGCGTCTGTCGGCGCCGCAGCAGGGGGAGCAGTCTCGGCCGAGGGCTCGATGAACAGCGTGAATCGATGGCCGCAGGACTTGCACAAGGTAGTGATTTTCTGCTTCCCCGGCGGAAGGAGGCTGTCCTCAATGACCCTTTTAATCTTACAATTCGGACACGTTACATCCATTAATAACCTCCTTGCTCCTCGAGTCCTACGGGGGGTGCTCCCGCCGTGGACCGCTCGTCCAACAGCTTTAACCTACGTTGCTCGGGGTTTTCAGCCTTATTTTCTAAACAATGTCAAGATAGAGTTTCTCGGCTCGCCTTGTTCACACTGCCCCCACGCTGCCAGAGGCAGGCTCAGTTAACCAGCCATCAACAGAACTTCGAACCGTCCAGCTAACCACGGGACGAGCATAAAGTGCGGTCTCGCCACCCTTCGCCATCGGTCGTGAGCTGCGAAGCGTTGCAGACGCGCGGGCATGTGTTACAAGACCAGACAAGTGAGTATATCTGTCTTGACAAATCAATGCAACTACTCAACGCCAATCCGCCGCCAAAGAAGGTCAACGGGTTGGAAAGATGTTTTTTTGACTGGTGACAAAGGGGTAAGGGAAGGAAAGGTATTAAGAATTCAGATAGTTATAAAAATAGGGGGGATCAATAAAACCGTCTTCAAGTAAGCGCCGGTTCAGGGGTTGATTTGGACGAAACCCTGGGCTATTGAACTGACCGACGGACCGAGGGAAGCCGTGGCGGCGAACAGAGCGCAGGGGGACGCGCCCGCGCAGCCAGGCTTGATTATCATTTTATTTAAAGGAGTATGTGATGCCCATCATTATCGATGAAGAAGCCTGCATGGGGTGCGAATCCTGCGTTGAAATGTGCCCGGATGTCTTCGCCATGAACGAGATCGGCGACAAAGCCATAGTCACGGCCCCTGAGGCCGATCTCGATTGTGTTGAAGAATCCATCGACGCCTGCCCGGCAGAAGCTATCAGCAAGGCATAATGAGTAGATGGATAGAAGGGTAAGGGCAGAAGAAAGGCAGAGAGTCAGAAAGATCGCTGCTCGCTCTATTGTCTTCCTCCATGCCTTTACCCATCCAACCATCTACTCATCCGTTTCCACTCCGTATTTCTTCAATTTCTTGTGCAAAGTGGCGCGCGTGATGCCGAGCTGCCGGGCTGCCTCGCTCTTGTTCCCCTGCGTTCCCGCGAGTGTGGCCAGAATGGCCTCTTGTTCGATGACGTCAAGCGCCCGGCCTTCGAGTCCGGCGCCCGCGCCAATCGAAACTGGCGCGCAGGCTGGTGCGTGCGGGAAATGCAAGGGCAGCTCCTCCTCACCGATATAATCGCCAGGCCCCAGGATCACCGCGCGCTCCACCGCGTTCTCCAGTTCGCGCACGTTGCCAGGCCAGTCATGCCTGAGCAAGGCGTCCATGGCCTGGGGGGTGAACCCCTTGATATTTTTCCGGTTCTTGGCCGCGAAGCGGTCCAGAAAATGTTGTGCAAGAAGCGGTATATCCTGGGGCCGTTCGCGCAGCGGCGGCACGACCAGATTGACGACATGCAACCGATAATAAAGGTCTTCGCGAAAGCTCCCGGCCGCGACCTGGCTTTTCAGCTCGCGGTTCGTGGCCGCCAGAATCCGCACGTCCACGTGCAAGGGCTTGTCACCGCCCACGCGCTGAATCTCGCGCTCCTGGATGGCGCGCAACAGCTTGGCTTGCACGGTCAACGGAATCTCACCGATCTCATCCAGAAAAATCGAACCCTTGTGCGCAGTCATGAACCGGCCGTCGCGCCGCCGGTCCGCGCCGGTGAACGCGCCCTTTTCATGCCCAAACAATTCGGACTCAAGCAGAGATTCGCTCAAGGCCGCGCAGTTGACCGTGACCAGCGGCCCGTCTTTGCGGCTGCTCAGGCTGTGTACGGCTTTGGCCACCAGCTCTTTGCCCGTGCCCGACTCGCCCGTGACCAGGACCGTGGCCTCGGTCGGCGCAACCATGGCGATCATGTCCAGGAGCGCCTTCATGGGCGAGCTTGCGCCGATGATCCGACCGAGGCTGAAGACCGGCGCCACGCGTTCTTTGAGCGCCCGGTTCTCGGTTTGAAGGCGCACGTGGTCCAGCGCGCGTTCGAGCGTCAAGCGCAGCTCGTCCATGTCCAGCGGCTTGGTCAGGTAATCGTATGCCCCGGCCTTGAGCGCCTCCTTGGCCGAGGCCACGGAGGAGTACGCGGTCATGATCAGCACTGGAATGGCCGGGTTGTACGCCTTGATCCGTTTCAGGGCCTCGATGCCGTCCATGGTCGCCATACGCACGTCCATGAGCGCCAGATCGTAAGGGAAGTCCTTGATCGCTGCCACGGCCTCAGCGCCGTCTGTGGCCGTGGCCACGCCGTAATGCCAGCTTTTGAGCACGGTCTTGAGCATCGAAAGATGCGCCGCGTCGTCGTCAACGATCAGCAGCGTCGGAGCTGGATTCGCCATGTTCTTCCTCCACGCGTGCGGCCGGGCCCTGGAGCGGGAGCGTGAGCGTGAAAACGCTCCCCTTGCCGGCTGCGTTTTTGACTTTTATCCGCCCTTGGTGCGCGTCCACGATCTTGTGAACGATGGCTAAGCCCAGGCCAGTGCCTGCGCCCTTGGTCGTAAAATAGGGGTTGAAAATCTGGGCTAGGTGCTCGGACGCGATGCCTGCGCCTTGGTCCGCGATCTCGACCACGGCCAGCGGCTCATCCCGGTCCAGGCTCACGCGGACCGCGAGCGTCCCGCCGTCGGGCATGGCCTGGATGGAGTTCAGAAACAGGTTGAGCAAAGCCTGCGACATCCGGTCCGGGTCGAGCGTCACGGGCGGCATTCCAGCTTCGGCCTGGACCTCGATCCAGACCTTGTTGTGCGTCGCGTCGGGCCGCACGAGCTTGAGCGCGTGCTCGACCACCATGGCCAGGGACGTGGGCTCGGGCTTGAGGTCCGAGGGCCTGGCGAATTCCAGGAGTTCAGAGATCACGCGGTTCAAGCGATCGACCTCGCGCACCATGATGTGCGCTGCCTCGGCCTCCTCGCTCGCGGCCGGGAACTTGCTGCGGAAATAGGCGGCGTAGCCCTTGATCGAGCTCAGAGGATTGCGGATTTCGTGCGCCACGCCGGCCGCGAGATTGCCCACGGCCGCGAGCTTTTCGCTACGGCGTATCTGTTCCTGAAGCCGTCGCACCTCGCGCAGGTCGCTCAGGATGAAAAGTTGCCCTACGAACTTGTCTTCCTCGGTCACGATAGCGGCCGCGCTCGCGCGCAAGGGCACGGGTCGGCCGCCCTCAAAGCTGCATTCGAGTTCCTGGTCGAGCGTGGGTGGCCCCTTGCCCTGGGCAGGCGCGAGCGCGAGCAGTTCGGCGGGCAAGATTTCAGCGGCCGGCGTGCCCGCGGCCACGGGCTTGCCTCTGGCCGCGATGCGTGCGGCCTCGGGGTTGACCAACACGACGCGGCCGGCGCGGTCAGTGACCACGCAGCCCACGGGCAGGTTGGCCACGACCTCAGAGGCCAGGGCGCGCGTGTCGAGCAACTGGCGGCGCGAGACGCGGTAATTGTGCGCCCAGAAAAGCGAGACAACGCCGGCGAAGCCCAAGGCGAGCAGGATCGCGGACATGAGTAGCGTATGTTGCAGATCCTCGGCCCGAGCGGCCTCGAAAGGCGCGATATCCATACCGACGAAGATACGCAGGTCCTTGCTCGTCAGGTCCATGGACGGCCCGAGCTGTTGGCAGGGCGCGGTGCAGAGAAAGGGGTCGGCGTCGCCTGGCTGGCCCGGGGCTGGCTGGTCCGGATCGGCGCGGCCGCCCATCCAAGGCGGACCGCCGCGGCCGCGACCCTGCCGACCTCCCTGCAGAAAGGCAGGATGCTGCTCGGGGAGAGGCAACGGTTCGAACCGTTTATAGACCATGAAGGCCTTGCGACCACCGGGCTCTTCGACCAACTGCCATTGGAGCGGAGCGCCGGCCTTGAGCTCGTGGGCCGGGTCGGGAAGCGCCGGGGTGGCGGCCAGCGTGGCGCCGACCTTGTCGCGCTCGCTGTGCACCAGGATCATGCCGCCCGCGTCGGTGATGGCGATGAAAAAAATGTCCGGCAGCTTGGCGGTTTCCTCGACCAGAGTTTCAAGCCGGGCGGCTGGTCCGAACATGCCGCGGACGCCGGTCCGGGCGCCGGCCTCGATGGCCTTGATCAGGGCCGCGCCTTTTTCACTCAAGAGCTGCGACATGTACCGCTTCTCGCGGTTGATATTCATGGAAGCAAAGGCAGCCACGACCACGGCCAGGATGCAGGTCGCGCCGATCACCAGCCAGGGCGAAGCATAGGCCCCGAAATTCCGTTTCTTGGGTGTTGTGAACAGCATACGCGCTCCTGGTCCGAATCGCCTGTACAGCTCGGATACAGCTGCATAGAAAATAGACACGATTTTCGGCGCCTGTTGTATAGATAATGAACACTTTGCCCGGTTTTGGCAAGCCCAGAGCCGGACGATCGTTTCTCAAGCAAAAACGAGACCAAATATTTCAGTGTATTAACGCTTATTTTTCGCATTGGCACAAGCCTTGCTCTTTGACAAAACATCTTGCAACTCACAATGCACCTTAAGGAGGGCATAAGCATGAAAAAGTTGACACTTCTCTCGACGATCGCAACCGGTCTTTTGTTGGTGGGATTGCTGGTCTCGCAGGCCATGGCGCGCGGTGGCGACGGAACAGGCCCGGGCACAGGCAGAGGCCAGGGCATGGGCAGAGGCGACACGGGTTGCCCTTATTACGGCGGCGCCAGCTCCAACCCCGAGACCCAGAAATTTTTGGACGCCACGCTGGACCTGCGCAAGTCGCTCATCGCTGACCAGGCCGAACTGAACGCGGTCATGGCCGCGCAGAACCCTGACCCAAAAAAGGCGCGCGAGCTGGCCCAGAAGATTACGGACTCGCAGCTTTCCATTCAGGCCAAGGCCCGCGAAATGAAGATCCAGACCGCGGGCTGCTCGGGCAGCGGCATGGGCGGGAATGCGGCCGGGTGTCCGCGCTACGCGGCTGGCGGCAACGCGGGCTGCTCAGGCAACGGCGCTGCCGACTGCCCGCGCTCCGGCGCCAAAACCGGCGCAAGCAAGGGCGGCCAGGGCAAGCCCTGCTGCCAGCAATAACGCACCACTCGCGCGGCGGGGCGCCTTGCTCCCCGCCGCATGACTTCGCAGGAGTAAAGATATGTGCCAATCCTTCTTCAACATGCCGTTCTGGAGCTGTGGAGGCGGCTTGCCCACACTCCTGGCCGCGTTACTGGTAGTCGGCGTCGCGCTCTTGATCTTCCGCTCGGCGCGGCGCAACGGCGCCAATGGCCCAGGTCGCTACGCTGGCGCGGACCGTAACCACTCGCTCGAAATCCTGAAAGTGAAATTCGCCAACCGCGAAATCACCGAACAAGAATACCTCCAGATGAAGGAAGTTTTAGAACGCTGACCAAGGGGGGAAGAGGCCTGATGATCAAACGATTTGTGTTTAGAATGTTGTAGCGTTACGCTCCCGCGGCCTCTAGTCGCCGGCAAAGGTAGTCGATAACGCTGTTGGCCACGTCCGCGTGGTCGGCAATGATTTCTTGGAGCGCGTCGCGGTCGAGCTTGAGCAGCACCGCGTCGTCGAGCGCTGTTGCCGTTGCTGTCGCCTGCGTCGGATGCATGGCCGCGAGTTCCCCGAAAACGCCGTTCTGTTCCACCCGTCGCGTCGCGCGTCCCTGTTCAGCCAATTCGACTGCGCCAGCGGCGACAATGTACATGGCGTCCGCAGTCTCGCCCTGGCGGCAGACGACCTGGCCCGTCTCGCAGACGACCTCCTCCACATACCCCGCAACCTCGGCCAAGGTCGCGCCTGGCAACTCAACCAAAAACGGCGCGTATCCCAGCAAAATCACTTTTTCCACCGTCAACAACATGCCCACCCCCGTCTTAAAAATTGTGCTCCGTGTATCATTGGTCAGCCTCCCCCACTTCCGTTTCCCCTTTCTCCCAAGCCCAGAGCGCTGTCTCGCGCAACATCGGATCTTCCGTGGCGTCGAGCAGTGCGGCCAGAGGGGCGCGGAAGGCGGGCGCGGGCTTCAAGCCCATGCCGTAGAGCGCCACGGCCTTGGTCCAGACGCCGATAGAGCCGTATGTGCGCTCCACGATATTGACAAGAACATCCTCTACAGACGGACGCGGTGTTGGAAGCAGGTCTTCCAGCCGGCGGAGTCGCGCGGAGAAAGTGAGGTCCTCCAGGAGCGGCAGAAGGTATTTTTTCCTTGCGGCGGGCAGTCCCTGATCCAGGAGTTCGAGACCGTAAGCGCGTCGTTCGCGCTGCCGATGACTGAGCGCGCGCCGGGCCTCGTTCAGCCGGCTGTTGGGGAAAAGAAAAGAGAGCAGGGCCAGGAGTCGCGCCACAGAGGCCACGATTTCGTTCTCCAGTGCGCGGCTAAGTTGGGCATAAGCTGGGTCGCCGGTCACGGCCGCGCGGCCGTGCGTGTGCCAGGCTGCGAAGCGAAATTCTTCGTCGAGCAGGTAGTCGAAAAGTTCACGCTCGTCCGAGCTGGCCTGGTAGTTTCTGGCTTGAAGCGCTTCAAGAATCTGGCGCCTTAGGGCGAAGTCCGGGTACATCACGCGTGCAGCCAGAAAATGCGCGGCTACGGCGCCTTGTATACGCGCCACGGCTGAGACAATTGCCGCGGCGCGATGAGGAGTCTGGCCGGGAGAGTCAAGGGCCGCGGCCAGGACAGGCAGGCTGGGCTCGCCGATGGCCGCCAGCGCACGGACAACGCGACCACGCAGCTCGCGCTGGGCGAGGTTGGCGACCAAGCCGGCCGCGAGTCTTGGGTTGCGGACGCGTCCCGCGGCCTCGATGGCGGCCGCACGCACAGGGATGTCCGGGTCGGCCAGGAGCCCGAGGAGCGGACGATAAAAGCTCGGGCTGCCGATAGCGGCCAGAATCTCGGCCGCACGGCGGCGAACCTTTGCGTCCGGCGCCTCGTGCATGGCAATGAGCCGGCTACCGGCTGCGATGACCCCCTCGATGCCTGCATAGCGGATCAAGCCGACCATGGCCGCGGCCTCGATGCGCGGTTCGGGGTCGTTGAGTCGCGTGATCAGCGTGTCCGTGGCCTCATCCTCCTGGAGCGCGGCAAGAGCTGTGAGCGCGGCCGCGGCCACGTCCGGATCTTCGTCGTTCGCGGCCAGGTCCTGAACCACGTCCAAGGGATAGGAAAGTCTGAGCCGTTCGATGCGCGCCAGTGCGTCGAGCCGAACCATGGCTTCTGAGTGGAAAAGGTTCTGCAGGAGCACAGTCTCCATGGTCTCTGGCATCTTTTTTTCTAGAATATCTGTACAATAGATGACCTCGACCGGCCGCGCGCTTTCGAGGCGTTTGGCCACGAGGCTCAAGCTGCGGCGGTCATCGAGGTCCACATCGGTAGAGCTGAAGATTTTTTTGCGGACCGCGTCGAGGAGTTTTTCGGGGTACTGGCGCCGCATGGCGGCGGTTGCGATGAACCAGCCCAGGAGCAGAACCAGGAGCAGGCCAGCGGTCGTCTCAGCGTGCAGACCGATCACGGATTGTCCAAGCAAGAGCAAGACGCCGGCCGCGAGCGTGGCAACGGGATCGGCCACCCCTTCGACCGAGGACTGGACCGCTATGCGCTGCTGCCGCCGCAAGGGCTGGTAGAGGACCATGAACGCGGGTTTGAAGAGCCCGTAACGCAGAACGTAGTCCGCTAACTTACAGCCCACCGCGAACCAGAAGACCGCGGCCGGGACACCTGGGAAAAGGTGCGTGGTCGCAACCAGGCCGAGGACCACGGCGCAGAGTGCGACCGGCAGCGGAAACAGCGCGTTGGCCGGTCCGAGCGCGTCGATGACCTCAGCCGCGAACAGGCTACGCAAAGTGAGGGTCAGCAGGCTGGCCACGGCGAAGAACAGGCCGAAAAAGCCTGCTAAGGTTTCTGGATCGGTAAAATTTGCTCTGACCTGGGTGTTATAGATCAGATCAGCGAGAAAAAGGCCGGCTGTGGCCATGCCCCAGAGCAGATGCAGGGTGAGAAGATAGGGATCACGCCGGAGGTTCTTGAAAAGACTTGCGGCCGGGTCGTAACGGGTTTCGGCTTCCGCGGCCACAGATGAATTGCGCGCGAGGCTGGCAGCAAGGACGGCCGCGACAGCAAAGCCGGCCGCGGACAGGGTGAGCAGGTTGACCGCTCCGAGGGCTTGGGCCAGCGGTTGTGCAGCCAGGCCGATGCAGCACGTGGCCACGAGCTCCCCCGAGCCGATCAAACCGAAGAGCCGTTTGGCCTGGCGCAGGTCGAGGAGCAGGCCGCTCAAGCCCCAGAAGGCGAGGTTGCTCAGGTAGAAGCAGACGTAAAGCCAAACCGCAGCGCTGAAGGCGGCCCATTCCGGCCGCCAGCCCATGGCGAACCAGACCCGGAAGCCGGCGAGCGAGAGTCCGAGCAGTGCGAAAATAATGACGAATAACGGCCGTCGCGCCAAGCGTCGTTCCAAGAAAGTAAATACGCTGCGCGCCGTCGCGAGCGCCACTGCAATGCCGATAAAGACCCAGGCCAGGTCGGCTGCGGCAAAGTAGCTGAGAAAAAGCGCGCGCGACGTGGCGTAGAGGGTGATGCAGCCAAAGCCGATGCAAAAGGAGAGCGCCCAAAGCGGCACAGCGATGGTGTGTTCGCCTGGCTTGAGTTTGAAGAACGATCCGAAGGAAAAGCGGGCGTTCATGAAGCTCCGGGACGGCAGAAAGGCGCGTTCAGCCTGCGAAGCGCAGTCGGCCTTTGCCGAGCAGGTCGTGGAGGTGGATGACGCCAGCGAGCGTATCGTCGGCCGCGAGCACGGGAAGTACGGTGATGGCCTTGGATTCCATGATGTCCAGAAGTTCGGCCGCTGACTGGTCGAGGCGCGCGAAGCGCGGCGCGGCTGTCATGGACTCGACCACCGGCCTTTCGAGGTCGAGCGCGCCTTTGCAGACCAGTCGCCGCACGTCGCCGTCGGTGAGGATACCCAGGAGTTTTCGGCCCTGGTCCACGATCACGACCGCGCCGAGTCCGCCGCGGTTACAGACCTCGAGCGCCTGGCCGAGCGTGGCCGCGGCCTCCACGACAGGGACGACCTCGGCGTGCATGAGTTCAGCAGCGCGGCATTTGAGCCGCTGACCCAGCGCTCCGCCCGGATGCACGCGGCGGAAGTCTTTTTCGTCAAAGGATTTCCAGCGCATGAGGCAGACGGCCAGGGCGTCGCCAACCGCGAGCGCGGCCGTGGTCGAGGCCGTGGGCGCGAGATCGAGCGGGCAAGCTTCGCGCGGCACGCGGCATTCGATGGTCGCGTCAGCCAGGCGGCCGAGTGTGGAGGCGCGGTTGCCGGCCAAGGCCACGAGCCCTGCGCCAAGCGCGCGGAGCGAGGGCAAAAGACAATTGAGTTCGTCAGTTTCACCGCTGTTGGACACGGCCAGAATGATATCCTGGGGGCGGATCATGCCCAGGTCGCCGTGCGCGCCTTCTACGGGGTGCAGAAAAAAAGCGGGCGTGCCCGTGGAGGCAAACGTGGCCGCGATCTTGCGCGCCACGAGCCCGGATTTCCCGAGGCCAGTTGCCACGACGCGGCCCGTGCAGCCGGCCAGCAGCTCGAGGGCGCGGACAAAGGACTCGTCCAGCGCCTCGCGGACCGCGACCAGCCCCTCGATTTCCACGTCCAAGACCTCGCGGCCTAAAGCGAGCCAGTCGAGGCCGGGCGGCGGGCAGACCATGGCGCCTTCCGACTTCACCAGGTGAGCGCCACGTCTTCCTCCAGGCACATCTTGCCGATGCCGAAGCCGGGCGGGATGATGTAGTCGCCAGTGAAGCAGGCCAGACAATAATCCTTGGGCGCGGAGACCGCGCCGAGCAGGCCGTCGATGGTCAAGTAATGGAGCGAGTCCAGGCCAATGAAGCGGGCGATATCCTCCACGCTGTGGTTGGCCGCGATGAGCTCGCCCTTGGAAGAGAAATCAATGCCGTAGAAGCAGGGGAAACGGATCGGAGGACAGCTCACGCGCATGTGGATCTCGCGCGCGCCCAGTTCGCGGAGCTTTTTCACGCGCGAGCGGATGGTGGTGCCGCGGACAATGGAATCGTCCACGATGAGAATCCGCTTGTCCTTGATCATGCTCTTGACCGGGTTGATCTTCACGCGCACACCGAAATCGCGCATGTCCTGCGAGGGCTGGATAAAGGTGCGGCCCACGTAGTGGTTGCGGATCATGGCGATCTCAAAGGGGATGCCTGATTCCTGGGCGTAGCCGACCGCGGAGTACATGCCCGAGTCGGGAAAAGGCATGACGAAATCAGCATCCACCGGCATTTCTTTGGCCAGGGCGCGCCCCATGCGCTTGCGGCAGTCGTAGACTGATTCGCCGAAGACCGTGGAATCGGGCCGGGCGAAGTAGATGAGTTCGAAGATGCAATGTCGGATGGGCTTGGGCGCGCAGAGCCGGTAGCTCTTCACGCACTTGTCCTGGACCACGACCATCTCGCCCGGTT
>Ga0247840_10009990_pt1 | contig 12015 bp, 11 predicted proteins | sample LaCruzMarch2015__FD_192404 | JGI IMG/M metagenome (GOLD analysis project Ga0247840, IMG submission 192404) | Freshwater microbial communities from meromictic Lake La Cruz, Castile-La Mancha, Spain - LaCruzMarch2015_17m | ecosystem: Environmental > Aquatic > Freshwater > Lake | place: Spain...
CAATAGCTGAACGCCATTGCCTATCTTGTTTTAAGTCAGAAGTGGTAATTTTCAATTGGGTGTGTTTTATAGGTAAGTTAATTTTGGTGTATTTTTAAAAATAAGATTCGTTAATTCAACTCTAATATGTTCTTGAACACGATCAATTTCGTCTTCATCCACTATTATTAGCATTTACAATGCGTTATTAATTATTCGCCAGATATGTAACGTTATCTAACTTTTGTTATTTTGATTAATTATCGCGTCGAAAACAACTCCACATGGAAGCTTAATTTCGCGAAGCTCGGAGAGAGGAAGATTTTGTATAACTTCGATAATAGCTGATTGAAAAATTTGTTCTAATTTTAAATTAGAACTATTTTTTTCGGTATATGGTTTGTTGATATTATTTTTCTCAACAACAGTTGGCTTCGCTGCTAATTTAGAGACCCGCATAATCTCAATCAGTTCTTTGCTTAGATCTGGCTCTATCATTAGCGACTCTAATCTTGTCTTAAAAAGATACTCAAGTTTTTCTAAACGAAACTGAATCCATTTCTTGTAGTAACTTCCTTCTATTTTCTTTAGACCCGAAGTCCATTTATAGTATGTCTCAGAGATGTTTGGCAATCTATCTGAGATATTATTCGCATCCATGAAATTGGTTTGGATTTCTTGTAACTCTGAATCTGTCACGCTGAGAATTATTTTTTCGTTTTGATCGGTTTTCAAACCTACATTATCAATTAATTCCAAGTTGGAATTACGTATAATAATTGCTGTATTTGTATTGGGTTGAACAAAAGTTTGCCATAGAGAAGGACTAGCTTCAGATGACTTACCTGAAGCAGTAGTATTTATCGAATAAACCACATCTGAACCTTGCTTAGAACTTCGTGTAAGTATATGGTTTAAATAGCGATCAATGAACTTGCTTAATACCCCCGACCCAGAAGGCATACACATGATAGTACGCATATTCATATCTGGCACTGTTCTCATTATTAGCTCGCCAAGACGTGCGCCAGTAATTGTATTTCCTGTCCAGTTTTGAAGTGCGGAAACTATCTCATCTATTGCTATTTGCGTATCAATTGTCATTTTCATTGCCCTAAAATCAGAAAGGCCCACCAATAGGCGGGCCTTATGTATTCGTAAAAACGGCTTTAATAATTATAATCACCGTTTAATAGAACATGAAGAAAGCATAGATTATTATCCTATACGCCTTTATTCTATATATCATTTATTTCCTATAGACATGTAGCCAGTATAGGGGTCAAATTCTATACTGCGTCCCCAAGTCAGCAGAAAGTCCGATTGGTCATCCAGTGCAATTAGCTTTCCGAAGAATTCAAGTATCTAATACATTAATAATCCCGCACTGCAGCTCAATCTTACAGCGGTTTTTCCAAATGGTCAAAACCTTGCTATATTTCAATGCAATTTTTTGATCGATATTCGCCATTTCCTCCACCCGCGACAATTTGCCACACCCCAACTAGTACGGTTTCCACCCATCCCAAACGTTCCCATTGTGATTATCTTCATCACTGGGAACTTTTCATGCGTAAATCAAAAACCTCTTTCAAAACAGGCAAGCCCAAGAACAAGCCATCGTCCGAACTGCTGGTTTTACCCTTATGTTTTGGCTTGCTTGCCTTAACGCTGCCACTAGCCAGCCAAGCCGACAGCGCTGCCGCTAGCCATAATCAGCGTTTTCATATCGCCCCGCAACCCTTGTATTCTGCGCTTAATCGTTTGGCGGAGCAGGCTGGGGTGCAGTTTGTTTATAGCGCGGAGATGGTTAAGGGCTTGGATTCGCCGGGGGTGAGCGGCAATTATTCGCTGTCGGCGGCGTTATCTAAATTGTTGGCGGGTTCCGGGCTGGGCTACCAATTGGGCCAAGGCAATACCGTCACGTTACAGAAGATGCTGATACCCGTTGCGGCGGCACGGACCGCCGAGCCGCAATCAGCAGAGACTTTACCCACAGTCACGGTTTCCGGAAAAACGGAAGCTTATGATGATGATCCGACTAATCCGCGTAACAAAAGCTACACCGTCACGAACAGCAGCACCGCCACCAAAACCGATACGCCGATTTTTGATACGCCAGTGTCCATTCAAGTTGTTCCGCGCTCCGTGATGGACGATCAAAAAAGTACCCGTGTGAAAGATGCGCTAGAAAATGTCAGCGGTGTCCGCACCCAACCCACGCTAGGACAAGGTACGGGCTTTATTATCCGGGGCTTCCGCTCCAACCAAGTGTACCGCAATGGCTTAGTCGCCGATATTGATAGTAACAGCCAAGAATTTGATACCGGAAATTTGCAAAGCATTGATGTTTTGAAAGGTCCGGCGGCGGTGTTATTTGGTCGTGTTGAGCCTGGCGGCTTGGTCAATATCACCACCAAAAAACCTCAAGCAACGCCGTACTATTCGGTGGAGCAACAATTCGGTACTTTCGACCATTACCGCACCCAGTGGGATGCCACGGGCGCGGTCAATAAGGACGAAAGCTTGATGTACCGATTTTCGGGAGCTTATCAGGATAGTGGCTCGTTTCGGGATTTTATTTCCACGGACAGGGTTTTAGTTAACCCCAGTTTTACTTGGAAACCTGATGATAAAACCGATATGACCTTGAATATCGAAGGTTTCGATCAAGATTATCAAGCTGATTTTGGTATTCCCGCCATCGGCACACGTCCTGCGCCCATTCCGATCAACCGCTCGTTGGATGACCCAAACAGCCCTATAGATCATATTTCAAAGGCTATTGTCAGCACCGAAATCAATCACCGACTGAATAACGATTGGGCGATACATAACCGTTTCTACGCAGGATTCACCGATACCGCCAGCCATTTTGTCAATCCCGCACCCGCATTTGGCCCAAGTTCGGCGGCGTTGTTACCGGACGGAACACTCAAACGTAATGTTTTTGGGCAAACTGCTACGAGTGCGGTTTATTCCACAAATCTCGATTTAACTGGAAAATTCAAACTGGGTATAAGCAGCCATGAAACCTTAATGGGTTTTGATTACCATGAAAGCACCCAAAACTACCATTATTTTGGCGAGTTCAACACTCCCAACAATGCCTTAGATATTAATATTTACAATCCTAGCTACGGCATTGATCCGGCTTTAATCAACCAAACACTCGCCAATGATCCGGCTTGTTGTGCAGGTTCCAACTATGCCACCTTAAAAAACGAATGGAAAGGCGTGTATTTTCAAGACCACATCACTTTATGGGATAAGCTGCATATTCTTGGGGGCGGCCGTTACGATTGGGCCAGTTCTGGCAGTGCTTATTTGGGTTCTTTTGCGGAAGCCGAAAAAGCGCTTGAGTTAGCCGATGTGGAAGGCTTTAGCCCGCGTGTGGGTGTTTTATACCAACCGATTTCATGGCTGGGCGTTTATGGCAATTGGACAACCTCGTTTAGTGCAAACAACCCCACCGCCGATGATGGCACAACCTTTGATCCGCAAACGGGCGAGCAATTTGAAGCAGGCTTTAAAACCCAATTGTTCGATGACCGTTTGCTGGCGACCTTAGCTTATTATCATTTGACCAAGGACAATATTCTGGTCAACAACACCGATACGCCTTTCCTATTTGACAAAATCGCCAATCAGCAACGCAGTCGGGGTGTTGAGTTGGATGTCTCTGGACAACTGACAAATCAGCTAAGTTTGATCGGCAGCTATGCTTACACTGACGCCATAGTCACTAAAGATTTTGACGGCGGCAACCAAGGCCATCGGCTACCGAATGTCGCCGAACATTCCGGCAGTTTGTGGGTGAAATTTGATGTCAACGGTTATCAAGCCTCAAAAGGATTTAGCTTCGGTCTTGGCGGTGTCGCGGCAGGCGAGCGGGAAGGCGATTTTGGCAATTCATTCCAACTGCCAGGCTTTGTCCGAATGGATGCCTTTGCCGCTTATAAGCTGGTAGTGAACGGTGCCAAAGTTACTACCCAGTTCAATATCCGTAATCTTTTGGATAAAACGTACTACGACTCAACCGATCCCTTTGCCAATATTAACCCGCGTTTAGGTATCGCTCCAGGCGCACCGTTGACGGCGATCGGTTCGATTCGTGTTGAGTATTAAATTTGTAAGGTAAATTCGCCGATAACGCCGTTGGGTTGCCTATTCTTCGCAACCCAATAGCCTGGCACCCTACTTAATTTTATGGGCTTGAAGCACAATTGGCTTTGTTAAGCCATGTGACAGCGCATTTTGTAGAACTAACGGCAGGCCATGAACCAATTTGTTGACCCACCCAAAATAAACCAACCCGATAGCAAACAGCCGCTTGCCAAACTGAAAGCCCGCCGAAAAATGTGGCTGGCGGTGCATCTTTGGCTAGGTTTGGCCTTGGGTTTGTTCCTGTCCATTTTTGGCATCACCGGCAGCATTCTGGTGTTCAATGCCGAAATCAACGAATGGCTAAACCCCAAGCTGCTGACGGTCGCCGCACCGGAAACCAACCCGGCCTACCGGCCTCTCGCTGAGATCGTCCAGGCCGGACGCGCCGCGATGCCCGAATCCGCCCAGCATACCTTCGCTAATTATCCGCTCAATGAATCGGCGGCTTTCAAACTGAATTATTCCATGCCTGTGGTCAATGATGTTACCGAAAGCTGGGAGGTTTACGTCAACCCGTACACCGCGCAAGCCATCGGCAAACGCCTGATGTCCCGCTCCGACAACTTCATCCCGCAGACCTTCATCGGTTTGGTTTTTGAATTGCATTATGCCTTGTTGCTGGGTGAACAATGGGGTTATACCGTGGTCGGCATCATGGGCGTGTTGCTCATCATATCCGTGCTGACAGGGCTAATTGTCTGGTGGCCGCTGACCGGAAAATGGTTGCAAGCGCTGACCATCAAACGTAAGGCCAGCGCGGAACGGCTGAATTTTGATTTGCATAAAACGGCTGGTTTCTACACCACGGTGGTGCTGATTCCGGTGTTGTTTTCCGGTGTGTACATGGACATACCGGAGCGCGTCGTTCCTGTGCTGGAGCTGTTTTCGCCGGTCACTTACCGCTACTGGTTCAAATCATCGCCCCCCATCCCCGCCACCCAGTCCATCACGTTGGCAGATGCGGTGGCGGTTGCCGACCGACGTTACCCGAAAGGCCGCCCCGATTGGCTGTACGTCGCCGACACGCCCAGCGGCACTTACACCGTATGCAAAGACGATGTGGAAGACCCCAATACCTTTTTGCAACGGCGTTGTATCGTCATCGACCAATACAGCGGCAAAATCCTCGATGTGGACGACCCCGGCCTCGGCACGGCGGGCGAAGTGTTCACGCACTGGCAATGGCCGTTGCATTCGGGCCAGGCATTCGGCTGGACGGGGCGGATTTTGGTGTTTTTGTCGGGTCTCGCGTGTCCTGTGTTGTTTGTTACCGGCGTGATCCGTTGGCTACAAAAACGGCGGGCAAAGCGCTATAACGTGGTAACACATAAAGTGTATGGAAAAAAGGTAGATTCGCGCTAGAGACTGTGAAAGCATTCTGCCGTTTTTATTTGACCTTGCCGTCGGGTACAAAATGGGGGGCCACGTTTTTTTGCAGGCCGGAGTTGGCAACCCCGGCCTAAACGATTTAAACCACATTAATGGTCACACAATCTTACGGACGGGCTAATAAAACCCGTCCAGCCATTTTTTCTTTGGCGCAAGCGTGTTTCACAATGCTTATGTTCATTAGCGTAAGCCTAATTTTGACAACGAAAACAGATATGTAGCTAAAAACTAAAACATACTGGCCAACGTGGCGGCGATCAATATTTAGGTGTTGGTATCGGCTGACCCAGTTTTTTGATGGGACTGGATTTATCCACTGACCTCACCTGATTGAGCAATACCAGCCCAGCGGCACTCGTGAGGGCACGGGAAACGCTTTGCTGGTCATAAGCGCAATTGAGACCGTGCATTTCATTGGGGGAACGATGACACAAGGTCTGGTATTTTTAATCTCGCAGCCAATTGCAGGACTACCCATTTTTTCAAAACCGAGGTGTGGTTTTTTAAAGTTCAAACGTCTTACTCCAATAAGGTAAAAAACAATATCACATTGCCGGATTGATCTGTGAATAAGCTCGAACAACATCTCATGACTGTGCCTAAACGGCGTGCCACGGAATCTAGGCTTACGGACGGTGATGGCAAGCCCGCCAAATTTCCATCAGCAACGTATTTTCAAATCCATTTTCAGCATATCGAAGCCCAGCTCGAACAAACAAACCGCAACATTGAAGCCTTGCAACAACAAATCGCCATTTTAGAATGCCATTTACTCCAATCAGGTAGTAATTTTGAACCCCTCAACACAGAATAATGAATGTCTATTTTGTTAAATCAACTGCCAACGAACTTTTGAGCCCACCGTTTTATCAGCTGGAAATGGCAGCAAATTGGCAACGGCCTTTAGCGGTTGCGATTGTTGCGGCACTAACTGCCTTGTTGCATGGCGTTTTGTTGGTTTGGTATTTAAACCGCCCTGCCCCACCTGTATTCACCAAAGCTATACCTTTGCCAATGATTGATATTGCCTTGGCAGCACCTGCCATTGCATCAGCCAAGCCCGTAACACTGCCTGAGCCGCCCAAGCCCATCATCAAACCTGTTAAAAAAGCCAAGCTTAAACCAGCCGTTAAGCCGAAAGCCAAAAGCGAAATTAAAAAGAAAATTGTCAAGCCGGAAACCAAACAGACGGAAGCGCCGCCACCTGCCGCACCTGCGCTTAGCCAACCTGCCCCAGCTGCGCCAGTGCCTTCACCTTCCGCGCCTACCGTAAACAAAACGCAAAGCAGGCCAGCGGCTAAAGATATTCCCGCCAATGCGAATGCCGCTTACCTCAATAACCCCAAGCCCAATTATCCAAGGATTGCTCGGCAACGGCATTGGGAAGGCCGTGTGGTGTTGCGTGTTTTTGTCACGGCAGATGGGCATTGTGGCGATTTATCAATACAACGCAGCAGCGGTCATGAAGCCTTAGATGAAGCGGCGATGGACGCGGTCAGGCAATGGCGGTTTGTACCGGGCAAACATGGAAATACTGCCGTTGCCAGTTGGGTCAATGTGCCGATTGAGTTTTCTTTGAGGTAACTGGCTGATGTTACAAAAGTAGGTGCGAATTTATTCGCACAGTGCGGATAAATCCGCACCTACATCATTCATCCCTACCCGCAACAACTACCAATATTAAAATGTAAGGAGAAAACTTTGGATATGTCAGAAACCGGTATCGTTAACGGCACACTTTGTTTATTGGGCTGTTTTTCCCTGTTGACGTGGAGTGTCATCTTGCTAAAAGCGGGGGAAGTGGTTTGGAATGCATTCCGCAACCATCGTTTTATCAAACACTTTGGCAAACACGCCGACTATGGCAACGTCGATTTACAATTAAACTCCCAAGCCAAGCGGGTTTTTCAAGCGGGCTTAAACACCTTGAAGCGTTTGCCGGAGCAGCAATTATTACCGATAGACCAATATAAAGCTTGGCATGAGTTGTTGGAACGCACTATGCGCCAGCAATTGCAGAAAGAAAAAGCCAAAATGGAATCCGGTTTGGGTTGGCTGGCGAGTTTCGGTAGCACCTCACCGTTTGTCGGTTTGTTCGGTACGGTTTGGGGCATAATGCACGCACTCAAAGACATCGGCACGAAAGGCTCGGCGAGTTTAGATGTGGTTGCAGGCCCCATCGGCGAAGCCTTAATTGCCACGGGCTTGGGCATTGCCGTTGCGATTCCGGCGGTCTTGGCTTATAACTTTTTTCTGCGCCAAAACCGCGCCACTTTAGCCACGCTGGAGCATTTTGCCAGCGATTTTCTGCACAACACCATGCAAAGCCATTTACTCCAACACACGGTAAACGACCATGTCCATGAACGTATCTAATGATGAAGATAGTGAGTTGAGCGAGATCAACGTCACGCCCTTAGTGGACGTAATGTTGGTGTTGCTGGTGGTGTTCATCGTCACCGCGCCGTTATTGACGCAAGTGGTGCGCGTAAAATTACCGAAAACCGAACAGACCGAACCTGCACCCGACCAACACGTCGCCATTTTAAGTGTGCAAGTGGATGGTCAAGCCTTATTGGATGATAAGCCCGTGGCATTGGAAGCCTTAGAAGCGGAACTGAAAGCCCTGCAAGCCAAAGACCCTGAGATCAGCCTGCAACTGCAAGCCGACCGCGCCGCCGTGTTTGAGGCAGTGGCAAAAGTCATGGCCAGCGCCCAGCGTTCCGGGATTGGTAAATTGTCGTTTGTGACGGTGCAACAATAGCGGGTGAAAACGCCTTCTTTTGCGATAACGCTGTTTGCTATGCTATTGGTCGCTTGCCAAAACTTGCCCGAACGCAAACGAAAACCAGCGGCATCGTTTCACCCCCAAAGCCCCGTAAGATGGGATGTAAACTTTTCGCAAATCCAACAAGGATTGCTACGATAAGTAAGGTTATCCGTGCAATCGAAAAGAAATTATCCAAAGAAAAATCTGCTTGGAGCAGATTTGGATGCGGAGCATACGCTGCAGTTGGGTCAGAAGGCGGTGGTTTAGCGCGTGGTTTTTGCGTTCCTCGTTTTTGCCGAGGCTGTTCCATACAGTTTAGGCTGTTGGATTTTGGGAAAACCGTGCTGGTTTGGACGCTGGGTTTACTAGATGATGGGCGATTTCAATTAGATCATTGCCCAAGCATTATAATGAGTTATATTATAACATCTGTTCTGACTCCTTTGTTGCCAGCCCGATGAAAACACCTGCTGAACCTATCTTCACACCACAACCAACGACCCATAACCACCAGCAATGTGTCCATAACGCCCTTAAAACCGCCGAAGCTTTATGCGTTGAACGCGGTGTACAATTGACATCCATCCGTCATCAAGTGTTGGAATTGATTTGGGAAAGCCATAAAGCGGTAAAAGCTTACGAATTGCTGGATCGCATCAAGCCATTGCAAAATGCCGCCAAACCCGCCACGATTTACCGTGCTTTGGATTTTTTGATCACCCAAGGGTTGATCCACCGTGTTGAAAGCTTGAATGCGTTTGTGGGTTGCCGTTGTTCTGGGCATCAGCACGAGCAATTGCTGTTGATTTGCAAACAATGTGAAGAAGTTGAAGAACGTACGGCAAGCCACGTCATGCAGGCGTTGGCTGATGAATTTCAACACGCGGGTTTTACCGCCCACAGCAAAGCTGTTGAAGTACATGGATTGTGCCAGCGTTGCACGGGTTTATCCATTGGGTGAGTCCCAACGTTTTCTGCCCAACCCAAGTTTGTCATTGGCAGAACAAAACTAACACTTAACGGAAACTGGCAATTACGGTAAATTAGCCAGCATGAGCACAGATAATAACCTCCTACACCACATCGCCGGACATTTCGCCAACTCAATCAATACCATCAAACCACTAGGCAATGGCTTGATTAATGACACGTTTTTGGTGACGACCTTCGCCACCAAACAATTTGTCTTGCAGCGCATCAATCAGCAAGTGTTTCCTGAGCCGGAACTGATCACCAGCAATTTGCTGACACTCAACCGACACATCCGCAAACAAACCAATGTGCGCCTGCTAATGCCAAAAGTTTTACGCACGACTGAAGGGCAGGTTAATTTTCAAGACGGGCTGGGCAATTGCTGGCGGGCGCAAAGTTTTATCGCCGATACGGAAAGCTTGGAAAACTTGCGATCACTTGACGATGCGGAACAAGTTGGTTTCGCGTTGGGACATTTTCACCGTTTGACCAGCAACTTAAAACCCGCAACGCTGCACGACACTTTGCCAGGTTTCCATATCACGCCGGATTATTTAAGCCAATATCTCGCAGCCGCCAAGCAATCGCAAGAATTTGATAAATTTTGCGCGGATTTCATCGGCGAGTTTGCACATCATGCCGTTAGCTTAGAATCCGCCAAACAGCAAGGACACTTGCAGGTGCGGGTGATTCATGGTGACCCTAAGCTTAATAATTTTTTGTTTACGAAAGTCGGCAAGATCATTAGCCTGATTGACTTGGATACCGTCAAACCAGGCTTGGTGCATTACGACATTGGCGACTGCTTGCGTTCGTGCTGCCATGATGCCGAGAACCATACCTTCAATTTGGAAATTTGCGCGGCGATTTTAAAAAGCTATCTGGACGAAGCCTTCGGGTTTTTTAGCGCCAAAGACTACGACTATTTGTTTCCTGCCATCCAATTGCTGCCTTTTGAGTTAGGATTGCGGTTTTACACCGATTATCTGCAAGGCGACCGCTATTTTAAAATCGCTTGGCCAGGGCAAAATTTGCAACGTGCTCAGGCGCAGTTCCAGCTTTGTGCCTCGGTCATGGCGCAACGGTCAGAGATTGAAGCATTGATTAGGCGACTCAGATAAGGAATGTGCATGAAATAATGTAGACAAAAACCCGCCAGACCTTTCAGGTTTTTAAAACCTGACAGGTCTTAATCCACGAACTTATTCCATGCGCATTCCTAAGTTTGTCCTAACCCCCTTTGGCTTTTAGTACTTGCACACCCAATCAAGGCCATGAAAACCAAAGAAAGACATACGCAGATTTTGAAGAATACACAATTATTTGTTCTGGCGGGCTTTATCTTTTGCCAACGTCTCAGAAGAAAAAAACCGCACCACATAGCCACCGTTGGCATCTAAGATATTGGCTTTCCGTAACAACTCCGCCCGTTGTTCTTGAGTTCGGCCTGATGTTTTGCTTAGGATGGGCAGGGATTCAAGAACTTGTTGCATGACGCTTGCTCCTGCTATGGAGTTAAAATTTGCCTGGTTATTTTTCTGGCGTTATTTGAATTTTCAGCTTGTCTGCCCGAAAAGTCAAAGGTACTCCGTGGGGGCTTGCCGTGTTGCGTGTTAATGTAAGGCATTGCAAATTTAACTGGCGAATTTTGCGGTTCTAAATTTTTACGCGCCATAAAAGACAAAACTGAAGACTGTTTTTAACAACATCAAAGGCTAATAAAACCGCCAGAAACAAAATAATGGCGGCACAAACGAGATCAACCCCAGCCTAGCGGGCTAGATTTTGCCTTTAATCGCGCCAGCCAGCCCAAAGCCCATCTATAATAAGAGCCACCCCCCCCCAATCTAGCCGTAAACCGTAAGCCGAGACCCCAATGGCAAAAAAACCTACCCAAAAACCCATTGAACACTACACCCACACCGACCAAGAACGGCTAAACAATCCCCATGTTGGTTTGGTCACGCCCAAAACCGACCCCGAACAAGGCCATAAACAAAGCTACCACTACGACCCGCACCTTGATCCCGCACTACAATGGGCGGGCAAAACCGAACACACCAGCTTTGACGTGCCGACCGTCAGCCTGCATGTGCATGAACGCATTGATGCCAAAACCATCATCGACACGGTAACAAAAGCCCAAGACGATAGCGGCCAGATGAGCTTGTTTGACGAGCCTAAACCGCTGCGCGAAGCCTTGGCGTTTTACCAGCACAAAGAAAACTGGAGTAACCGCCTGATAGCGGGCGACAGCTTATTGGTGATGAATTCCTTGCTGGAAAAAGAAGGCATGGCGGGCAAGGTGCAAATGGTCTACTTCGACCCGCCGTATGGCATCAAATACGGCAGCAACTTCCAGCCCTTTGTGAACAAGCGTGATGTCAAAGACGGCAAAGACGAGGACTTATGCGCCGAACCGGAAATGCTCAAGGCGTTTCGGGATACTTGGGAATTGGGCATCCATTCGTATTTGACTTATCTGCGGGATAGGTTGCTATTGGCACGGGAATTATTGGCGGACAGCGGCAGTGTGTTTGTGCAGATTTCGGATGAGAATGTGCATCATGTTCGGGAGATTATGGATGAGGTTTTTGGTAGAGAAAATTTTGGTAACTACTCAGTCCCCCACTAAATTCAAAGGGCGGCCTTGAAGGCATAAGGCTAAAGCGTCGAATACGTTATAGCCTTGTTTTTTGGCGGAAGACACATAGCCCCTGATTCGGAAAAACAGGCTT
>Ga0247840_10009994_pt1 | contig 12010 bp, 14 predicted proteins | sample LaCruzMarch2015__FD_192404 | JGI IMG/M metagenome (GOLD analysis project Ga0247840, IMG submission 192404) | Freshwater microbial communities from meromictic Lake La Cruz, Castile-La Mancha, Spain - LaCruzMarch2015_17m | ecosystem: Environmental > Aquatic > Freshwater > Lake | place: Spain...
AAGCCGACGCCGCAGGCGTCATGCTCGTTGGCTGGGTTATAGAGACCCTGTGCGGGCGGAAGGGCACGCAGGCTCATCGCTGACCTCGTAGGTACCTGGCATGACGGTTGGGACTGTGTCGCGCGGGGCGTCACGCATCCACCTGGCAACAGCCGGGGTCGCTTGACCCGGGCCGACCGACACAATCCCCGGAAATCCGGTGTCTTCGGACCCTAACTGGTGGCCGTTTGAGGCGTCCACCAGTCAGGAAACTGGAAACGGGGGCTTGAGCGTCGCCGGCCAGTGGGATCGGCCGACGACGCGCGACCGCCGATCATAACGCGCAAGCATTCGCTGTGCCAAGGCCGCGTGGTGGGGCTGGGGGCGATCGGGGGGCGGCGCGAGGCCTGGCGGTGCGCCGAATGGGGGCGGGGCGCACCATCGCGGGGCATCGGGGCCGGGATGCAGTTCGTGCGCTCACTCGCCGGGGCCGCGCCGGAACAACGAAGAGTGATTGTCCGCAAATGAACGCATGCGTTCATTTGCGGACAAAACTCCTAGTCGCTCAGCCGCCCAGGGTGGCCCGCAGGTGCGCCGGGTCGAACTGGTCGGTGACCACCGCCGCGCCGATGCCGCGCAGCAGGACCAGGCGCAGGCGGCCGTCCAGGACCTTCTTGTCCACGGCCATCAGGTCCAGGAGGCGCCCGGCGGAGAGGTCGGGCGGGGCGGCGGTCGGCAGACCCGCGCGCGCGATCAGGTCACGGGTGCGCCGCAGGTCAGCGGGATCGAGCCAGCCCAGGCGCGCCGACAGGTCCGCGGCCATACACATGCCGATCCCGACCGCCTCGCCATGGAGCCAGTTGCCGTAGCCGGTGCCGGTCTCGATAGCGTGGCCGAAGGTGTGGCCCAGGTTGAGCAGGGCGCGCTCGCCGGATTCGAGTTCATCCGCGGCCACCACCTCCGACTTGTTCTCGCAGGAGCGGCGGATCGCCTCCGCCAGCGCCCCCGGGTCGCGGGCGCGCAGTGCGTCGAGATGGGTGTCGAGCCAGTCGAAGAAGGCGGGATCGCGGATCAGGCCGTACTTGATGACCTCCGCGAGCCCGGCGCAGAGTTCCCGGTCCGGCAGGGTATTGAGGGTGGCGGTGTCGGCGATCACGGCCCGGGGCTGATGAAAGGCCCCGATCATGTTTTTGCCGAGTGGATGGTTGATCCCGGTCTTGCCGCCGACCGACGAATCGACCTGGGCGAGCAGGGTGGTCGGGACCTGGATGAAGGCGACCCCGCGCTGGTAGCAGGCGGCGGCGAACCCGGCCATGTCCCCGATGACCCCGCCGCCCAAGGCGACGAGGGTGCAGTCGCGGCTGAAGCGGGCGCCGAGCAGGGCCTCGTAGATGCGCTCGAGCATCGCCTGGGTCTTGTAGACCTCACCGTCGGGCAGGACCACCGTCTCGACCCGCAGACCGTCAAGGGCCCCTGCCACGGCCCCCAGGTACAGCGGGGCTACCGTCTCGTTGGTGACGATCATCACCTGGCGACCGGTGAGATAGGGTCGGTAGCAGGCGGGGTCCGCGAGGAGGCCGGTGCCGATGTAGATCGGGTAGCTGCGGGTGCCGAGCGAGACGTTGAGGGTCGTGGTCATGGGATCATGGGCCGGTTACGGGTTCGGGGGTAGCGCCGACGCGCAAAGCCTCACGCGGAGCGTCGCGGCAGACGACCCGTTCCGGCGTTTGCGAGCCGGAACCGTACCTTGCGCAAGGCAGCAGATAACAAGACAGGATTAACAGGATTTTTCAGGATCCACAGGACGTTATCCGGACGGCCGAACTCAGAAGAAATCCTGTTAATCCTGAGAAATCCTGTTAATCCTGTCCATTTACCGGCAAACCGTCGCGTAGGTCCGAAGGGGACTGACCGGACCCGGCTAGGACTCTTCGGATTCGAGCCGGCGACGGATCTCCTTGACCACGGACGCGGTGCCGCGCTTTTCGGTGGACACCACCAGGTCCGCGACCTGCCGATAGAGCGGGTCGCGCTCCTCCATCAGGTCACGCAGGCTCTGCAGCGGGTCGTCGGTCTGGAGCAGGGGTCGGCCGCGATCCCGGGAGGTGCGGCTGAACTGCTGCTCCGGGGTGCAGTGCAGGTAGACCACCACGCCGCGGGACGCCAGATTCTGGCGGTTCTCGGCGTCGAGGACCACACCGCCGCCGGTGGCGAGCACGATGCGCTCCTCCGCCACCAGGTCCTCGATGACCTGTCGCTCGCGGGCGCGAAAGCCCGACTCGCCCTCGAACTCGAAGATGGTGGCAATGTCGACGCCGGTGCGTCGCTGGATTTCGTGGTCGCTGTCTTTAAAGGTAAAAGACAGAGATTCCGCAAGTTGCCGGCCAACGGTACTCTTGCCGGCCCCCATGGGCCCCACGAGGAAAATGTTCTGCGCGCGTATCATCTCTACAGGTATGCCAGATTTTGACCGGATGGGCAAGGCTTATGCGCCAAATTTCGGTCGATGTGGGGTCATTCGGCGGCGCTTTCGGCCGCTCCCGGGTGCCGCGCGTCGAGCCCGTGGGCCTGGCGGTCGGCGTGGTAGGACGAGCGGACCATGGCCCCGCTCGCCACATTGGAGAATCCCAGTGACTCCCCGGCCAGGCGCAGGGCGTCGAACTGCGCCGGCGTCCAGTAGCGGCGCACCGGCAGGTGGGCACGGGTCGGTTGCAGGTATTGGCCCAGGGTCAGCATCTCGCAACCGTGGGCGCGCAGCGCGGCCATGACCGCCAGGACCTCCTCGGTCTCCTCCCCCAGCCCGAGCATGAGCCCGGACTTGGTGGGCACCCCCGGGTGACGCGCCTTGAACTGCGCCAGCAAGTCCAGCGACCCCTGGTAGTCCGCCCCGGGGCGCGCCTGGGCATAGAGCCTGGGCACCGTCTCCAGGTTGTGATTGAAGACATCCGGCACCGCCGCGCCCGCGAACTGCTCCAGGGCGAGTGCCGCCCGGCCGCGGAAGTCCGGCACCAGGATCTCGAGTCGGGTGCGCGGACAGCGTGCCCGCACCGCCTCCAGACAGGCGGCGAAGTGCCCGGCGCCGCCGTCGCGCAGGTCGTCGCGGTCCACCGAGGTGATGACCACATAGTTGAGTCCCATGGCGGCGATCGACTGGGCCAGGTGCTCGGGTTCCGCCGGGTCGACCGGCCTTGGGCGGCCGTGGGCCACGTCGCAGAAGGGGCAGCGGCGGGTGCAGACATCCCCTAAAATCATGAAGGTCGCGGTACCCTCGTTGAAGCACTCCCCGAGATTCGGGCAGTTTGCCTCTTCGCAGACGGTCGCCAGTTGCGCTTCCCGCAGGAGCCGCTTGATCCGCGCGACCTCCGCCCCGACCGGCGCCTTGGCGCGGATCCAGTCCGGCTTGCGCAACACCGCGGTCATCGGCTCCACCTTGATCGGGATTCGCGCGACCTTGTCCGCGCCCCGCTGGTGGGTCTGCGGGGTGGCGCGCGAGGGGGCGGTGAGCGGGGTCGGATCGGTCATGGGGCGAGGTCCGGCTGGTATGACGGCTTACGCGCCCTGATATAGGGACGGGAGGTGCAGTTTAACACCGGGAACCGGCCCGACCCAGGGTTTCCCTGGGAGAATTCGCGGGTCCTCGACGCGCTGCCGCGAAGCGCAGATCCAGATACCATTCGACCATCGCCCTGAGTTCGAGAAATGGACAGGATTAACAGGATTTCTCAGGATTTACAGGACGTACTGTCGCTGCCCGGCGCACCCTGATTTATCCTGTTAATCCTGCAAAATCCTGTTAATCGTGTCTAATTTCTTGGCTCTAGCCCACTCGCCGCACTGGCATCGGAAAATCCTCTTCGCGGTCCCAGCCGTGGCCGAAAGATGCGCACCTGACCTACGAAAATATTTGATTTATATGGCTGAAGTTGATGCTTGACGATTCTTTCCCGAATAAACCCTACTCGGAGGCGTGCGAGGAGAACAAGGCACCCATCCTCGCCGTGATCGGCCCCCTGTTCAGCACGGCCCGGCGGGTGTTGGAGATCGGCAGCGGGACCGGCCAGCACGCGGTCTGGTTCGGCACCCACCTGCCCCACCTCGTCTGGCAGACCAGCGATGTCCCGGCCAGCCTGCCCGGCATCCGGCAGTGGCTGGCGCAGGCCTGTCTGCCCAATCTGCCACCCCCGCTGAGCCTGGACGTGGCCGGTGACTGGCCCGCGGGTCCGGTCGATGGGGTCTTCAGCGCCAATACCGCGCATATTTTAGGCAAGTCCGACGTCGCCCTGCTGTTCCGCGGGGTGGGCCGGGTCCTGGCCCCCGGGGCGCCCTTCGCCCTCTACGGCCCGTTCCGCTACGACCGGCGCCATACCAGCGAGAGCAACGCCCGTTTCGACGCCTGGCTCAAGGCACGGCACCCGCGCATGGGGGTCCGCGACCTGGACGACCTGCGGCAACTGGCGGACGCCGCGGGCCTGGACCTGGTCGCCGACCACCCGATGCCGGTCAACAACCGGACGCTCGTGTGGCAGAAACGCGCAGCGTCGGCGACGTGAAGGCGTCTTCCTGGTTTGCGGCCCGCGGCTCGCCGGTCTGAGCGAAAGCCTCGTAAAGCACTGTTCGTCAATTAAGTTAAACAAGCCCCTCAGGGGGTATTTTTCGCACCGCTGTCGTTGTCGTTGTCGTTGTCGTAATCGAGGTTATCGTAACCCCCCGGATTGTCTCGCAGCCCAAGTTGCATCGCTTCTCCGATTACGATCACGACAACGACAACGACGACGTCGATCGTGTTTAGCTTGTTCTTGACTCATTACTAACCCTCACGCCACCGAAGGAGGTCTGCATGAAGGTCCCGGTCTGCGTCATCGTCGGTGCCGGACCCGGCAACGGCGCCGCCTTTGCCCGCCAGTTCAGCCGCGCCGGCTACCATGTCGCCCTGCTCGCCCGGGGGCGCGAAGGCCTCGACGCCCTAGTGTCGGAGATCGCCGGCACCCGTGCCTACACCTACGACGCCACGGACCCGGCGCACGCGCAGCGCGTCTTCGCCGCGATCCGCGAGGACCTGGGCGAGCCCCAGACCCTGATCTATAACGCCTCCACCCGGGAGTTCGGCGATCTGGATGCCACGCACCCGGACGCCTTCGAGCGCGCCTGGCGGGTCAATGCCTACGGCTGCCTGCTCGCCGCCCAACAGGTGGTGCCGGCTATGCGCGCCGCGGGGCAGGGGAACATCATCGTCATCGGCGCCACCGCCTCGCTGAAGGGAGCCGCGGGCTTCGTCGCCTTCGGCGCGGCCAAGGCCGCCCAACGCAGTCTGGCCCAATCGCTCGCCCGCCAGTTGGGTCCCGAGGGAATCCATGTCTCCTATGTGGTCATCGACGCGATGGTCGACCTGCCCGGCACCCGCGCCCTGATGCCGGCGGCCCCCGACAGTTTCTTTGCCAAACCAGATGACATCGCCGAGTCGGTCTTCTTCCTCGCCCGCCAACCCAAATCCGCCTGGACCTTCGAGCTGGACCTGCGGCCGTTCCGGGAGCCTTGGTAGGCCGGACCTCGCTGCGGCGCAGCCGCGCTAAAAGGTGCCGCCATTCCACCCAAACAGGTGCCGGGGCGGGGCGGCGAATTCGATGTAGACCCGCTCGGCGGGGATCTCCAGGGTCTCGGCGAGCAGGTCGCAGAGGGCGCGCGAGTAGTGGGCCGTCTTGAGTTCGGGCAGGCCGATGCTCTTGAATTCCACATAGGCTGCGGGGTCCGAGGTGCCGGCGAAGAACAGGTCGCGCCCGTCCTCCAGGATGACCATGACGTAAGCCTCCGGCTTGCCGAGCAGTTCCGCGACGGTGCCCGACGCGCGGGCGAACAGGTCGGCGCGGTCCTCGGCCGGGACCTCGATGTTGGTCAGGATGCGCAGCGTGGGCATGTGGGTGGTACCAAGGCAGTGGTCGGTCAGGCCCCCATGATAAGGGGCGGGCGGGGGCTTGTCGCCGGCGAGACGCGGTTCCGCGACCGGGTGGGACAAGCCGCGCCGGTTCTGCTATGGTGACACCAATACCGTACGCACTGACCACTGTCCAAGAGCCAGGAGACCTTGCCCCAGGCCCAGACCCACAGATCGAACGGGGAGTGGACCCGGCCGACACCGCGGCGCCGGCCCCGGCGCCCGCCCCAGGATCGTCTCGCCCCCGTACTGCCCCGCTCGCCTGGGCGCCGCCTGCCCGGTGGCACCCCACCATGATCGGCGTCCTGGGCGGCACCTTTGACCCCGTCCACCTCGGGCACTTACGCCCGGCCTTGGATTGCCTTCAGTCCCTGGGGCTCGCAGAACTGCGCTTCATCCCGCTCAACGTGGCGGTCCACCGCCCCCAGCCGGAGGCCGCGGCGCCTTGGCGACTGGCCATGCTGGAGGCGGCCATCGCCGGCCAGCCCGGATTTCGGGTGGACACCCGGGAGTTGGGGCGGCCCGGCGGCTCCTTCTCCTATGACACGCTGCAATCCCTGCGGGCCGAGTTGGGTGAGGCCCGGCCCCTCTGCCTGCTGTTGGGCAGCGACGCCTTTCGGGGCTTTGCGGACTGGCACCGGCCGCGCGAAATCCTTGATCTGGCCCATCTGGTGGTGATGCAGCGGCCCGGGGTCTGCGGCCCGCTGGCCCCGGGCTTGGAGGTCCTGTGCGCGGGGCGGACCTGTGAGGACCCGCGCGCGTTGCGGGAGGCGCCGGGCGGACGCATCCTGTTCCAGGCCGTGACCCAGATGGAGATCGCCTCGACCCGGGTCCGTGCCCTGCTGCGGGCCGGGCGCGGTGCCCGCTATCTGGTGCCGGAGGCGGTCCTTGCGCTCATCGCGCAGGCCGGCCTTTATCGATGAACCCTTACACAAACCCTTAGCAGAGGAGACCGCATGCAGCTCGCTAAACTCAGGCAACTGGTGGTGGATACCCTGGACGACATGAAGGCCCGGGATGTTCAGGTAATGGACGTGCGCGGCAAGACCGCCGTCACGGACTATATGATCGTCGCCTCCGGGACCTCTGACCGGCACGTCAAGGCAATCGCCGAGACGGTGGCCTTCCGCTCCAAGGAGGCCGGTGAGGTGCCCTTGGGCACTGAAGGGCTCAACGAGGGCGAATGGGCCCTGGTGGATCTCAACGGGGTCGTGGTCCATGTGATGCTCCCCAAGGTGCGCGACTTCTACAACCTGGAGCGTCTGTGGTCGGCCCCCGAACCGGTCGCCCAGGCCGCCGCCGCCCGCGCCTGAACCCGGCGTCCGCGGCCCCCGGGCTTGTCCGCCGCGCCGCGGCCGCGATCGTCACGCAGCTCGCGCGGCGGCGGCACGGCGCACCGTGACGGGGTTGTCCGAGCCGGCGCGCCGGCCCCTGCTGTGCCTGGTGGCCGCGGTCGCCGACAACGGGGTCATCGGCCGGGGCAATGCCCTGCCCTGGCACCTGCCTGCGGATCTGGCCCACTTCCGGCGCCTGACGCTGGACAAGACCATCCTCATGGGTCGGCGCACCTGGGAATCGCTGCCGGGCCCCCTGCCGCGCCGCCGCCATCTGGTCCTGACTCGGGACCCGGCCTTCCAGTCCGCTGGTGCCACCCCGGTGGGCTCCCTGGCAGAGGCCCTCGCCGCGGCAATGGGGGAGGCGCAGTTGATGATCGTCGGCGGCGCCAGCGTCTATGCGCAGGCCCTGCCGCAGGCCGACCGGCTCTATCTCACGCGGGTCCATGCGCGGCCGGCGGGGGACACATGGTTCCCGGCCTGGGCGCCGGCTGCGTGGCAGGAGGTCGCCTGTCGGTCCCACCCGGCCGATGAGCGCAACCCCGTCCCCATAACCTTTCTGGAATTGCACCGCATTCCGCTGGTCGCGTGATGGCGATCCCGGCCAAGTCGCTGCCCGGCAGCCCATCCAGCGTGGTTGAAATTCCCGTCCGTCGCTCGCCGTTGATCCCCACATGAACCCCGCCATCCAACTCACCCTGAACCAGGCCTTCGAGTTCCTGCTCAACGTCGCCGTGGTGCGCCCGGTGTTTCTGAGGGGCGCCCCGGGCATCGGCAAGACCGCCCTGGTCAACCGCTTCGCCAACGAGTTGGGACTGGGGTGCGTGTCCCTGTTGGGCAGCCAACTGGCCCCGGAAGACTTGCCGGGGGTGCCGCTGGTTCCCGGCGGCGCGGACGCGATCCATTGCTGTGGAATGTCGCCTGCGATTTCCTGATCAACGCCTGGTTGATCGAAGCGATCCGCAGCCTCAGCCAGCCGCCGATCCCCTGGGACGTGCGGCTGGCGGAGTGGTTCGACGAGCGCTTCCCGTCGCCCGCACTGCGCCGCAGCTACGCTCGGCCGTCGCGCCGCCAGTCAGCCACCCCGGGCATCCCGCGTCCGTCCCCGCTGAAACCGCCGGAAGAGGAGCGCAAGAGCCGGGTGTTCGGCGTGGTGCTGGACACCTCGGGGTCGATGCCGCCGCACCTGCTGGGCAAGGCACTGGGCGCCATCGCCAGCTACAGCCTCGCGCATGACGTATCAGTGGTCCGCCTTTGGTCTTTCCCGGCCTCCCCCCCGGCATAAGGATGCCGATGGGGTCGCGGCCGTGCCGGCCGCGCCGGTACCCCAGGATTCGAGTACCTCACCGCCACGGAGAGATCGCGTGTCCGCCCACCGCATCGTCCTCGCCTGCCTGCCCGTGCTCCTGCTGACCCCTCGCCCGGGTCTGACCGCAAACCCCTTCCCGGCGCTCGACGGCGACTTCGCGGCGGTCTGCCAAAGCGCCTTCGAGCGGTCGCACCAGCCCTATGCGCCGCCCGTGTCGGTGCCCCTGCCGCTGTTCGACCCGCCGCAAACCGGGGCCAAGGAGGACCCGGGCCTGGTCTTCGAGGAATACAATCGCATCGAGCCCCGCCACTTCGTCTATCAGGACCGCTTCCTGTGGGCCAAGGCGCGCCCGCGCGGCAATGTGCACCGGGAACCGATCGATCTGCGGTTCGCCCCCGGGCTGGCGCACCCCTACAGCGCCGGGGCCTATCGACTGTCCGACTTCGACTATGGCTCACCGGACATCGAGCCGCCGCTGCCGACCCGGATTCCCGCGGCGGCACGGCTCATCACCGCCCTGAACCTGGGCGCGCGGCGGGGCGCCGCCCCCAGCTGGCCGCAGTTCGCCTACCTCGGGGGCAGCGGCTATGTCCGCCTCACCGGGCTCGACACCGGTTTCGGCACCAGCCTGCGCCTCAGCGCCTACAACGTCGGCGAGGTCGAGGCCAAGCCGCGGCTGACCGAGCTCTATCTGCGACCGCTGCCCTACCATCGCTTCGCCGCGCTGGGGGTCATCGAGAGCGCACCCTTCACCGCCTGCGTGCAGACGGTGATGAGCGCGGATCTGAGCACACGGATGCAGACGACGCTGCGGTTCTATCCGCGCGCGGGCTATGTGGGACCCGTGGGGGCACTCGTCAGTCCGATCGCCATGAGCAGCATGTTCTGGAAGGGGGAGGCGCAGACCCCGGCCGATCCCGGGGACGAGGCCCACGACGCCGACACCATGACGGTGTGCGGTCAGGCCGCCGCCCCGCTCCAGGGCCTGGTCCCCGCCGTCGGCGCGCGGCCGGTCTTTCACGACTTCGGCCCCGCTCCCTGTTTCGGGCTCATGCAACTGGATCGCACACCATCCCACTACCAGACCTATGATTCGGCCGATTACGCCCGGCGGGTGAGCCTCTGGGTCGGCGACCTGCAATCGGACCTCGCTTTCTCGGTGAAATTGATGACCTATGGAAGCAACTACGAGGGGGAGGATAATGTCGTCGCCTATGCCGAGTTCCTGGAGGAGTTGCCGGTCCCGCTCGCGGCCGACGACGCCGCCACCTTCAGCTACACCGTCACCGCCTCGGCCCTGCCGCCGCCCCAGCCGGGTCCGCGGTTCGGGCTCGGCGGTGTCGTGCCGGGCGCGATCACCGGCGCCGCCGTCGCCTTGGGCGGGGAGACGCTGGCCGTGGGGGCCCCGGTCATCCTGGGTCGACCAGGGTCGGCGTATCTCTTCAGCCGCACGCCCGATGGACTGGTCGCCGAGCGGCGACTGACCCCGGATGACGGTGTGCCCGGAGACCATTTCGGGTCCGCCATGGCCATGTCCGGCGATACGCTCGCGGTCTCCGCCCCCGCCAATGGCGCTGTCTATGTATTCGTCCGGCGGGGGCAGGATTGGGTACAGCAGGCCCGCATCACCATCCCCATGACCTACAGCTTCTGGACGCCGGGCTATCCGGTCGCCATCGCCGGCGATACGCTGGTGGTGGGGCTGCCGGGCGATGACGCCGGGGCGGGCGGGCGCGCGACCGATTATGGCGCGGTCCTGGTCTATCGGCGCCAGGGCGAGGAGTGGACCCGGGAGGCGCTCCTGCGCGCGCCCGACCGCGAGCCCTGGGACCACTTCGGCGAGGCACTCGCCATCGACGGCGACACCCTGGCCGTCGGCGCCCCGGGTGACGACTATCCCGGGGCCTGGGAGCAGGGCTCGGTCTATCTGTTTCGGCGCGGCGGCGGCGACTGGACCCAGACCGCCAAGCTCACCGAGCCGGGCGGCTGGAAGGACTACGGGGCCGCGGTCGCAGTCTCCGGCCCCCGCCTGCTGGTGGGCGTGCCGCGCGCCCACGGTCAGGGCTGGCGCACCGCCGCGGGGGCCGTCTGCGCCTATGCCCAGGGCGCGGATGGCTGGTCGCGGCAGCAGTACCTGTGGCCAACCGACCGCCAGAACGGGGACCAGTTCGGGGCCGCCGTCAGCCTCGCCGGCCGGGAGGCCCTGATCGGCGCTCCCCAGGCGCGGCAGGGGCGGGGTGCCGCCTACGTCTACCAGTACGCGCGGGGGACCTGGAACCAGGGGACCGAACTGACGGGGGACCCGGGGTTCGGCGGGCAGTTCGGGGCCGCGCTCGCCACCGACGGTGACACCGCGCTGATCGGCGCGCCGCCGGCGGCGGGTCGAGAGGAAACGGCGCCGGGCCAAATCTATGTCTTTTCCCCAGCGGTCCCTGGTACTCGACCAGCGAAAGGCAGCGCGCCCTGAAGATTAAGAACACCAACGACGATCAGGTGCGGCTGTCCGGGATCGCTAATGGCAGTAAGCGCATGTCCTATGAAGACCACTTGGACTCGACTCTCGCGCCCCCAATTGCGCCCAGTCAGTCGTTCGACCAATTCAGGTACCGCCATGAGCTATGCCGAGACACACAACCCACAGGCGATCACGAGCCGACTCGATCGGATGACGCTGGCGGAAGCGATCACGATGGCCCAGGAGTTCGAGGCCGCTGCCGCCGACTTTTATCGCGAACTCGCCCGCCGGCTCAACACCGAGGCGAGTACGCTTGCCGATGAGCTAGCGAACGAGGAGGAACAGCACGGCCTCATGCTCCGCGGGCTGGCCGCCCAACAGGAGCTTGCGATGCACCTGCGCCAGCGCATCGCCGCCCCCGCGAGTACCCAGGCCTTCCGTACCTTCATCACCCCCCTGGACCTGCCGGCCGAGCCCCAGGAGGACGAGTTGCTCGCTTATGCCAAGTCCCGGGAGGAGATTGCCCGGGAACACTACGGCTATTTGGCGGAACTGGCCCCGCCGGGACCGTTACGCGACCTGTTCGCGTTCTTTGCGCACGAGGAGCAGCGGCACGCGGACCATCTGGACCAGCGTTGGAGCGAGCTTTTCGCGGTGTTCTAAATGTGGAAAACCGTGTCCAAAGCCGCGGGCCCCGCTGCCCATGGACTTCCCCGCCCCCGCTCCAGCATACTCCCTACCCGAGGCTTGCCGTCGGTCGCGCCGGCGTCCGCGGTCCGCCCGCCTACCCCTGAGGCAGCCGTCTCAGGTCATCCGGCCCTGGAGTGAAGCGCTTTGAGCATCGACTGGAACACCTATCCCTGTCAGGACCTGTACGACGAGCTGGTGGCCGCCCCCGGCCAGGGCCGCGACGCCTTCGCCGGCCTGCTCGATGACCTCAAGGACCTGGGGCCGGACGAGCTGGTGGCCCGCCAGGAGGCGGCCGAGGTGGCGATCAAGGAGAT
>Ga0247840_10009995_pt1 | contig 12010 bp, 14 predicted proteins | sample LaCruzMarch2015__FD_192404 | JGI IMG/M metagenome (GOLD analysis project Ga0247840, IMG submission 192404) | Freshwater microbial communities from meromictic Lake La Cruz, Castile-La Mancha, Spain - LaCruzMarch2015_17m | ecosystem: Environmental > Aquatic > Freshwater > Lake | place: Spain...
AGAAAGAATCCTGTTGGGCATTAAAGAAATCAATGATTCTCCTGTTGTGCATAAATGGAAAAAGTTCGACTTTGTCAATGCGTTCTAATGTAAATGATTTAATGAAACGTTATACTAGGGAGACAAGCTTCCCGTGACAAAGCAATGTAATCTTGTAGATCTGAGCCGATCTTTCGTCTACTACACGCCGGCGCCTCTGAGCGCTAAGGATGTGGAGCTTATGCGGCAAATTGATGAGATCCATCTGACCTATCCGTTCTATGGAAGCCGGAAGATTCGCAATGAGCTTTGGGCAAAGGGCTATGACATTGCTCGTGATCGTGTTCGCCGTCTGATGCGCCGGACGGGTATCGAGGCGCTGTATCTCAATCGGATGCATCCATGACGAGATCATGCTGGAGGTTCAAGCAGATAAGGCAGCCGAGGCAAAGCAGATATTGGGAAAAACCATGATTGAAGCAGGGAAAATATACCTGAAAAAGGTCCCAATTGAAGTAGACGTAAAAATTGCCGATGATTGGTCAGGCTACAATCGGGATGATTCCGAAGAATTCCCTGGCAATTGAAGGGATTTGCAAAAAAATAAAACAGCAGGATATCTTTTCTGGATATATCGAACAATAGCCACCCAGACCTTCCAGAATTGTCCAGGGAAGGAGATTTCAGGCGAGGCATATATGGAGGTGGGGAAAAAGGTAATGGCTCCTGAACAGGCATCAACAAGAAATGTGAAAAAACTGTTGATAACAGTGTTGATAGATTTTCTAACCGTTCAACACGGGTCATCTTATACCGGATTGATCGCTGATGAAGCAATCGAATATATTGTTTATTATCAATATATTAAATTGGTATTCCTGTTAATCTAATGGCTTATCCTATATGATTTTGAGATATCAACCGCCAATAAAATAATTTCAACAAGCATGCCATAGTTTTCCCTCTAAAAGTCTCCTTTGGGTAAATTCCGGAGGAAAGTGTATGACAAAAGACTGAATATATAGCACTTTCAAACTTTCGAGGAAATACCACAGGGATGATGGAAAATGGCAGAAAGTCGGAAAGTCGATGGAATGGAAATGGTGGCCATGCCCGTTCAATAGCCACTTAACCCTTCCAAAGTCGTCTTGGGAGTGAGATCTTTGGGAACTGATATAGGGGTGAGGAATAGAAAAGATCATTATTTCTTGACTTCCACGGGCCATTTCCATATACTCAGATTATAAGAAAGTGGGGTGTTATCATAAGATATTTTGTTAAATATTGGCTGCCGGTTTTAGTCTGGCTTTGTGTTATCTTTGGGATGTCCATCGGACTGTTTTCCTCGGAACATACGTCCCGGATTATTGTCCCTGTTCTGAATTTCCTTTTTCCCGGACTTGACCTATCTCTGGTCGATATGATTCACGGATTGATTAGAAAGGCAGGACACGTCATTGAATATTTCATTCTGGGGATTCTTTTCTTTCAGGCCTTTCGTGGCAATTCCGTTCAAAAATTGGACCTCCGCTGGGCAATATATGCAACGATTTGCGTTGTTTGTTATGCGGTCACCGATGAATTCCATCAGTCATTTGTCTCTTCACGGACAGCTTCTATTATTGACGTCGGCATTGATTCAGCGGGAGGTGCTCTCTCTCAAATAGCCATCATGCTTAGGGCAACTATAAGACGAGGTTAAATCGACAATCTCAGGAAATAGGATATAGAGGATAGCTTCTTCCTTTTGGATAAATGCAATATTGTCTGCCATTTATTCTCTCAAGATAATAAGGCAACTGTCCGATATATGAGATATGAATATTACCCAATCATCTGTGATGATGCTGTCCAATCGTGAGTTCCGCGAGAGTTATAGCCGGACAGAGAAATTGGAAGCATGGGTAGGATCATCACCACCTCGTGATCAGGCTGCTCATTCTGGTGACAAGGTTAGTTTGTCCAACGGTTTTCGAGGCTATTCTCCGGCAGCGCCATGCAAGACAAAAAAGAATAACCGGCTGGATGATATGGATGTAATTACAGATCCCCGTATTCTCATTCTCAAAATGCTTATTGAAACTTTAACGGGCCATAAATTCAAGTTGAAAAAGTCATGTGAAGAACCTCAAGTTTCTGAGGGTAACAATCCTCCGGATACTGCCAATGCTCAGCAGCAAAAGGTGGGTTGGGGAATTCGATATGATTCTCAGGAAACCCGGACTGAAAGCGAACAAACCAGCGTGACGATGGAGGGCATTGTCAAAACCTCTGACGGAAAAGATATCGCATTTAATCTTGATTTGCAGATGAACCGAAGCTTCGTAGAGCAAACATCCGTCTCCATAAGGCTCGGTGATGCAAAAATGGTTGACCCTGTTGTGATCAATTTTGATGGCGCCGCAGCCCAGCTTACAGACTGGAAGTTTAACTTTGATCTCAATTCCGATGGAATTAAGGAACAGATACCCTTTGTCACTGGCGGCAATGGTATCCTTGTATTTGATAAGAACGGGGATCGTCAGGTCAATGATGGAAAGGAACTGTTTGGTCCTGTTACGGGCAATGGATTCACCGAACTTTCCGCACTGGATGAAGATAAAAACAACTGGATTGATGAAAAGGATTCCGCCTACAGCCAGCTTAATGTTTGGCGCAGAGATGGTGCGGGCAATGAAACACTGACTCCTTTATCCCAACTGCATGTCGGTGCACTGTTCGTTGGCGCTATCAGTTCTCCTTTTGATTTGCGTGATCAGGCCAACAACAATATTCAAGGACAGATTGTCCGAACCGGCATTTATCTGAACGAGTCGGGCATAGCCGGTTCACTTCAGCAACTGAATCTCGCTGTGTAAAGCCAACCCAATGTGTGATCATCCCCGTGGAACACCATCCCAGACGTTCCAGAATCGTCTAGGGAAGGTGATCTTTGGGAATTGATATATGGGGGGAGGATGGGCGAGGGACGGCTATCATGCCTGCATTTTGATCAAATATTTATCGGCTTGAAAAGACATTCCAGCCCATTGACCTTCATATTACTTCTAGGTTAAGCTTCATAACCCCCTTTTCAACGAATCCGAGTTCTTTGGCCATCTCATAGGAAATATCAACATCCCGGCCTTTGATATAGGGTCCGCGGTCACTGGCAATCCCTTCAACAGACTTACCACTTTTAGGATTGACAAGTCGGACTTTGGTCCCCAATGGTAATGTCTTATGGGCCAAAGTATTGTTAAACATATTGAATCTCTGTCCGCTGGCTGTCGATTTGTTGTGATGTTCTGCTCCATACCAACTGGCAGTCACTTTCCTGGTCACACCTGGATGAACGGATCTAGAAGGCTTGGAGAGTTTAGATCCGACTTCTTTGGTCCGGACAGTCGACTGATGCAAAAGGGGATTCACAAAGAAATCCTTCGTATTTAAGCGGGTGCTCGCCATATATTCGCTGTGAATATATCCTGCAGACTGATCGCTGAGCAATACCGACGTACTTCCACCCTGAAAGAGACACAGGAAAAATGTTGCCCAGAACATCGCTTTTTTCAGATATTTCTTTTCTGCCATTAATACCTCTCTCTGGATCGATTTCAAAAACAGCATTACCAAGACAGGGGATTAAACCCAGGAGATCCAACAATGAAATAATGATCTCACCGTAGGAAATTCTGTCAGGTAAAGGCTTTACACGCTGCCGGACCACCTTTTAGCGGAAACCCGGTTGTCGGTTATGATACTGCCCTCATTTAAGGATTCTAAGAGAGTGCTGGAAGATCATTTCTGGTCTCCCAGCCAGGAGGGAAAAAATGAGGAATCTGCCGGCTATCCATGCCCGTTATTGTCAGCTGACAGTTTGTATTTAGCCATATTTCCTGCAGGATGTGTGCCAAATATTCATAATTCAGTTCAACACACCATTAAGTAACGATAAATTCAGATATCTGGAAAATTACTGAGGTCAAAATGAAGAAAAGTTTCGACACGAAATGTCGGCACTTTCAGATAAATTATCAATAACCTTTCAGATTATATGTGGTTACCAGAGTGGATCTTGTTGTTGTTTTCCGACAAAATTGTCGAAAGTCAATGTGGATTGGTTTATATGTGGTTATGATCACGAATTCATTTATGTTCCTGCCTATTCTCACGTCCAGGCATACGATCCATTCAACCCTCTTCTTGCCTTCCCTTGCTTGTCGGTATCACGGACTATTCCTCCGTTTTTCGAGTTAGACAGTCCGAATTTTTCCTTCAGCGATGCCAATGAGATTTTCTTCGGTTTCTCTTCGGCAACTTCAACCACGATCCTTTCTTGGCCTGGCATCCCCACCTTCCGGATATATTTTCTCAACGGTCGCCTTGTCACTTTTCTTTCATTGGAAAATACAGGACTGGTGGATGCAGTTGCAGGGGCTACTACCTCTGATGTGGGGTCATGCTTTGTCATTCTTTTCTCTGGTGCTATCATCTTTTTCCTCAGTACAAAACTTTCGATCATCAAATCCTGAATCTTGTTGAAATTAGATTCAATGAAGGATTCTGAACCCTTCAACTCGATTTCCTTTGTTAAATGATTTAACTTTATGCCCGGCATGAAATCTTCCTTCTGCATGTTTCTGTATCGTGATCACTAGGGTATTTTAAAGATATAATCCTGGTTACTCACTTTGCGAACCGGCATATATCACAAGGTTATGGCCAAAAACAATTAAAAATATTGATAGGCTTAAAATAGAGCCAACAGTGGTTTATAGAAGCCGCTCCAATGTGTGAGAACCACCAAAATAGCCGTAGCAATAAGACTTGCCTTGAAATTACGATCGGAGTCTAGTAGCGACATTAATAAATTGATGGACAGCACAGCTATGAACATTATTTGAGGCAGTGCTTCTTTCATCTTGTCTCCATATCTTGCCGATCTTATAAAATAACAAAGACGAGAACCGCTTATGCCGTCTTGTCTTTTACTGGAGTCCATCGTTTAAGATCTGGTCTATAAGGGTGACAATCACCACGAAGACCCATGATCAATATTTCGTTAACATCCAGTAGATTAGACTCAATACGCGCATCGCAGTATCTCGCCTGTTTGATACTATTATCGGCATATCTCGCGTGAAACTTGAGAGGGAATGAAACTGTCGGTGGCCATGAATCGTGAAGAGAGCTGCAATGCTTTTAATCCATAAGCTGTTGGTCAGCCCATTAAATAACCGCTCTTTTCAGCAGTTCACGATTACCACCAAGACCTCACGATGCTTCCTGCTTGCCTCACAGTGAATAGTGAAAGGATCAGACTTTTTTCACATCCCGGTGACATAACCTATTCCGAGCATTGCAGCATCTCTACGACTCTAATATACTGCTCATTCTTGCCGATGTCAAGTGGCGTATAAAATTTCAAATTTCAATGGAATTTTTGATCACCCTTGCTGATTTCTTTCACGCTTCCGAATTGTTTCTCATAGTTTTCAAGGTTTTCCTTCAGGGCATCGATTATTTTCTTAACGTGCGCTGGACTCACGATGACCCTTGAAACCAGATGGACACCGTTGGGGGAATTTAAAAGCCAGTCCAAAATGAATTCATCGGCCCCATGTGATATCATCATGGAGTTGCTGTATCTCCCCCGAGACATTTCATCCCCAGTGCTGATCTGGATTTGGTTCATATTCTCCGGTTTTGATTGATCATCCATATTGACCTCCAAAGATTATAGGAAACGCAGCATCCTGCGCTTTTGGCCATTTTCATGCCGGTCATTACCATTTCAAAATTGATGGCCAGAATGAGCGACCCTGCTAAAATACCATGAACGCCATACAAATCAAGAACATTATCACTGCCTCAAATCACCTTATAAATAGTTATGGGTTATAAGCTTCTCAATGCACATCAGCCCTTCTTCTTGAAAAGCATCAAACATGCAGCAACGACATCTCAAACTTGGGGATAATTCAGGGAGGGGAGTTGTCGGCTCGTCCCGATTCGTTGCGGATCAGGTAAGCCATGACCGCCGTCTGGGCGGCGGACAGCAGTACAAAGTAAGCCATCCAGGTGGGGAATCCCATGATCGTCGGCTGTACATTTCCCCATGCCCAGTAATCCATGGCCAACAGGAATATTCCAGTCAACATCAGGAAATGGCGGTTGGTAGGCCACGCGGGGATGCAAATTGCAAGATTCCCTTCCTTAACCTGCAGCAGAAAATGGGCAACCAGGTAAACGCCGAAGGCGGCCAGCATCACTGAGATCACCGGCAGAAAGGGACCCGGTGGAATCAGCTTGAAGTGCAGCATAATCAGGATGGTCTCGCCCGCGAGGATCGATAAAATGGCCGGGGCGGAATAGACGCGTTTCCAGTGCAAACCGAATAGAACCGTTGGGAATAGGACCGCCAAGCCTGTGAAGGTTTCGGTTGCAATCTCGATCATGGTCGCCGGCGGCCGATAAGCTAAGGCCAGGCCGGCAATGCTCAGGCCGATCACGAAGATGCGACCGGGGATACTGGTCCTCGTTGATGGTTTCCAAAAAACGGGGAGCAGGTCGCGGGTGAAGATTGAGCTGAGAGTCAACAACTGGGAGTCCATGGTTGACATGAGGGCGGCAAGTGCCCCCGCCGTGACCATGGCCGCCATGAAATCTCCCGCGATTGCGTTCACCACCAAGGGCAGAATGCGGTCGGCCTGTTTTCCGGCAAGATCCGGGAACGACAGATGCCCCATCACGCCCACCGCAATTGGTGGAAGGAACACCACTATACAGACCAGAGGGTAGAGCAACATCATGCGGGAGATCGACTGCTCGCTTTTAGCGGCGAAAAAGCGCTGGAATAGCTGCGGGAACATCGGATCGCACAGAAACCACAGGGCCATGTAGCTGAACCAGATCCCTAGCGTGTAATACCCGCTGCCGCCGGGCCGGGAAAACAGCGCCGGTTTCAGGGCCATCACTTGCCGGTTGGCTTCCGCGATCCCGCCATGATGGCCAGCAATTACGGCCAAGACGGCCACGAGCATGATCAGCATCAGGAGCCCCTGGAACAGGTCGGTCCAGGCCACGGCCCGCATGCCGCCATGCAGGGTGTAGAGTACGATGACGGCGGTCACCAGAACGCAACCGGGGAAATAGGGGAGACCGACCAATTCCTGCAGGGCATAGCCGGCTGCCATGGGCTGGAGCGCGAGATAGGGTACGGTAAAGATGATCATCACCAGGGCAAAAAGGAAGCCCAGAGCCGGGCTGTTGTAAAGCGACTTCACAAGCTCCGGGGGAGTGATGATTCCCCGTTCGCGACCTATCCTCCAGGCTTTGCGTCCGATCACCCAGAAGCTCAATGCCATGAACCCGGTGCCAAACGCCATGATCGGGAAAAATCCGTACCCGTCACGGTAGCCGGCCCCCGATGTCCCGAACATCGTGAAGGCGGAGAAATTGGTGGCGGTCATGGTGGCCAGCAGGATCAAGGTGCCCAGCCTGCGGTCGGCCAAAAAATAACTGGAGGGGGATGATTTCCAGTGGGTCCGCGTAAAATAGCCGATCAGCAGGACGGCCAAAAAATACGCCGTCAATACGGAAATTTTTGTAATCACGGAGAGTTCTCCTTATTAATGTAAAAAGCCACCCCGAAAGGTCGGGATGGCTTGTGCCTGACATAACCTGGTCCAGACAGGATATCGTCCATGAGAAAGATCATACCCTGAATTGACAGACGCTTATTTTGTTGTTTACCAAGTATAGGAAGAATATACATGGATGTCAAGGGGATTTGGCAGCAAATGCTGTTTGCCATTTGATATCATCAACTTTTCCTGATTCTGCCTGGTTGCTGACTTCCGGAAGTTGTTCTCACCTCGCAGCACTCTCCATCTGGGGAAAACGATATCCACTATTTCCAGTCGAAGTCAAGCATTTTCGGCGAGGTCGTCATTTTGTTGAATAAAGAAATCAGCCAAGAGAAGCATGATGTCGTCTATGAAGAGAAAACGGGCGGGACAGAAAATCTGCGAAGTCGATCTTCCGACCCGCCCGAAACACAGGGCAGCCACGTGGTGAATCCACTCCATTATGGATTTGGAAAGAGCTTTTATTTCGCTGTCGCTTTGAACGTCACTTCTCCCTTCATGGTCGACGGGCTTTCATAGAACTCAATGTATTTCTGGTTCCCCTCCGGGGTATCCGGATGATCTGGTCCCCGCCACCACTTGTCGGCAAGGAAGTTCTGTTTCGCCAGTCCCCAAACTTCCGGAGCAGCGGGTACGTCCTTGACTTGACGCGTCCTGACCATGCGTAGCGGCTTAATGCCAGAAATTATCGACAATTTTTCCCATGATACCCCTTCCAGTCATATTGGAACTTTGTCTTGAGTACTTAAGAGTACCAACTTCTCTTCTACTTTGACCCCGTTTTCTTGTTAACCTTCAATCAAAGTTTGGACTGACTCGATGTCGAGATCGATCCATTCCTCGATCAGTGTTTTGAAGCGTTTGTAGGTCGCCATTTCCTGTGGCGCTCCCCTTTTGATTCCCTCCTATTTTTTAATGAGCCTGTACGGCGATGGCGGGATAAATTCCCCTGGCTGAACCTTGACTTTTGTCGTATAGGGTTCGTATCCGTCCGCTTCGATCGACAAGTCGTAATCCCCTGCAGGAAGATCGAAAAAAGAGAATCCGTTTTTACTAAAATAATCTTTCGACGATAGAAAGGTCTTGAGCACTTCCCTGTCGCTCATCCCGTCCGAGGGTGCAAGGGTTCGCTTGACGCCGGCGCCGACAAGATTGACGGTGCGGACGTTGACCTTGTTCGGCAATTCGCGGAGGTACCCCCAGTAACTGTCATCCCCGCCCGTCGTTGAGATGATCACACCGGCAACCATACCTTGGGGGCTCAAGGTATAGTTGACTTCGGCAATCTTGCCTGCATTGACTGAAAGGGGTTGGTTCGCCGGATCGGTTTTAAAACCGAGTGCGCATAGACTCGCTTCGTAATCACCCGGCGTTACGGCGCCCGTCTCCTGCCTTGAAAGAAAGGGATTGACCTTGAACTGTGTTTCCTGGTCATCCCCTTTTGTCGGAACGAGCACGAAGGACATTTGCAGCGGCACTTTCACATCCGGCGGGGAAAAGTTGTGCCGGATATCGACATAGCCACTTTGGGGCACAATGGCCTTTTTTAGATTCGCCTCTGTCGTTTCCGCGATCGCTTTGTACTGTGCAATCACTTCGGCGCTGTTGAGAATGGTGATATGATCTTCGTGAAAGCCTGTAACCTTCAACGCGTCGGCCTGCGCCCTCGGATCGAGCATGCTTTCCAGCGTCACGGTATTGTCATTGTTCTGCCGAAAGAGGCTCCCGCCGCCCTTGTGACCAAAGAAAAGGTAATATCGAATCGTCTCCGGAAGTTTCGTGGCGAAAACGGCCTTGATGAAATCACTGCCCGGTTCCATGTCTTTCCAGCTTGGGATAACAGCAGGCGAATTTTCAACGCCCGTCTTGGCCAGTTGTTCTCCACCCCATGGCGTCGATATGGAAACAAAGAGTTTCACAGCCCGGATATGCAGATCCTTTTCGACCAGGACGGATCTGGAGACCAACCCTCCCATACTGTGTGCCACGACAAACAACTGTTCAAAGTGATATTTTTGATCGAGATCGTATAGTTTTTTGCGCAAGAAAAGGGACATCGTTTTGAGACGAGCCCCCGACGGGTAGTAAAAAATCCAGGGCTGATAGCGGGAACGGTCGATGGTCTTGATAAAATAGCGCCAGTCCTGCGGAGAGCCCGCGGCGCCGTGTACCAGCAGCACCGGTATCTTCTTTCGGTCGTAAGGTTCAAGAAAATAGATATTGGCGCCTGTAAGTTTGAAAGAATCCAGCGGTGCCCAGAAGCCCTTTTCACCCTGTTCCGCAGAGAAAACCGGATCATCGAGATCTGCAATCGAACCCACCGAGGTGGAATGTTTCTTCCTGCCCCCGGCATAGGCAAGCAGAAGACCGGCCAGGGGTGGGGCATTCCGATCGCTATCGGAGGAGAGCTCGATGTCGAGCCCCCACTCAACCCCTCCCGATTGAGGAGAAACATCCCTGGCCTTTCCGAAATGGCCTGCCCATTCTCCCGAATCGCAGGTCAGATTATCATTGGCATCCTCAAAGGCAAAGATTCGATAGGAACCTTGTTGAACCAGCAGCTCGTAGGGCCCCGGTTCATTCAATACGGCATAATCCCCGATGATGGCTTGATCCCCCACCTTTGTATAAGCGACTACAATGATAGGTTTTTTAGATGGAGAGTGGCTGATGACCTCACCAAAAAGAAGGGAGGAGTCTTTTGAAAACTGGACGTCTTCCCGCAGCTTGACCAAAGCACAGCCGCTGAAAAACAAAATCACCAAAAGCGCCAGAAATACAAACCGATATCGACTCAATACAACACCTCGCTCTTCCCATGAACATCCGCCTGCCGATTCCTAAGAGAACCCCGTCATTCCATTGAAAAATCCTCTGCCAAAACTTCAAGGAGGGCAATGATTCAGAGATCGTTTTTCTTTTCACTTTCGTCCAATATAGCCGTAATTTCAGGAAAATCAACAGATATTATAGCCCCCTTTGCCAATCTCCCCAATTCAGTATGGCCGCTCCTGCTATAGATATTAATTATTGTAATTACATACAATTTATCACGAAAGGAGGGATAATTTCAGACCATTTTCATCCGTAGTCAAACGAACCTTTTTCACAACCAATTTTCAAGAAAGGAGAACACCCATGCTAAATCAAGTCGTTTTAACAGGAAATCTCAGAGATGATCCATCTGCCCATTACACGCCGGAGGGATTCCTGAAAGACATGTTTCCCTCTGGCTGAAGTTGGAAAAGAGGAATGGCGATTTCCATCCGGGCCATTTCTTTTTTTGAAAACGTTTGATTATTCTGAATGATTGGCTTATCGTGATCCCATCGTTGAAGCCAAGCATCTGATTTTACTTTAGGGCGGGCTTGAAAGAGTTCAAATACAACTGTTCATCTTTGGCTTCTGGAACATTTGATTGAATGTGGGATGAAAGAGCGAATGAACAAAGATACACCGCTGCATACATTCCCAAGACACCTCATCTGGCTGCTTGCAGGCCTCACGTTTGGCTGGGGGATGAACTGGCCTATCACGAAGGTGGTGCTGTCCGAGATGGCGCCGATGCATTTTCGGACCCTGTGCCTTTTCTTCGGAGCAGTTGGTCTTTTTACGATTGCCGGCATGAGCGGCCTACCGATACGGATTCCGAAGGGCCAATGGCCACAGACGATTGCCATTTCGCTTGTCGGTACGTTGGGATGGAACATATTCGCCGTCTATGGCATCCAGATGATGGCGTCGGGTAGGGCAGCCATTCTCGGTTACACCATGCCGATCTGGAGCGTAATCATCGCGACCTGGCTACTGAAAGAACCCTTTACCAGGCGACGGGCACTTGGTTGTGTACTGGGGGGTGCAGGTTTGCTGCTTCTTCTCGGGGAGGAGATTCAGGCCGTGGGGCGCTCGCCGATCGGCGCGATACTCATGATCGGCGCAGCGGTAAGTTGGGCCATAGGCACAATCATGATGAAGCGCTGGCCAGTCTCCCTGCCCGCTTCGGCCTTCACTGCATGGCAGTTGCTGATTAGCGTCCCCCCCATCATGTTCCTTGCGATCACCTTAGAAAACGGGACATTCAATCCGTTTGCTCTGTCACTTTGGCCGATGCTTGGGGTATTCTATAATTCTTCCGTGGTATACATTTTCTGCTACTGGGCTTGGACCAGGATCGTGCTCATTGCGCCGGTCGGCGTCTCCAGCCTATCGGTTATGATGGCCCCGGTGGTCGGCGTGTTCAGCGGGGTGCTGTTGTTAGGTGAGACACCCCATTGGCAGGACTATGCGGCGCTTGTCCTCATAGTAACTTCGCTGGCCACGGTCCTGTTGCCGGCGAAGCCGATGGCGGCGTTTTTGAATAAATAGCAAGCTGAAGTCAGTAAAACGTAGCACTTGAAAAA
>Ga0247840_10009999_pt1 | contig 12005 bp, 10 predicted proteins | sample LaCruzMarch2015__FD_192404 | JGI IMG/M metagenome (GOLD analysis project Ga0247840, IMG submission 192404) | Freshwater microbial communities from meromictic Lake La Cruz, Castile-La Mancha, Spain - LaCruzMarch2015_17m | ecosystem: Environmental > Aquatic > Freshwater > Lake | place: Spain...
TTGACCAGTTCCTTAAGGTCATTTTCAATATTTGACTTGACGACCGAAAAAATAACAACAATGCTTATTACCACTATAAATATTACTATTATGATTTTTCTTTTCTTTTTCATTTATTAAGCCTCCTTATTACCATTAAACGCAATCATCTCTCTGGATTCAACCTTTGGATGTGTGTATTTTCTCAGCCCAAGTCTTTTACCACCGAACGAAATGGCCATTTTATCGCACCACTGTATACAAGCAAAGCAGCTTATGCAATGATCGCCGAATTCAGGAATGCCCTTTGCCATGCATATATTATGAGTGGGGCAGATCCTTGAACATAGGCCGCACTTGACGCATTTATCATCAACTTGAAATTTCAATGAATCAGCGCCATGGAATATGAGTGCTTTCATCAGGGAAGTTGCAGCCGGTATCATTTTTCGCGCATATTTGCTTTTTAATAAATCAATTGCCTTTGTGCTCATATGATCGCCTTTTTCTCTATCTTTCAACCATTTTATGACGTTTCCCAAATCTTGTTCGCTCATATTTAATATTTTATCGATGTCTTCGTCGCTGAGGCCACCTGATCCAACAGCGTTATGTGGCATGAATACTGCGAAGCCTCCGTCAATCCGCTTACCGCATGATTCCATTTCTGCGGTGAAATTTTTATAAGCTCTCAGCGTTCCGACGCCATAAGTTGCAACAGCAAATACGTAAGCAGATTGGCTGATATTAATTTTTTTAATTTGCTTTAAAAACGTCTTTGAGGCTTTAAAATCATAGACAGGAAAAACAAATCCGACATGGTCATCTTTGTCTATGATTATGTCTTCATCTTTTGCATCAATATTTATACCATTTTTTAATTTCAGATTAAGCTCTTCAGCGATTCTTTTCCCAACATAGTATGAATTTCCTGTGCCACTCATACAGTATATTGCCATAAATGCCACCTGCCTTGCTGTTTAAAATGCTTATTATCTGTTATTAGTATAGCATCAAATGATGTGTCAATAATATAGTTAATTCCTTGAATTGACATTATGGAAAATATGAACAAATATTTGTGAATGCTTTTGTTTGGACAAAAAAGAAGAAATCCTAAAAGCCTTAACTTTTGGGATTTCAACGTTTTATGGTGGAGAATACCTCCGGTCACCTCAGGTCCCTCTTGCTTAATTTATTCATGCGCTTTCAACTTCTTCCTGCCTCAAACTGATGTAATCTCACTGAAATCCAAATTCTTTTTCGGTTTGAGTAAGGCTTTCTTCAAATATTTGTAACATTTGACCATAGTCGTCCATCGTAGACACATACTGGGGCCCCCACAAAGCTAAATCGCCTGCTTGAGCTTTAATATTACTGCCTGACATGGCTTCAATAATCATGCCCCTCTCTACACAAGCGTGCCCAAATGCAGCTGCAAAACTTTTTTTGTCTTTCTTAATAGGCTCCTTAGTCCCTTTATCTTGAACGAATTCGACACCTAACATAAGTCCCAGTCCTCTGACATCTCCCATAGTAGGATGGCGATTTGCCATACTGTTCAGTTCTGTTAGAAGGTATTCTCCATCTTTTTTCACTTTTTCAACCAAATGATCTCTTTTATAAATTTCAATTGTTTTGCTTATAACCCGACTAACCACAGGATTTCCACACCATGTATAGCCTACTGGGAACAACCCAATATTGTCTTTTATTGGGGCAATAATATTGTCCGTTGTTGCAACACCTCCAGCTGGGTAATATCCCCCTGATACGGATTTCCCGAAAGTGAACATATCAGGTTTTACTTTGAAGCGATTGAATGCCATATTATATCCTGTTCGACCAAATCCTGTCATAACCTCATCGTAGATTAATAAAATATCATATTTATCACATATTATTCGTATCTTTTCGAAATATCTTTCATTTAAAGGATAAGCCGCTGCAATAGAGGTTCCGGATAACGGTTCCATTATAAAGGCAGCCACTGTGTTAGGATCTTGCATAATTATTTCATCTTCTAACGCCTTCGCACATTCCAAATCACAGCTACCCGGTTGCTTTCCATACCAGCATTGATAGCAATAAGCGGGAGGTATATGTCCCATTTCCGGGAAGTATTGCTGCATCATATTTCTCCTAAGAGGTAGCCCGGATATTGACAGCGCACCCTTGGTGGAACCATGGTAACTAATCCATCGGGATATTATTTTATATTTTCCCGCCTTTCCATTGGCCAGGTGGTATTCTTTAGCCAAGCCCATGACTGCTTCAGTAGCTTCTGATCCTCCAGATACAAAGAAGACTTTGTTAAATTCTCCATTTGTCCATTCCGACACGTCGGCGGCCGCTTGATTTGTCATCGGGTTTTCCAATTCCACCCGATATGCAAAGCTTAGTTGTTTAAGCTGCTCAGAAATAGTTTCTATCATCTCTTCATTGCCATACCCCAGTGTATTCGATAGCGGGCTTGCACTACAATCCAGATATTCCCTTCCATCAATACCATATAATCGAATGCCCTTTGCTTTAACAACCGTAATAAAATCATCTTTGAACATATAGTTTTGTATCAAATATCGACTATCCATAATTGGTCCTTTCTTTCGTAGAATATACTTACTGCATCGGTTTGATATTTGTATCAATGCTAACGTCTGCATCTGTCATGCTTATTATTTCCTCTACAGTGGTGTCGGCAGCAATTTCTTTAAGAATTATTTTGTTATCCAATATTTCAAAGACGCCTAATTCAGTAATTACCATATCAACCTGTTTCAAGGCTGTAAGAGGTAAAGTACATTTCTTTAGAATTTTAGGTTCGCCTTTTGCAGTATGCAGCATGGCTATAATTACTTTTTTTGCTCCGTTGACAAGATCCATTGCTCCACCCATGCCAGTTACAATTTTCCCCGGTATCATATAGTTGGCCAGATTGCCCTCTTGATCCACTTCTAAGGCCCCAAGAACAGTCACGTCCACATGCCCTCCTCTGATTATTGAGAACGAAAGTGAAGTGTCAAAAAAAGCTGCTCCTTTTACCACCGTTACATAGTTCCCCCCAGCATTCACAATGTCTGGATCTTCCTTTCCTGGCTCAGCCGCGGGCCCCATGCCAACAAATCCGTTTTCCGATTGAAAAGTAACTTCAATATCTTTTGGAAGGTAATTTGCAGTCATAGTTGGCAGCCCAATACCAAGATTTACAACATCTCCATTTTTCAATTCTTTAGCAACACGTTTTGCAATTCTTTCTTTTAAGATATTATCATCCAATAGGTTCACCTCCCACCACAAAGTCAACTAGAATTCCTGGAGTCATAACATAATTGGGATCCAATTCGCCAATTTCTACAACTTCATGTGCGCCAACAATTACTATGTCTGCAGCAGTCGCCATGACAGGGTTGAAATTTCTTGTTGCACCATTGTAGTAAACATTTCCTTGTTTATCTGCGATTGATGCCCGTATTATTGCGATATCAGCTCTCAAAGGCAATTCAAGAAGATAGGATATATCATTTACCCGAATAATCTCTTTACCTTCTTGTATTTTTGTCCCGATACCGGTTTGAGTAAGAAACCCTCCTATACCAGCACCACCACATCTAATTCTTTCAACTAATGTGCCTTGTGGTATCAGTTCAACTTCAAGCTCACCACTATTCATCTGCCTTCCCGTTTCCGGATTTGTACCCACGTGGGAAGCCATGACTTTTTTGACTTGCTTATTAACAACTAATTTCCCTACGCCTTTATCAACAAATCCTGTGTCATTAGTAATGATTGTCAGATTTTTAATATTTCTCAGTACCAATGCATCAATGATGTTTTCTGGTGTGCCTCGCCCTCCAAATCCGCCGATCATAAGCGTCATGCCGTCTTTAACATAATCTATTGCCGCTTCTAAGGAAATCACCTTATTCATTTCTTTTGCTCCCCCCTTACCTCTACTGCTTCACATTCATGTCAAGGATTTCCCTTGCTTCATTTGGAGTGGCAGGTTCTAAATCGAATTCTTTCATAATGCGGACCATTTTCTCAACTAATTGCGCATTGCTTTGAGCTAATACATCCTTCCTTAGAAATAGATTATCTTCCATGCCAACGCGAACATGTCCTCCCAATAAAAGATTTTGCGTGCAAATTGGATATTCCATTCTTCCTGCCCCAAAGGCCGACCACACGTATCCGTCAGAACCAAAGACCCTATCAGCCGTCTGCTTCATATGTAATAAATCATATGGTGTCGCCTTGATCGCCCCATTAATTCCCATCACAAATTGAAGATATGGCTTCCCTTTTAGTAGCCCTCTATCAAGCATGTTTTTTACATTATATATATGCCCGATATCGTAGCATTCCAATTCAGGCTTTGTTTGGTTCTCTTCCATAACTTTTAGAATGCCTTCCATGTCTGCAAAGGTGTTTTGAAATACAAACCCTTTCGTCATTGCAAACATGGGTTTCTCCCAATCATATTTAAATTCCTGTATTTTATCAGCGATATCAAAGATACCCCAGTTTATGGAGCCCGTGTTCATGGAAGCAAGCTCCGGCTTAAATTTTGGGATTACGGCAGATCGTTCTTCAACTGTCATGCCTGCTCCACCGCCCGTAGTTAAACAAATAATTACCTCCTTGTTTTCTGCTCGGATAAGGTTGATGATTTCTTCGAAAAGTTCATGTTTTGAAGAAGGCATGCCATTTTCCGGGTTTCTCGCATGGATGTGTACTGCAGCCGCTCCTGCGGCGGCTGCATCGATGGCATTTCTGGCAATTTGCTCAGTAGTGATTGGTAAGTAGGCTGACATTGTAGGTGAATGTATTGATCCAGTGATAGCACAGGATAGAATACGCTTGTTTTTAATAGAACCATTCATGTTGGTCACCTCTTTTTCTTAGATCCGTAGTTCTTACTGATTATCCATCTGTTGCTGAGCTGCTTTATTGACTTGCTTGACCACAGAGTTCAAATCAATCCCCTTTTTCTTCAGGTATGAACTCCTTGCGTAATACCAGACAAAACCTAAAATCAGCATTATTAGCGCAATATACGCACTGTTAGTGCCTGCGGTATAAGTGAAGTACATAATCATAATCCCTAGGACTGTGTTGCCTATAAGAGAAAATATTAATACGCCTTTGCTTAGTTTTATAAATGATTTGTTATAACGCTCCGGATCAATTTTAGTCATCCGTAGACATGCATAGGCTTGAATGATTTGATATAGAATGACTGGGAATACCATAACTAAGGCATATTCCTGCAAACTCATTGCAAAGAAAGCAAATATTACTGTAAAAATGAGCGTTATTAAAACATTTGTTGTTGGAACATTAGTTTTAGGATTCAATTTTCCAAAAATGGCCGGGCCTGTCTTTTGCTCCGCCCATGCTACCATTTCCCTTGATGCAATCATATAGCACGCGTTGACCGTAGTTAAGATCGCAAATATTATAGCAATATTGAACACATGCACCAGAACCGTTCCCCCAAATTTTGTGACAATATCCGATGCGACAGTTGTTCCAGCTGCACCTATTTCAGACATTGGATAGGCACCGGAAAAAACGAGAGCTACAAACGCATAGGCTGCAGCAAGAATCACTAATGAAATCAGAATGGCCTTTGGGATAGTTTTTGAAGGGTTCTTAATTTCTCCAGCGTAACTTGAGACGGTAGAAAGCCCTAACCATGAAAATACGGCAATACCAACGGACATTGTGAATAGACTAAATCCGTTTGGCATCATAGGCGTGTAGTTTGCCGCATCTGAAATGCTCAAACCTCCACCAATAAATACAACTGTAAGAATTACTAGAAAAACTACCATTGCTGTCTGAATCCAGCTTACAATATCCACACCAATAAGATTTAATATGCCGAATAGCACGATAATAATGAGTGCAATTACTTGAGCGCTTACAGAAGGCAGGTATAATTGAATGTAGGCAGCTGCTGCATACGCTTGAAAGCATAATGTAGCCCAAATCGCCCCGGTCTGTGTGGCAGAAATTGAAAAGCTTATACTTGGTGATGCGTACATGGTACTCATTAAATAGCTTCCACCAGTAGTTGGAAATGTACCAGCAATTTGCATTGCGCTGAAACATCCAAAAGCGATAGGAATGCCCGCAAGTATGTAAGCCAGGACTGCGCCCGTCCCTGTCATCGAGACGACAGATGGAATAAGGACAAACATACTAGCACCAATGACCAAGCCGACACTGAGTGAGACTGTACCAAATAATCCGATTTTTCTTTCACTAGTATTCATTTCTTACTTCCTTTCAGATAATAAGGAGATAACTTCTTACTGCATACTTGAGCAAAAGTCGTGCCACCCGAATCTAATACTGAAAACGTTGGAAATTGAACGTTATAGTATATTATTATTTTAATGCGTAACCTTATCACATGTGTCATATGTCACATTCTTGAGCAAGATATTGAATTTTAAACGAATTTAATGTGTCAATGTTACATGTGCCAATAGTCACATATTTCTGGACAAATAGCAATATGTATAATATAATATAATCAAATTAAAAATTGTGAGGTAAAAATGAAATCTACTATTAAAGATTTGGCTTCCATCATAGATATTTTAAAATGCTTCGATTTCATCGATGAATCTATCAATATAATAGATCGTGAAGGGAAGTTTGTGTACTCCAATAAGAAATTGGGCGAATTATTCAATATTCCACATGAAAGCATTATCGGGCATTATGTTCAGGAAATATATCAGGTAAAGCAATTGAAATTATTCGACGTGATGGAGACTGGAAAGCCGATGGTGGATTATATTCTAACAGGTGATCTCCCAAATGGCAGACATGAAGAGGTAATTAATTCCATTTATCCAATCTATGATGAAAACGAAGAAATTATTGGAGTTTGTGATATTTTTCGCTCTTACAAAAGATCCCTTTCTGCGGCGAGAAAAATATATGGTTTCCAGGCATCATATAATTTTAAAGATATTCTCCACATAAGTGAAATAATGAACGACACCATCAACACAGCAAAGGAATTCGCAGGTGGCAGTAAAAACATTTTGATTGTTGGAGAAAGTGGTACTGGCAAGGAGTTGTTTGCCCAGGCTATCCATAATTATAGTTCCCGAAGCGAAGGGCCTTTTATTGCAGTAAATTGTGCAAGCTTTCCAACAGATTTAATTGATAGTGAACTATTTGGATATGAAAGTGGCGCCTTTACAGGTGCCAGAAAAGGGGGTAATATTGGAAAATTTCAACTTGCAGAGGGTGGCACCCTTTTCCTCGATGAAATTGCCGAAATGCCTATCATGTTACAATCAAAACTACTACGCGTGACAGAAACTAAAGTTATTACAAAAATCGGTGGTCAAAGAGAGATACCAATTGATGTAAGAATTATTGCAGCAACAAACCGCGACTTAAATTTACAGGTTTCCATAAATGAATTTCGAAGTGATTTATATTATAGGTTAAGTACATTAAGTCTCACGATCCCACCTCTTCGAGACAGAAAAGAAGATATAGCACTTCTATCAAATTTCTTTTTACAGAAAGCATATGATACTGATAAAGCAGGTAGAGGCCTTACCCTATCGGAAGGTGCTTTGAAAGAACTATTCAAAGTTGAATGGCCTGGAAATGTGAGAGAGTTAGAAAACGTCATGTATCGCCTTTCAATTCAATGCAAGAATAATATTATTGAGAAGGAAGATGTTATTGCTCATCACGGTCAGGGTGTAAACAACCAGAAGCAAGGATTGGGTATGACCAGTTTCACAAGGCTTGATCCAACTATTGTTATGAAAGTTTTGGCTAGCAATGGCGGAAACAAGAAAAAAACCGCAGAGCAACTTGGCATCTCTAGGAGAACGATTTATCGTATGTTGGATAAAATATAAATTTTAGCTTATTCAATATATCCATCTTTATTCATTAATCTATCTATGTTAACTAGCCCATTCTTTTGATTCCGAGAAAGCGATTAGGTTCGGCGACGAGTCCGCGACAAAAGCAGACTGCCAGCAACGATCTTGCTGGCAGTCTAAAGTTAGAAGTCTGTATGGATATCAGGTTCAGTCGATCAATGCTCGAATTGCCATTGAAATTTCAGTGTTGTCCATATAGGCACCTTTTAACGGATCGGTTTTATCCGCAAGCTTTTTAAATATCTCTGCACCTTTGCCCTTGGCAAAGAATGGAATCAATTGATTCGTATGATTGGTGCTGTTCCAAGCCATTGTCGGCATAGTACCCTGGCCGTTGTTGATGACCTCGTCATAAACACCAGCGTTTCCAGTCAGATATCCTGTCTCATGATCTCCTGTGACTATCACCAGTGTTTCCGACCAGCTACTGTTTTCATCTACCCATTCACAGACGGCTTCAACAGCTTCATTGAAATCAGCCTGCTCTTCAATCATCCTGCCGCTTTGATTTGCATGCCCAGCCCAATCAATAGCTCCACCTTCAATCATCAAGAAGAAGCCTTGCTCGTCATTGTCCAAAACATTGAGTGCGCCTCTTGCCATTACATCGAGGGTCGGTACATTGTCATTCATCGGAACGCTAAACGCATTCGCATACCCATTTCCGCCTCTTGCCTGCTGAAGTGTTGTATTGACTTGCGGCACACCAATTAGCCTATCTGGTGTTTCACCAGTCTGTAGTGCTTCAAATTCCTCTTTCGTCTGAATCAGATTCCAATAGTCAATTGCGCCGTCATTATCAGCATCATTACCCAGGCTTCCGGCTAAAAGCGCCTCCCAAGTTACCTGACCGCCAACATATTTGTAGTTGGCAGCTGTTTTAGCATAACCGTTGTCATCGAACATTGGATTTCCTGCTCCCATAATGACGTCAGTTGCACTATTTTTGATCATTCCATTCGCAATATCGCTATAGTTATTTCTGTCGGCGTTGTGGTCCACAAAGCTGGCTGGCGTTGCATGGCTAAATTCTACTGATGAAACAACTCCTGTCGCTTTGCCAAGTGCTTCGAAATCCTCAGCTATATGTCTGAGATTCTTTTTATCCTGATTGACACCGATAGCAGCATCGTATGTTTTTGAACCCGTTGACATAGCAGTTCCTGCTGCAGCCGAATCCGTAGGGTTGTTTTTAAATAGATTAAAATCACTCCAAAGATTCGATGAATAATATGAAGCATTATCATCCTCTATACCTATGCCGCCGAGTGAATAAGTACTCATGTCAATCTGCGTCGGAAATTTCTCATAGATTTGTGTACCTGCTTTGCCATTCATGTAATAGTCCGCCGCCAGAATTTGGTTGGCTCCCCACCCATCGGAAATCAGGAGTATGACATTCTTGACCTCTTTTCCATTGCCTGTCAGCTTTGCCGATGCATCCTTCGCTGCCATGACTGGTACGGAAGACCCGATCAGCATTAATCCAACCAATACGGCTGCCGTCGTAACTTTAAAGGTTTTTTCTTTCATTTTCTGCTCCTTTCAACTAATAATATTTATTGTCAATCCAACTATGTGAATGTCAATGAAAAAGTTTACCACTTGATATTGAATTAGTTTACCACTGCTGATACTGAATTAGTTTACCACTTTCACTGATTTTGATACTGAATTAGTTTACCACTCAAGTTCTAAAAACGGGGAAATACTGATGGGCAGCATTTCCCCCGAAAAGCTGGTTTGAGTTTTAGGTTTCTGGCAGATTTGCATGATCCGCCCGGTAGGGATGGTCCGAGTTCATATTCAGCACATGGGACCGGAAGGTCAAGCGGTCAATCAGGGCGGTCACCATGGTGGTGTTCTCAAACATGGTGATCCAGTCTGAAAACTTGAGGTTGGTAGAGACGATGACGCTCTGCCGTTCGGACCTGTCGGCGATGACCTTGAACAGCAGCTCCGACTGATGGCGGTTAAATGTTAAATAGCTTAGTTCATCAATGATTAAGAGGTCTGCCTTTGCAAGCTGCTTCTCGAGCCGCAGAAGTTTCTTGTATTCCTGAGCTTCAATCAGCTCGTTCGAGAGATTGGCAGCCGTGTAGAATTTGACATGCATTCCCTGCATACAGGCCTTGACGCCCAGCGCAATGGAAAGGTGAGTCTTACCAGTACCTGGATTGCCGATCATAACAATATTCTGGCGTTTGCTGACAAAACCACAACTGGCTAGTTCATGCACAAAAGCTTCCTTGATGTGCTCGAACCTGCTGCAGTCAAGCTCATCCATGGTCTTGATATAGGGGAAGCCTGCAGTCCTGATTTTCCGTCTTTGACTGCTTTCCATCCGGGAATCCAGTTCCATCTTCATCAGAGCGATCAGGAATTCCCCATAGCCCTTTTCTGCCCCAAGTTGACGGATGACATCCTCATAATGATTGAAGGCAGGTGTTCTTAAATGCTTTGAATAGAGTTCTATCGTCTGTGCATTTACATTCATTGGCTTGCCACTCCATACCTTTCATCATATTTAGTGAGGTCGATTGAACTTACGGCAATTTCATGCTTCAGATAAACAACCGGGGATTCCACGGGTTCATGCAGATAACTTCTTACCATATCCACTGTAGGAAAGATGTGACAAGGCATCATATGCTTTATGGCAAGGATTCGCGCTTCTCCGTGATCCATACAGAGTCGGAGAAGTTTGACCATTTCTCTGTTCCCCCCTGGAAGCTGGCTGCCCCAGTCCATCAGTTCCTTGGTAACATTATCTTTGACAGGCTTTGCATTGAACACTGATCTGGGCTTGTGCTCTAAAAGATCGATGTAATGCTCAAGGCGGTACTGGGTACTGCCGAAACCATAAGTGCGCGAATATGTGGCAATGACAGCACAATTATGTAAAATGCAAATGATGTTGGCATATCCTTTGACGGTAACATCTTTCCTAAGATATCTGGTAGGAACAGAGTAACTGTTCTTCTCATAGCGTACCGTTGAAAAGTCATCCACCTTGGCCATAACGGTTTTGCTGGTATCATAGCGATACATTGGAATGGGAGTCAGGCAAATGAGATCTTCCTGATAAAGTATCTTAACTGAATGCTGACGATTATCCACCTTATGATTTTCGCGATAGGAAAGACAATCATTCCATAGCCTATGGTTCAACTCATCAATGCTGGAAACTCTAGGTACTGGAACCAGAAAGTTTCTCCGCGAGTAGCCTACAAGATTCTCAACAAGGCCCTTTTCGTTACCCTTTGCCGGATTGCAGAAGTCAGCAACAAATGCATAATGCGCAAAGAATGCAATATATTTGTCCTGAGGCTTTGCATAAAGGCCGAAACCTTCTTTGACAGCCACTTTTGCATTATCAAAGATCACGCGCCTTGGAACGCCACCAAAGTAATCAAACATGAGTTGCTGCGCCTCAAGAAATGCTTCCTCATTGGCCGATCTGTAGACTTGGACAAATATATCACAGCTATGGCAAAGTCTACCGCAGAAGGTATGCACCTTGGTTTTCTGTCCATCTATGTAGATGGTGGCCTCGCCCCAATCAATCTGCACAGCTTCACCCGGCGCATAGGAAAGGGGGATGCAGCTTTGAGGAGGTACAGTCCGTGCAGCTTTAAGCTTTGAAACCGCCTTGCGGATGGTTGAATAAGATCCTTCAAACTGAAGCTCACAAGTTAGCCGGTCATAAATTCTTTTGGCTGTGTGAACCTGCTTTTTCAGATTCTCCTTTTCATCTTCCTGAAAGCAGCTGAGAATGAATTGGTTTACACTTCCTGTGATGATATCTGGCTCGCGCTGATAGGTCCTGCGGATCTCCGGATGAGTAGAGCCATCACAATATTTTTTGACGGTCTGTCTTGAGATTTTTAGTCCGTCGGCTATTGACCTTACAGATTCTCCGTTTGAATAGCGGTTGCGAATCTGCGAATATATATCCATTTCGATAATCACACCTTTCACGCCTCCTTGCAAAATACTTGGTTTCATTTTACAAGAAGATTGATGATTGGTGGTAAACTAATTCAGTATCATTCGGGCCCTAAGTGGTACACTTTTACAATATCATTCACA
>Ga0247840_10010002_pt1 | contig 12002 bp, 14 predicted proteins | sample LaCruzMarch2015__FD_192404 | JGI IMG/M metagenome (GOLD analysis project Ga0247840, IMG submission 192404) | Freshwater microbial communities from meromictic Lake La Cruz, Castile-La Mancha, Spain - LaCruzMarch2015_17m | ecosystem: Environmental > Aquatic > Freshwater > Lake | place: Spain...
GTCTTCCACGCCCGCATGGCCGAAGAACAGGGTGCCTTCGCCTTCCCGGACGTGGTCCGTGCCATCTGCGACAAGCTGGTCCGGCGCCACCCCCATGTCTTCGGCGAGGCGGACCTGCCGGATGCGGAGGCGGTGCGCATTCACTGGGAGCGGGAGAAGGCGGCCGAGCGGGCACGGGCACCGGGGCGCACCGGGGCCGCGACCCTGGACGGCGTGGCCGCCGCCCTGCCGGCCCTGGTGCGGGCGCAGAAGCTGCAGCGGCGGGCGGCCGCGGTCGGCTTCGACTGGGACGCCATCGCGGGCGTCTTCGACAAGGTCCGCGAGGAACTCGACGAGTGCCGTGAGACCCTGGCCGCGCCGGCGGACTTGCACGCGCGGGTGCATGAGATCGGCGATCTGCTGTTTTCCTGCGTCAATCTGGCCCGCCATCTGGGGGTCGATGCGGAAGCGGCGCTGCGGACCGCAAACCATCGTTTCGAGCACCGTTTCGCCTATGTCGAGGCTGGCCTGGACCGGGCTGGCCTGCAACCGGGACCCGCGGTACGCGAGGAGATGGAGTTGTTGTGGGAGGCGGCGAAGTCGAATCCGTCTTAGCGCCGTTGTCGTTGTCGTTTTCGTAATCGAGGTTATCGTAGTGCCACGGATTTTCTCGCACCCTGAATTGCATCGCCTCTCCGAATAGGAATACGAATACGACAACGACAACGATTGCCTCTGCGTTTAACTTGTTCTTGACTCGTTACCTATTCCCTATCCCCTGATCAATCCGCCATGAGCTATCTCGATAAGGTTCGTGCCTGCAACGCCTGGGACCCGGAGGAATTCATCCCCTGGACCCTGGCGGGCGAGCGCATCGGCTCGGTGCGGCCGGGCTTTGCGCAAGAACTGCGGCGCTGGCCGGAGCAGTTCCGCGTGGACGCCCGGCGGGTCGACTGGGCCGGTGCCCCGGACGGGTTCCAGGCGCGCACGCGGGTCCTGGCGGAGGTGGTCCAGACCCTGGTCGAGACGGGCCTGATCTACCCCCAGCACGGCGAATCCTATGCGGTAACCCCGGGGCGGCGCGATCAGGCGCGCTGTCTGATCGACCGCGCCGCCGCCCCCTGGTTCGGCGTGCGCGCCTTCGGACAACACCTCAACGGTTTCGTACGCACCGGGGGCGGGATCGAGCTCTGGGTCGCCCGGCGCGCCGCGAATCGGCAGGTCTATCCGCTGCACCTGGACAACCTGGTGGCCGGCGGTCTGCCCCATGCCGTGACCCTGCGCGACAACCTGCGCAAGGAGTGCCGGGAGGAGGCGGACATCGGGCCTGCACTGGCGGATCGGGCGGAGCCGGTCGGCGCCGTGACCTACTGCCGCGGGGCGCGCGACGGGCTGAAGCCGGACGTGATGTACTGCTACGACCTGGAGCTTGCGCCCGACTTCGTGCCGCGCTGCACCGACGGGGAGGTGGAGTCCTTCACCCGCCTGCCGCTGGCGACGGTGGCCCACTTGGTGCGCGACACCGACGAGTTCAAACTCAACTGCAATCTGGTGGTGATCGACTTCCTGGTCCGCCACGGCGGTATCGATCAGGAAGACCCCGATTATCTGCCGATCATCCAAGGCTTGCGCTCCTGCTTGCCCTGAGGCGGCGCAAGGTTCATCGTGGCACGGTTTTCGAGTCCCCCAGGCCGCCCCGCGGCGAGGTCAGCATGAATCGAGTCTCCACCCCCCCCAACGCCCGGCTCCCGCGCCGCCCCACGCTCCCGGTGCGCATCGGCCCGGTCACCGTCGGGGGCGAGTCCCCGGTCGTGGTCCAGTCCATGACCAACACCGACACCGCCGATGTGACCGCCACCGTGCGCCAGGTCGCGGACCTGGCCCAGGCCGGCTCCGAGCTGGTGCGCATCACGGTCAACACCGAGTCCGCCGCCCGCGCCGTCGCCCCCATCCGCGCCCAGCTCGACGCCGCCGGCTGCACCGTCCCCCTGATCGGTGACTTCCACTTCAACGGCCACCGCCTGCTGACCGACTATCCGGAGTGTGCGCAGGCCCTGGCCAAGTACCGCATCAATCCGGGCAACGTGGGCAGCGGCGAGAAGCGCGACAGCCAGTTCGCGACCATGATCGAGATCGCCTGCCGCTATGACCGCCCGGTGCGCATCGGCGTCAACTGGGGCAGCCTGGACCAGGACCTGATCGTGCGCATGATGGACGCCAATGCCCGCAGTGCGACCCCGCGGCCGGTCGCGGCGGTGATGCACGAGGCCATGGTGGAGTCCGCCGTCGCCAGCGCCGCCCGCGCGGTCGAACTGGGCCTGCCCAAGGACCACATCGTCCTGTCCTGCAAGATGAGCGGCGTGCAGGACCTGATCACCGTCTACCGGATGCTCGCCAGCCGCACCGACCAGGCCCTGCACCTGGGGCTCACCGAGGCCGGGATGGGCTCCAAGGGCATCGTCGCCTCCACCGCCGCGCTCGCCATCCTGTTGCAGGAGGGCATCGGCGACACCATCCGCGTCTCGCTCACCCCCGCCCCGGGGGAGGCGCGCACCCGCGAGGTCCAAGTCGCCCAGGAGATCCTCCAGACCATGGGCATGCGCTCCTTCGCCCCCATGGTCACCGCCTGCCCCGGGTGCGGGCGCACCACCAGCGATACCTTCCAGCACTTAGCCCAGGACATCCAGACCTATCTGCGCGAGCAGATGCCCGCCTGGCGCACCCGCTACCCGGGGGTCGAGACCATGCAGGTGGCCGTCATGGGATGCGTGGTCAACGGCCCCGGGGAGAGCAAGCACGCCAACATCGGCATCAGCCTGCCCGGGAGCGGCGAGCACCCCGCCGCACCCGTCTATGTGGACGGCGAAAAGGTCGCGACGCTCAAGGGCGACGACCTGGTCGGCCAGTTCAAGCGCATGGTGGACGACTACATCGAGCGGCACTACGGCTGACCCACCCGGGAGCGCCGCACCCCAGTGCGGCGCGGTCTCGCTTCATGCCGGATGAGGCATCCGTCCCGTCCGCAACGTTTGACGATAACGACCAACCCCCGGAGCCCAACGATGCGCATGTTCGACGCCAACCCGCCGGTTCTGCGTGACCTGACAGACGAAAGCGAGGTCCTGGCCGAAAAGGACGCCGCCGACTTCACCGTCATCACCGCCCGCCACCCGACCCTGGGCAAACTGGTCCTCATCCGCGGCCGCACCGGCGCCGGGGTGGTGGTGGAGACCGAGGAATGAGACGGCGCGGCCTTGGTCATGATCCCGGCGATCCGTGCCGTAGGATGGGTAGAGCGCAGCGAAACCCATCGCTTGCTCTCAGGGTGCCGAACCTCGAAACGCGCGCGGCGATGCAGGAAGCGGATGAAATCGCCCGCAACCGCCGCGCTCGCTTTGCCACGGCCGCTGAACTGTTCGATCACCTCGAAAAGGCCGCCGGCAAGTAAAGATGCCCCGCTGCCGCGAGCGGCGGACGATGCCAAGTCCTTCCTTTTTCTGCGCGAGTAACGGAAGGCTGGTCGGACTGGAACCGGCATTCTGCGCGGTCGGTAGGGCCGCGGCGACGACGGACCCCGGCAGCGGGCTTGGGTGCCGTGGTATCAGGACCGCCGCCGCCCGGTTGCCCCGGACGCGGCACCCTATATACGACCCCCCGCAGGGAGTAAACTGTCTCCGCAATTCCTGTCCCCGGAATTCCGGCAGGTGCGCGCGGCGCACTTTACGCCGAATGCCGGCCGCCCCGGGCCGGAGCCCAGGGCTTCAGCCTTGGATGCGCTGCCGGCAGCCGGTGCGCGGCGACCCTATAGACCCGATACATGACTCAACCCATAAGCGATCAGTCGGCAAGCGATCAGTCCGTCGAGGTAACTGCCGGCGCCTATCGGGTCCGCAATAGCCGCGTCTCACTGGATTCGATCGTCTGGGCTTTTCTCAACGGACAGAGTGCCGAGGCCATCGCCCAATCCTTCCCGGTCTTGACGCTGCAGCAGGTCGATGCGGCGCTGACCTATTATCTGGCCCATCGCGCGCAGGTCGATGCCTATCTGGCCCAAGGCGAGGCCGCCTTGGGCGCACTGCGCCAGGCCGCCCACGCGCAAGATCCGCTGTGGTATCGCGCGCTTCGCCAGGCCCGGCGTTCGGCGGCGTAAACGGCGTCACCTCATGCCGGTCCTGTTCCAGGCCGACGCCGACCTCAACCAGAATATCGTCCTGGCGACCTTGCGGCGGTTCCCGTCAATCGATTTCCAGCCCGCCACCGCCGCTGGGGTGCGCGGACTGGCCGACCCCGATGTCCTGCGGCTTCCCGCCGAGCAAGGTCGCATCCTGGTATCACATGACCAGCGGACCATGCCCCGCCACTTCGCGCAATTCATCCAGTAGGATGGGCAGAGCGAGAGCGATGCCCATCGTCTGCGCTCAAAGGCCCCGCCGGACCGCGCGCAATCTCGGGAGACCACCATGGCGAATCATTCTGCACGAGCAAGCGGGAGGGGCGATGGCGCCCTCAGGGCCTTCCTCATCGTCGGCACCCTGGTGTCATCCGCGGCGATGGCCGACACCGGCGCTGCGCAGTCCGCGGTCAAGCCTTCCGAACCCTCAGTAACCGCACAGGCTTCGGCAGAGGACGCCGCCCTTCCCGCGGGCCTGACCACAACGGCGGTCTGCGCCTCGCCGGTCTGCCGCTGGAACAGCCGTGCCCTGGACCTCTGCGTCAAATACCGTCGCAACCCGCTGCGCATCGCCCGCGCCCTGGCCCTGTTGCACGCGGCGATGGCGGACGCGCTTGCAGCGGCGGCGCCGGACGCGGACCCCGACCTGTCGGTGGTGGCCGCCGGTGCCGCGGCGGGTCCGGTGCTCGATCATCTGTTCCCCTTGGAGACGCCCGGCCGCTTTCAGGCCATGGCCTGGGCGGACGATGCCCGGATCAGCGCATCCCCCGGGACTGACCAGTCGCCGACGAACCGGGCCCGCGAGGCCGGCGCCGCGGCGGCCCAGCAGACCATCGCCCGGGCCCTGCGCGACGGGAGCGATCTGGTCTGGGACCCGGGGCAGCGGCCCGCCCCGGTGCCTGGGGCCTGGCGCGCCACGCCGCCGCTGTACGCCTATGACCCGCTGGAGCCGCTGGCGGCCCGGTGGACGACCTGGGTCCTGCGCGACGCCGGGGAGCTGCAACCGCCGCCGCCGGTTGCCTATGACAGCCCCGCCTATTGGGCCGAGACCGCCGAGGTGCTGGCGGTCGCCCGCGCCCTGACGCCCGCACAGGCGCGGGTGGCGGACGACTGGAACCTGGGCCAAGGCTCAGTGACGCCGGCTGGGGTCTGGAACCTCAAGGCACGCGCCTTGATGCAGAAGCAAGGCCTGAACCCGATCCAGAGCGCCCGGGTCCTGGCGGTCCTGAACCTGGCGATGGCGGATGCCACGCTCGCCTCCTGGCGGGCCAAGTTCACCTATTGGACCCAGCGCCCCGTGACCGCCATCCACGAGCGTCTGGCCCCGGACTGGCTGCCCCATCTGCTGACCCCCGCCTTTCCGGGCTACGTCTCCACCCATGCCGTCGTGTCGGGCGCCGCCGCCGCGGTGCTCGCCGCCTATTTCCCGGAGTCGGCCGCCGCCCTCCAGGCCGCGGCGGACGAGGCCGCCCTGTCACGCCTCTACGGCGGCATTCACTTTCGCAGCGACAACGAGGAGGGACTCAGGCTCGGCCAGCGGGTCGGACGCCTGGTCCTGGGGCGCCTCTACGGGGACCGGCTCGCGCCGCCACTCGCACGACAGGCCCTTGCGCCCCTGCTGTCACCCGCCGACCAACGTCAGCACCCCTCCCGGACCCCGGTCGATTGATTGGCGTCGGCAATGCACTATGATGCATCTTGTTACAACCGTGGTAGATCGCAGCAGGAGTCACCATGAGCACCTCGGTGCGCGTCAGCGACGCGCTTTACCAGGCCGCGAGCACGGCCGCCAAGGCTGAATTGCGCTCCATCCCCCAGCAGATCGAATTCTGGGCGCAGCTTGGCCGTGCCGCCTTCGACAACCCGGACCTTCCCATCGACCTGGTACGCGACATCCTCATGTCGCGGATGGTACCGGTAGAGGATGCGGAGCCCTTCGTCCCGGAGGGCGAACCCGGTGGCTGAGGTCCGGGTCCTCCAGACGCCGCCGTTCAAGCGGGTCTATAAGCGGCTGCACAACCAACAGAAGATCGCCGTGGACGGGGCGGTGGCGGCGATCGTCGCCGCGCCCGAGATCGGTGAGGTCAAGCGCGGCGACCTTGCGGGGGTCTATGTGCATAAGTTTGATTGCGTCGGCCAGCAGTTCCTGCTGGCCTACGAGTGGAACCCGGACCTGCGCATCCTGCGCGCCCTGGGCGTGCACGAGAATTTCTACCGGGACCTCAAACGCAACCAGTAGGGCGGATGCCCGCAGGGCGATCCGCCACTCGGGGCTCAATAGGCCGCAAAGGCGAAGGCCCCGAAACCCTCGCCGCAATGCACCCGCAAGGCCGCGACGGCGGGCCTGGACCCCGCGTCCGGCAGGGCAAAGGCGGCAGCGCGCGTCTCGCCCCGGCCATGCAGGCGCCAGTCGTCCCCTCCGAAGACCAGGACCTCATGGCGGGCGGCGCCGGGCGCCGGCGTCCAGGTCAGGCGGGCGCCCGGCCCGTCGCGCTGTATCTGGAGATCGGTCGCCGCCGGGCAGGTCAGGCGCGTGTCGATGAAGAAGCGGTGCCCCGGCATAGGGGCCGCGGTCTCAGCCGCGTCGCCGCAGTCGGGCGTCACCGTCACGCGCACGATGGCACGGTGGTCGGTGAGTGCCTGGGGCGGGGAGAATCGCGGTTCGGTCGCCAGGGTGTCCAGGTCGGTGATTACCGCGCCCTCCGGGACCCGGCTCTGCACCCGCACCCGGTAGGCGGTGACGCCGGGGACGGGGCGCCAGGCGATCAGCGGCCGGGTGTCGGCCAGGGTCGCATCGGCGGCCGGAGCCGTGATCTCGACCGGGGTGCAGCCGGCAAGCGCCGGCCTGGGCCCGGCCAGGGCGCAGCCCAGGACCAGGGCGAGGCCGATCCCGCCGGGGGGTGCCTGCCGCGCCCGCGCCTTCACCAGCCTTGGGCCAAGGCGCCGGCCGGCAGGTCCAATTCGCGACCGGAGGCGGTCAGCAGGACCATCCGCGAGGGCTGACCCGGCGACGCGGTCAGGCGCACCTGCTCCACCGTCTCACCCTGGGCATAGGGGGTCAATTGCTCGCCCAGGGCGGCGGTGACGATGAAGCTGGTGGTTGCCATCAGCACGCTGCGGCCTTCCGGGATGGAGACGCTGACGGTGGTGGAGGCGTCGGCCAGGGTGCCTGCGGTTGGTGGGCTGTTGGTGGAGGTCGCTGCACCATACTCGGGGGTCATGGTCAGCTTGATGATGGTTCCAGGTGGCACGCCATTGGTGTGGAGTGCCACGTTCACCGGATCAGGCGTGGTTGCCGGGAGTGTGACGTCTCCACGGCCGGTCGGGTTCGCAGGAACCGAGAGGGCGGCGATGTTCGTTATTGACAGCGCGGGGAGATTGGGAGAAAAGATTTCTCCCGGAAGCCCCGGTGTAAATGGCGGGTCGGTGGTCACTCCCGTGGCTATTGCATCCGCCTCGATTCGGATTCGACCTACGCCACCCGAACCACTCGTCCAATAGGAACCCCCGACTGCTTTGATGGATCCCTTGCCATAAACACGCGAAGCGACGAGCCGAATCGCGCCCCCACTGCCCCCGCCTCCGCCTGTTGATTCGATATGGCCATTTGTCGACCTAGACCCCCCTGATCCCCCTAGTGCCAACAGCGACCCATTGATACTGACGGACCCAGATGCAGCGATCAAGATAGCCCCGCCACCTCCGCCTCCGCCAAGACCCCAGTATGACCAAAGGCCAACGCAACAAAACGACCGGGCACCGCCGCCGCCGGACCCACCGATGAGGGGTTGTAGCAAGGGCGAACCATAAGTAGTGCCGGGAAAGCCGCCACTACCAACGCTCGCATAGCTGCCGCAACCCGCGCTAGCGCTATGATCAAATCCCCCTGCCCCTCCCCCAAGCCCGAGACCGCTGCCTCCCCGAGCACCGACGTTGTATGGGGTCGCCAAGCCCCCGTCGAAGCCGCCTGGTCCGCCTTCTCCAGGGAATCCGTCATACGCTGGGTCTCCACCATACGGATACGAGCCTTTCCCACTGACATTGATGGTGCCGTCGATGACCACATCCCCTTGGACCAGCAAAACCGCCGGGGTGTTAGCCGTATTGCGTTTGAACGTCACGGTAACGCCGACCGGAATGTTCACAGATGTGAAATTAAAAATTCCGTCCGGTGGCAACTGCAACTCCGTATTCGTGAGAAATGGATTAAAGGCACCATCCGCGCCGGTGCTGCCGCTGTTGAAGGCGGGCAGGGACAGTGGAAGCAGGAGGGTGGCCGCACCGATGAGTGCAGTGGTAAGTCGTACGTGTCGGTTCATCTGAGCGCATAGCCTCCAACAAAGATCCGGGAAGGGGATAGTCATGGCGCCGACTTGTCAACGCCGACCGCGGGCGATACCAATGGGCCTATGGGTTCGGCCAGTGCCGGCGGCTCGCGTACCACGCCCACCGCGGGTGCGGCGAAGGGTCCTCGCGGTTCGGACAGGGACGGGGGCAGGCGAATCACACCCACGGCAGGCGCGATGAAGGGGCCCCGTGGCTCGGACAGGAACGGGGGCTGGCGAATCACACCCACGGCAGGCGCGATGAAGGGGCCCCGTGGCTCCGTCAGCGCCGGGGGCTCACGCACCACCCCGACCTCCGCGGAGAGTCCCTGTCGCTCGCCAGGACCTAGCGGCGCGGCAACGAAAATGCTGACCTTGGCCCCGGCCAGGGTCGCGGAAGTCAGTTCGAGCAGGGTGGTTCCGGGGGCAAGAGCCGTCAAGGTTGCTGAGGTTGTCGTCTGACCCGCCGGAAAGTGCAGGGTGTCGGCCGATACGGCAACCGCGCTGTTCGGGGTAAAGGCCATCTCATGCGCCTGATCCTCCGGACGCGACAGCGTGAAGGTCAAAGTCAGGGTGGCCGCAAGGGGCAGGACGACCGGCGAGGGGCTGACGCTCAACCGCGGCATCACCGGCAAGATGGTCAGGTGGAAACCGGTCGAACCGGTCGCCGAGGCGAGGACAAAGGGTTGAGCGCCGAGCGGTGCCGTCTCGTCCACCGTCAGGTCGAAGCTCGCCTCAGACTCGGTGCTCCCCCGGCCATCAACGTGGACGCCGGGGACCGTGGTGGTCACGGTCGTCCAGAGGAGGTCTGTGCCGGTCACGAACAGGGAGGTCCTTGCGCCGCGGCGCACGGCTGTCGGGCTCACGCCGGTAATCCGCGGCGGCGACACCTGCACCTGGCGCACCGCCTGGATGTTCCCAACGGCGTCATAGACATACTCGGTCCCCTCGCCCGCGGGGTTGATGAAGCGGACCAGGCGGCCGAGTGCGTCATAGTCATAGCGCTCCTGTCCCGCCTGGGCGCAGGAGAGGAACGCCAGCAGGACCAGCAGCCAGATTCGCCCGATGCGCTTGCCGATCACCCATGACCTCCGGACGCTGGCCTTGTCATCACGCCGTTACCCCTGTGCCAAGTCGGCCAAACCGGGCAAGCCGGACGGGGCATTTCTCCCCTCCGGAACGGTTTGATGTTGCCCGCAGGCTGTACGCTTCTGGTTCATACCGGTCATTCGCTCAACTCGTGGCGCTTGGTTCATGCCAGCGGCCAGCCTCGGATTAAACATTCGGGACGGGGCGAATGCCCCGTCCCGCTCGGGATCGCGATTATCTCCCAGGCCGGACCCGGCATATGGCCCGTCCGGACGTTTCGACACTAATCAGCCGTCGCTATCACTGCCGGACGAGGCATTGACCCCGTCAACAATGTTGCCAACTCTCGACTAAAATGGGGTTTACGCCTGGCTCGGGCGTGTCTGGCGCCCGGGTTTGCGGGGGATGTGGGTGTCACGATCACCCTCGTCATCGACGTTGCCGCCGACGGAGAGCCCCAGTCATGAGTCAAGCAACGCGCACCTGGCGGGTTCGCGTGGCCTTTGAGCCTAACCGGTTCGCCGCCGAGCAGCTGATCACGGCGTACGAACAACTGAAACCCACCAAGTCGCATCGCGCGGCGCCGGACGTGGCCGCGCCGCCGATCGCCCCGCAACGTGCCACGGTCACGGGAGGTACACGATGAATCAACGCGTGGTAGTGGCGCTCTATGCCCGGGTGTCATCGGACCAGCAAGCCAAGAGCGGCACGATTGACAGTCAGGTGACGGCCCTGCGTGAACGGATTGCCGCCGATGGCGAAGTGCTGGCGCCGGACCTGTGCTTTATTGATGCGGGCGTCAGTGGCGCCACGCTCGTTCGCCCGCAATTGGAGCGGTTGCGCGATCACGCGGCCCTGGGCGTCATCGATCGTCTCTATGTGTTGTCGCCGGATCGGTTGTCACGCAAATACGCCCATCAAGTCCTGCTGATGGAAGAATTGGCCACAAGTGGCGTGGCGTTGGTGTTCCTCAACCATGCCATCGGCAGCACCCCGGAAGAGGCGCTGTTACTGCAAATGCAGGGCGTGATTGCAGAATACGAGCGCGCCAAAATCATGGAACGCAATCGGCGTGGCAAGCGTCATGCAGCGAACCGCGGTAGCGTCAATGTCCTGTCCGCCGCACCTTATGGCTATCGCTACCATCGCAAGCAACTCGATGGGACCCCGGCGCAGTATGTCATCGACCTGGCGCAGGCCGCGACGGTGCGCCAGATCTTCCACTGGATTGGGGTTGAGCGCTTGACCATCGGCGCGGTCGCGCGCCGCCTCGACGCGGCCGGGATCCTCACCGCCACCGGCAAGGCGCACTGGGATCGCAGCATGGTCTGGGGGATGCTGCAAAATCCCGCGTACATGGGGCGTGCCGCGTTTGGCAAGACCCGTTGCGTGGCGCCCTTGCCGCGCGTCCGGCCGCCGCGCCACAGCGCGGAGACCCCGAAGAACGGCTATTCCTCGGTGCCCACCGAGCGCAGCGACTGGATTGACATCCCGGTGCCCGCGCTGATCAGCGAGGAAGTGTTTCTTGCCGTGCAGGCGCAACTCGACGAAAATCGCCGACACGCCCGGCAACGTCGCGGCGGCGCCAGCTTTTTACTACAGGGGTTGACCGTCTGCGCTCATTGCCATTATGCGTATTATGGTAGAGGAGTCGGCCAGGGTGCGGCGAATGGCCGTCAGCTGCCGTCCTATTACCGCTGTCGCGGTACCGATGCCCAGTGCTTTGGCGGAGTACGGGTGTGCGACAACCGGCCGGTCAGAACTGACCGGCTCGATGATCTGGTATGGCAGCAAGTGGTCGAGTTATTAGCGCACCCCGAGCGCTTGAAGCAGGAATATGAGCGGCGTTTGGACCGGTTGCAGCAGGAGCACCAGGTGAATGCCGACACGGCGGCCCTGGAACGACACCAACGCCATCTCGAACTGGGCAAATCCCGGCTGATCGACAGTTATACTGAAGGACTGATCGACAAAACCGATTTCGATCCCAAGATCACGCATGTGAAACTGAAGCTTGAACAGGTCGCGGGGCAGATTGCCACCGCGAAACAGCATCACGCCGGACAATTCGAGTTGTTTTTGGTCATCAATCGTCTGGAAGAATTCGCCGCCGCGGTCAATGATCGTTTGACCAGTCTGGATTTCACCGCCAAACGCGAGATCGTCCGCGCCTTGGTCAAACGCGTGGAGATCCACCGCGACGAGATCGTCGTGGTCTTCCGCGTCGATCCGGACCCGGGATTCAACCGCAAGCAGGGCGAACCTGAAAGCCCGGCAACGACACCAAATTGGCAAGATTGTAGACGGCGCTTTCGCCCCGTCCCGAATGTTTAATCCGAGGCTGGCCGCCGGCACGAACCAAGCGCCACGAGTTGAGCGAATGACCGGTATGAACCAGAAGCGTACAGCCTGCGGGCAACATCAAACCGTTCCTCCGA
>Ga0247840_10010003_pt1 | contig 12002 bp, 8 predicted proteins | sample LaCruzMarch2015__FD_192404 | JGI IMG/M metagenome (GOLD analysis project Ga0247840, IMG submission 192404) | Freshwater microbial communities from meromictic Lake La Cruz, Castile-La Mancha, Spain - LaCruzMarch2015_17m | ecosystem: Environmental > Aquatic > Freshwater > Lake | place: Spain...
GGTCCCGGGAACCGACGCCAGTATCGCCGACGCTGGGCAACTCGCCGGAATTTTCTGGAAATCCGCCGGCAGATCCTGCGTCGCAAACGTCCAAGGTCCCTTGAGATCGTCGGCCCGGAACCAACGCCCACCGGTCAAAAAGAAAAATTGCTGCGTTTCGGCATAGACAAAAACGACGCTGTTCGTGTTCGTCGCATATTGCAACCGGGTCTCCGGAATCCTCGTCCACTCGGGCTGGCCGTCAAAGAGGATGACATCCGCCGGTTTGTCGCTGAAGAAGACTGCGGGGATAGGCCCCTCGGGGTTCTTCGGGGCCGGGATGATGGCTTTCAGGGCGCTCCACTCGTTGTCCTCTGCGACCACCGACATTTCGCTCGGGAGATCCTTGGTCGGCTCCCATTTCCCGTCGATGTTTCCGGCCTTCATCCAATACTGCCCCACCGGAAAATAGTAGTTTTCGCCGTTAAAAAAGATCGGCCATTGCGTGTTGACCACGAATTTCAGATTCGTTTTCGGAATCTCGGAAAGAACCGGCGGGCCGTCCACGCTCAGAAGGATCGAGGGACGATAACCGACAAATACCCTTGGAGGCTCGTTGTTAAGTTGCACTCCGGGCGATGCATCCGGTTTTGGGACGCACGCGATCAGGCGGTGTAATGAAATCGTGATGGTGTCCTTGTTGAACGTTCGCACCAGTTGATCCATCTGCTGGGCATTTTCAGACGAGAAGCGGGTGCCAGTAACCTCCATGTTCGTGATGACGACAACCTTGTTGTCATTATCAACAGCAGTTTTTCCTTTCATTTCGACAACACCAACCACTTCGTTCCCATCCTTGGGCGTGATGGCCACGGCCATCCGCCAGGTCAAATCCTGGAAGTTTTTCCACTCATCGACCTGCGGCTGATAAACAACGAGGCGGTTGCCGTCGCGGTTGTGGACGCGCGGCCATCCAGGGTCAGCCGGTGCTGACGGCACGGCAAGTGCCTGAAACGAAAAGGCGGTTGCAACGAGGGCGGTGACGACATGCAGTTCCATGATGTGTGCTTTCATTTGCTCATTAAAATTTTACGCCGACGCCTGCAAAGACTCCAGCCTCGGCCGCATTGAAGAGTGCTCCGCCGTTCGTGTAGTCCAAGTAGTAATACCGGTAGCCGAATTCGCCGAAAATATTGCGGGTGAAATTCACCCCGAGAGATGCCTGCGCATTCCATGCAATTTGCGAACCCGCGCCGAATCCCCCCACGTCACCCTGGGCGGCGAGGAACAGCCAACGCGTGAAGTTGATCTGGCCGCGCAAGCCGACAATAGGATCGACCCACCACTGGTTTCCCTCGACCGAACTCGGCAGGGCTTTTTCGATTCGCTTCGCGAGTTCATTTGAAAAGGCTTTCTGAGCGCTGGTGAGGCGGTTTTGGATGGCTGATGTGAGCTGGTTATTTGCGGCAGCTGCACGTGCTTGGGCGTAGGCGGCAAGCAGTTCCTGTAACCTGCCCGAATTGTTATCAAGCCTGCGCATCAATAGCAAAAGATGCTTCCGATCCACAGTGTCACGCACATCGCGCGGAAAATCCGCTGTATTGACCAGCACTTTGTCGGTCAGTGCGGAACCCACACTGCTGACGAGGGCAGATTGCAGTGCGCCCGGATTACTTGCGAGGATGTCATCCATTCGCATCTGGATGCCATTGCCGATTCGCTCGGTTACGGCATCGCTTACGTTCCGAACGCCGTTGGAATCCACATTCCCTCCAACCGTGACGCCGAGGTAATTATAGCGGGCTCCCGCATAAATATCGAGAAAGCCCCGCCGGTCATCGATGATGCGATACGCGAGTGCAATCGAGGCCAGCCCCTGCTGGAATTTCAGATACCCGCTTTCGTAGAGCGGCCCCGGAGGGGTTCCACCAGCAGAGAGTTGGGCGAACATTCCGTCGGCCATGATACCCCATCGGCCTTTGCGGACTTCTGCTTTGGCCATGATACACCAGTCGAGATTTTGAAGGATTTTTTTGGAGCTGGCCTCGACATTCACTGCAGGGAGACCCTTCACACCGACGTCTCCAGATACTCCCAATGCCCACACATAGGGCTCAACCGTGAACGACCATCCGTCAGGATCCTTGCCGGGCACGACTTGATACGGATCGGGTGGATGCAGAATGGAACGTCCTAGCGACTCGATCGGTTCAGTGAGTGAATGACCCGCAGGCTTTGCGGGCGGAAGCGCAGGCTGGAAATCCGACGGGGCGGAGGCGGACGGGCTCCCCGCCCGACTTGATTGAAAACTGAGGAGAGTCGCGGCAAAGGCAAGCGTCGCCCACTTGTAAGGAAGTCTCATGTAATTATCAATCAGACAGGACGTTATGGCTTGGCTGATTTGCTTCGCATGCCTTACGGCTTGTAGTTGGTCATGCCAGGTCCGGTCTTGTCCCACACGTGAAAAAGCTCATCCGTCATGATCGTTGCCAAGTTGTTGTCCGGAATCTCAATCACGTCCTGCTCCAGCGTCGCGACCCGAAACTTCCAGCCTGCGGGAAGCTGCTTGTAGCTGGCAGCCCCCTTGGCAAGGTATTCCGCCCAGGTATGTTGCGGATTGAGGCCTAGTTGGAATCCCTTCAGGATCCAGGTATTGCCGTCAGAATCGTCCAAGAGTGCCACCTTTGTGCCTTTGGTCCAGGCCCACTTGCTGGTCCGTGCAATTTGCATGGGCATCCAGGGCGCTCCCTCGATCGTGCCAGATTCTGGCAGGTTGAGCTGCGCGCACCACCCGGCCGTCATGCCGTTGAAGTTTCTTTCCTTACCGACCGCAACTTCGACCCAATCCGGCATCCATAGCTTGGGGCCGTTCAGCATCACGTTGGCGACGCCATATTCCTTCGCCAGGTTCTCCAAGTCGAGGCTTTGGACGAGTGCCTGCGGAGCGGTGTCCTTGGACGCGGGAAGCTTGTTGCTTGTGTACATGGTATTGAAGCAGGGGGCGACCAGTTTTTCCGTCTTCGGATCACGAGTGCCGAAAAACAGTTCGATAAACCGTGTCTGGTGCAGGTTCTCGAAACGCATGACTTTGGTGTTGTCTCCGTCGTGAAGGACCTCGGGGACGGCAGAGGTTGTCTGTTGGCTGGCTCCGGCGTTGTATTGATAGTTGCCCACAAACTCGTCGAGAACGATAGTGTTAGGGGGATTGGAATCGGCGGTGCATGTTAGGATCATGTTCTGGTCCAATTTGCGTGTTCTAAATTTCCAGCCCTCCGGTAATTTCAGGCGCGCGCCAAGGGTGGGCAGGTTTTCGATGGTGTTCTTGGGGTCGATCTTCAGGGACAGACTGAACATGGTGTAGACGTTGCCTTTGGGAGTTATCAGTTCATATACCGTTTCTCCTGCATTGAACTTGAAGGAATTGCTGCGTTTCGAGACCAGCACTTGGTAAGCAGGCAGTTCTTCGGAAACGGCCTTATCGAGGTCTGGGGTTTCGAAGAGGCCCAACACGCGATAGGGAATCGTTTCGATCACTTTCTTTTTGCCGCCATCCCAGGCTATCATCCCGATTATGCTGTTCGCCACGAGACGACGCGGACCATTGAAGATGACTCCATCACTGCCGTATTCCTTTTTCAAGGTATCTGCCTTCAGAGCGCGGAAGCGGGCGTCCATCACCTCGTTGGACCCCTCAAGGTCTAAGCCGAGAGAATTGTAGTAGAAGCCGACCCCGCTGCCGTCTGCCTTGCGGTTCATAAACAGAATTTCGTAGAAGGCTCTGCCCCGCCAATTCTCAACCTCGAACTGGAAGGGATCCTTCAGGGTAACTTTCTTTTCGGCAAAGGCCGATGTCATGGCACCCAGCAGCGCAAGCGCCAGGACGGTTGCTTTCATGGTTATTGTTGTCATTTTCTGCATCTCCTTAACTGGTATGAAATCCAGCATCTTCATTGGTTTTGTTTTCATTGTTTGTTGTTTTCTTGATTCGTTGTCTTGTCGCTTAGATTCGTGGCCGTGATTCGTGGCCTCAGTCTGCCGGCTGTGCCTTCGGAAAGCTCCACGAACCGTCTATGACTTCCTGTTTGGGCTGATACATCCTCACGATGTAATTCCAGCCCGGATTGATCGGCAGATTGTTGATGGCCCCGGGGCCGCCACCGAAATTGATCGTGATGCTCCCATCCGCGTTCTTCCTCGCCGTCACGTTGTTGTAGGAATAGACGTTCTGGGCGTTCTTCTCCATGTAGCCGTCCTTGTTGTAAACGGTGATGGACCAGAAGCCGTCCACCGGCACGTCCTTCACGGTTACACGGTATGGTGTCTTGCCGTCGTTCTTGGCCGGCACGACGTTGTCATAGACTGCGGCTTCTTCGGGATTTCCGCCCCAGCCGAAGGCCGTGCCCAGCAGGTGGCTGAGCGGGTTGAGTTTCGCCTTGTCGCCGAACATGCCCTTGGCACTAGTTCGGGTTGCCGCGAGAACGTTGACGGCGTCGCGGACCTTCTTCAGAGACGCATGATCCCAATCCGGAATCTCGAACTTCCCCGGGGTCACCTGCCGCACCGTGATCTTGTCCTGCAAGACGTTGGCAGCCTTGATGTCCGCCGGATCATTGGCATCAACGAATGTGCGGAACAGGACGATCACATAGCGCGTCCCGACTTTTCCCTTCGTTAATGTGAACTCGCCTGCGCCATGCTCGATGGGAAGCATCGAGTGGTCCTCGTTGATGACCATCATCGACTGAAACCGCCCTTCGGAAACTGGTTTTACAATAGAAACCGGCTCGGTGAGATCGAAAACCCCGACCGAATAAAGCGTATCGCGATTCATGCGAATCACGTCCTGCTTGTCAATCGGTGTGGGCTGGCGAATGTGCAGGAATTTGCCGAAGGCACCTTGCTTGACATAGCGAGCGAGGGTCATGTCGGTCTCCGCACGGGCGAAGTTGTCCACAGTCACCACCTCTGACGCGAAACTTGAAAGCGAACCCAAAAGGATCATTCCGTTAGCTGCGAGGATAAGTAGGTAGCGATTCATTTAAACGGCTTAAAAAAGCAGGATTGGCCTGCCACTTGACAGGGATGAAAAAACAACCATTCCAAACCGCAGCCAGTTTGCCGTATTGCGGCAAATTTGCAATTTGATTCCATCGTATCAGGTTCCGAAGCTGGCAAAGGAGACCGGCGCGGACGAGAAAGCACGAACATTCAGCCCGTGGAGCCATCTGGTCAGTCTGAGATGCCCGGCAAAAAAGAGGAGAAGTTCTCGCTTCCCCACTTTTCGGAATTCCCCTTTGCTATCGTGACATGAAAGATCGAAATGCCTTCGCTTGTGGTTTCTGCGTCTTGCTGCTTGTTGCTCTCACGGGGATTGCGGCGGCGGGACCGGCTCCTCTGCCCCCCGCTCCCGCGAGACCTGACGCGGCATCAGGGCCGACCCGCGTGGCCGTCACGGCATGGTTCGCGGACATTTTGAGGATCGACAGTGCGGCGCAAACATTTTCCGTGAACGTGGTTCTCATCATGCGCTGGCGCGATCCGGCGCTGGCCGACGGCGGCACCACGCCGAGAACGTTTGCCCTGGCATCGGTATGGTCTCCGAACTGGCTCGCAGCCAACTCCGGCGGATCCCTCGAAAAATCGCTACCTGAAGTCGCAACCGTCGCCGGCGACGGGTCTGCCGTTTACCGCCAGCGGATCCTTGGCTCATTCACCCAGTCCATGAATCTCCGCCGGTTCCCGTTCGACAGCGAAACGTTCCGGATCAACGTGATCATTCCTGGCTACAGGCCGGGAGACGTCGCTCTGGCTCCCGATCACGATTCGGTCAAGGCCGGGCTCGCAAACGCCGTCGGTCGAGCGAAGGATCTCACCCTGCAGGATTGGAACATTACCGGCATCACCGCCAGCCCGAAGCCATACATTGTCACGCCTGGAACGGAAATCGCGGGATACGAGATCGCCTTCACCGCCGCCCGCAAGCCCCAGCACTACGTCCTCAAGGTGATCCTTCCCCTCGTGCTGATTGTCATCATGTCGTGGGCGGTTTTTTGGATCGATCCCAGCCTCGCGTCCACCCAGATCAGTGTCGCGGTCACGTCCATGCTGACCCTCATTGCCTACCGGTTCGCGGTCGGGGCGGAAATCCCCAGACTTCCCTACCTCACGCTGCTCGACTCATTTATCCTGCTCTCGTCGGTGCTTGTCTTCCTCTCGCTCATCGAGGTGATGGTCATCACGAGGCTGGCCCTCAACAACCGGATCGAGACCGCAAGGGCCATCGACCGGCACTCGCGATGGATATTCCCGGCCACGTTTGTCATCCTTACAGCGCTGCTCGTCATTCTTTGACGATCCTGGAAATATATCCCGCGAGATTGCTGCTGCTTTCTTCTCCCTGATCGGCTATCCAAAATCCCAGATGAAAACACTTGTTATCCTGCTCCTCGGTTTCACGGCCGCCACATTCACCGCCTGCTCGCAATCCGGCGTCGCCTCTCGCCAGCAGGCGATCACATCCGCGCAGGGTAGTGCGCTCGATAACCGCTCAACCCGGATCCAAGCCCGCGATGATCGCATGAACGCATCGCGCGCGGTCTGGATGCAATAAGGCGACCGATGAACACCCCCACCCTCGGCGAACCCCGCTTCGCCTCGAACCGCAGCCACACCGTCAGCGACGACATCCGCATCCCCGAGCGGATCGAAACCGGCGAGGAACCCGGGCTCCAATTCGAGCTGGCCGGCCCGCGCGCGAAGCTCTTCTTCGACTCGAAGAAAACCCGTGCCGGCATCGTCACCTGCGGGGGCCTGTGCCCCGGCCTCAACAACGTCATCCGATCGCTCGTGCTGGAGCTCCACTACGGCTACGGCGTCAGCAAAATCCTCGGCTTTCGCGGCGGCTACACCGGCCTCGATCCGGAGACCGGCGCCGAACCGCTCGATCTCACGCCCCGGGTCGTCGATGACATCCACAGGAAAGGCGGAACGATTCTTGGCACCTCGCGCGGCCCCGTGGACACAGGCCGGGCCGTAGATAACCTCATCGCACGCGGCGTGGATATCCTGTTCACGCTCGGCGGGGATGGCACCCAGCGCGGGGCGAACGACATTTATCAGGAAGCCCGCCGCCGGGGGCACACGCTCTCGGTCGTCGGCGTTCCGAAAACCATCGATAACGATGTCGCCTTTGTCTCGCGCACGTTCGGATTTTTTAGCGCCGTGGAGGAAGCCGTGCGCGTGCTCGACCGGGCGCACACCGAGGCGCGGAGTGTGGCCGGAGGCATCGGCCTCGTGAAGCTCATGGGCCGCCACGCCGGCTTCATCACCGCCGCGGCCACGGTCGCAAACCAGGATGTGAACTTCGCGCTCATCCCCGAGGTCCCGTTTGCGCTGGAGAGCTTCCTTGCCGCCCTCAAGCGGCGCATGATCGAGAAGGATCACGCCGTCATCGCCGTCGCGGAGGGGGCCGGGCAAGATCTGTTGGCTGCCGATGCCGGCGAACGCGATGCGTCCGGAAACATCAGGCTCAAAGACATCGGGCCATTCCTTCGCGGGCGCATCGAGTCCTATTTTAAAGCGGAGGGCATCCCGGCCGTCATGCGCTACTTCGATCCGAGCTACGAGATCCGCAGCTGCCCCGCCAACAGCGAGGACGCGCTTCTCTGCGACCTCTTCGCGCGTCACGCCGTCCACGCCGCCATGGCGGGCAGGACCGGCCTGATCATCGGATTTCTTCACCAGCGGTTCATCCACGTCCCCATCGAACTCCTCGCAGGTCAAACAAAACGCCTCGACCCGGCCAGCGGCTGGTGGAGCAGCGTCCTCGCCGCGACCGGGCAGCCGGAACGGTTCGCCTGAGAACCTGTGAAATAATTAGGAAAAAGCCGCGTTCCTAATTATTTCACAGGTTCTGAGGCCCGGGGATTTGACGCCGGTCATGCTTCGGTGAATATCGGAACGTTTCCTGCTGTTCAAAATCCGCCGCTATGGTAGGAGCAACTGCCGCCCGTTTTGGCGGCGCAACCAAACAACCTATTTATAACCATGAGTGAAAAGAAAAAATTCCGTGCCGGAGTTCTGTTCGGCGATGAAGTGAAAGAAGTGCTGGACTACGCGAAGGCGAACGAATTCGCCCTGCCGGCGGTGAACTGCGTGAACACGAACTCGGTGAACGCCTCGCTGGCGGCAGGCCGCGAGGTCAACTCCCCGATGATGATCCAGTTCTCGAACGGCGGAGCCCAGTTCTTCATCGGCAAGGGCGTCAGCAAGGAAAACCAGCTCGGCCCGATCCTCGGCGGCATCGCCGGTGCCGTCTACGCCGATGCTGCCGCTAAGGCCTACGGAGTCCCGCTCATCCTGAACACCGACCATTGCGCGAAGAAGCTTCTTCCCTGGGTGGACGGCATGCTGGCCGCCAGCGAGGAGCAGTTCGCCAAGACCGGCGCCCCGCTCTACAGCTCGCACATGCTGGACCTCTCCGAAGAGCCGATCGAAGAGAACATCGAGATCTGCTCGAAATACCTCGCCCGCATGAGCAAGCTCGGCATGACGCTCGAAATCGAACTCGGCGTCACCGGCGGCGAGGAAGACGGTGTGGACAACTCCAGCGTGGACGAATCCCGCCTCTACACCCAGCCCGAAGAAGTCGCCCTCGCCTACGAGGCACTTCTTAAGATCAGCCCGAACTTCACGATCGCGGCCGCCTTCGGCAACGTCCACGGGGTTTACAAGCCCGGCAACGTCAAACTGAAGCCCGCGATCCTGAAAAGCTCGCAGGACTTCATCCAGAAAAAATTCGGCACAGGCCCGAAGCCGGTGAACTTCGTCTTCCACGGCGGATCCGGATCCACCCGCGAGGAAATCCGCGAAGCCCTCAGCTACGGCGCCGTCAAAATGAACCTCGACACCGATCTCCAATGGGCGTTCTGGGACGGGGTTCGCGGCTACGAGGCAAAGAACCACGACTTCCTCCAAGGCCAGATCGGCAACCCGACCGGCCCGGATGCCCCGAACAAAAAATACTACGACCCGCGCGTGTGGCTCGGCGCCGGTGAAGCCACCTTCACCAAGCGCCTCATCACCTCGTTCGAGGATCTGAACTGCATCGGCCGCAACGCCGCGTAAATCATAAGCTCCAACAATAAGGGCGCTTCCCGAAAAGGAAGCGCCCTTTTTTTTGCGCGTTTGAATAGCGAAGCCGCCAGCAGATCAAGGCTGCATCAGCTTTCATGTCACCTGACCCCATGTTTGCGGCAAACAATTTCCGTATCGATAGCAGCATGTCCTCGACCCTCTCGACCGGCCATCGAAGGAGTCTGTGAAAATGAGGGCGGCATAACCCCAAACCCGCGGCATATTGTATCCGGGCCGGCAACCCCTGCTCAGTTTTTCTCGGCGGCTTCCCCCGTCAGCTCCGATACGGTGAGGGACCGAAAACCCCTCTTCGACAATTCTTCAAAAATGCCAGGCATTTCCGCGACAGATTTCGGGAAGCTTTCGTGGGCAAGAATGATTGCTCCAGGCGTCACTCCGTCCAGAATGGCCTTGCTCACCACCCCGGGCGGCGGAGATCTCCAGTCGCCGGAGTCGAACGTCGGCATCAGAATTTGGTAGCCTTCCGACTTGATGATCTCGGCGACATCCTCCGTTAATTTTCCATTCGGCGGACGGAAAAATCGGGCATGAACGCCCGTTACCTTGTGGATGACCTCCTCGGCGTGGCGCACCTCATCAAGGATTTGCTCCCGGCTCAGTGATGAGAAATCAGGATGAGACCACGTCTGGTTGGCCAGTTCATGGCCCTCCGCCACGATCCGGCGCGCCAGATCACAGTGGGCCTGCACGTTCTTCCCAACGACCGAAAACGTCGCCTTCATCCCGTTCTTTTTCAAGGAATCCAAAAGCGTCGCCGTGTTGTCAGGAAGCGGACCGTCGTCGAAAATCATAGCAATTTTCCTTCCTTCAACGGGGAGCGGTTCCGGCAGATTGTCGCCAATCACAAACGCCCTCTCTTGCCCGTGACACCAGGACGGTGACGCGAGCAGCAGAGTGCCGCCCAGAGCGATTCTGCTAAATATCTTTTTCATTTGCCGGGCAGTTGCGATGCCGTCTGATGGTTTAGCAACTGGTTCTGCGTTTCCATGGCGGAAATATACGATCAATCTAGTCGTGCGAAAGAAAAATATCCAACCCGATTCGCAGCGCACGAGGTGCCGACGCTGTCCGGTCTGTTGGGATCCAAGGACGCCACGGCGCTCGCCCCTCCAGCAACAAAGCAAGCTTCAGGGTATCAGCCCCAATGGGAATGATCATCCCAACAGGAAATGCGGCTTATGGACGAATTTTACGCCTTGAGCTCCGGCACATCCACCCACGCACGCTTGGCCCAGGACTCGAGGCCCAGTTCGGCGAGCTGGACTCCCTTGGCGCCCTGCAGCAGGGTCCACGGGAACGGTTCGTCGAAGACGATGTGGCGGAGGAACATTTCCCACTGGACCTTGAACGCGTTGTCGTAGGGCTCCTGTTCGGGCACCTTGCTCCAGCCTTCGTAGAAGTTGATCGGTTGGGCGATATCCGGATTCCAGAACGGCTTCGGCGTGTTCCCGTAGTGCTGGATCCAGCATTCGCGGAGGCCGCAGACCGCGGAGCCGTGGGTGCCGTCCACCTGCAAGGTTAGAAGGTCATCGCGACGCACGCGCACGTTCCAGCTCGAGTTGAAGTGGGCGATAACGCCGCCCTCAAGTTCAAATGTCGCGTAAGCCGAGTCGTCCGCCGTGCATTTGTAGGTCTTCCCCTGCTCGTCCACGCGCTCGGGGATGTGGGTTGCCCCGAGGCAGCTCACGGATTTCACTTCGCCGAAAAGATTGTCCAGGACGTAGCGCCAGTGGCAGAGCATGTCCACGATGATCCCGCCGTCATCTTCCTTGCGGTAGTTCCAGCTCGGGCGCTGGGCGGGAATGTTATGGCCTTCGAATACCCAGTAGCCGAACTCGCCGCGGACGCTCAGGATTTTCCCGAAGAACCCTTGCTCCTGGAGGCGCTTGATTTTGAGCATTCCCGGCAGCCAGAGCTTGTCCTGCACGACGCCGTTTTTAACCCCGGCGGCCTTGGCCGCCTTGTAGAGGTCGAGCGCGCTTTCCACCGAGACCGCCGTCGGCTTCTCGCAATAGACATGCTTTCCGAGGGCGACCGCTTTCTTCACCGCCGCGGCGCGGCGGCCGGTCGTCTGGGCGTCGAAGTATATGATATTTTTCGGATCGGCCAGCGCCTCGTCCAGATCCGTCGTCCATTTGACACCCGGATCCATGGCGGCGAGCTGGGTGAGCTTGGCTTCGCTGCGGCCGACGAGAATCGGCACCGGCATGATGACTTCCTCCGGGCTGACCTTCACCCCGCCCTGCTTGCGGATCGCGAGGATCGAGCGGATGTAGTGCTGGTTGGTTCCCATGCGTCCCGTGACGCCGTTCATGATGATTCCGACTTCGTGCGTTTTCATAGTTTAAAGTATTAAGTCTTAAGTTTTAAGTTACTGTCTATTAGTGTGCTTGATATGTTCGTAAGGGTTGCTTGTTGCTTAAGACTTAATTCTTAAGACTTAAAACTTTTCGGTGCATTGCGGGTGGGCTCCTGTCGGGAGCGCGGGCGCCTCGGCGCCGGCCTTCGGGAGCGTGCCGTCGAGTTCCTGCCGCCAGTGGGCGACATCGCCGGCTGGGCCGTAGCAATAGATCATGCGGAGCGGGGTCGAGCCGATGTTGGTCATCTGATGGAAGACTCCCGGCGGGATGTAAACCATCTGGCCGGCAACGAGTGTTTGTCGCTCCTCGCCCAGACACATCTCCCCGGTCCCTTCGACGACAAAATAGACTTCCTCCTGCTCCTGGTTGTGCCACGGCACCTGCCCGCCGTCGGGATCCAGCGTCACGTTCCCGATCGAAAAGTTCTTTGCCTGGATCGGCGCGACTCCGCCGGCGAGGTTCTGGGTGCGGCGCCGGGCGGGATACCTGCGGCCTTCAATTTGGGAG
>Ga0247840_10010004_pt1 | contig 12001 bp, 12 predicted proteins | sample LaCruzMarch2015__FD_192404 | JGI IMG/M metagenome (GOLD analysis project Ga0247840, IMG submission 192404) | Freshwater microbial communities from meromictic Lake La Cruz, Castile-La Mancha, Spain - LaCruzMarch2015_17m | ecosystem: Environmental > Aquatic > Freshwater > Lake | place: Spain...
GCATGCAAACGATGATGTGCAGGTAGTTCACATTCTCTTAAAACCAGGCGAAAGCCTTAAAAAACACACCACTGCTGTAAACGTATTTTTCTATGTATTGGAGGGTGAGGGAGTTATCGAAATTGGCGACGAAAAGCAAACTGCAACCAAGGATTGGCTTATTGATAGCCCCAAAAACATTCCACATTGCCTGTACAACGAAAGTAATGCCGACTTTAGAGTATTGGTTGTAAAAACACCTTCGCCTACAGCCGAGCAAAACAAACAAGCTATTAATAATATGTTAAACAAATAAAGATATGACAGCCATAGAAATATTAGTAAAAGAGCACGATAGCATTTTACAAATGATTGAAATAACTCAAACCATATTAAACAAAAACGACGAAACCAAGGTTAATCTGCAACATGTGGAAGAAATAATTGATTTTGTGCAAAATTTTGCTGACAAATACCATCATCTCAAAGAAGAGGATGTATTGTTTATGGAACTGGAAAAACACGGAATGCCGCGCGAAGGTGGACCTGTTGGTGTTATGCTTTACGAACATGATGAAGGACGCGCATACATTAAAAATGCCATAGAAAGTATTTTGCATTTTAAAAAAGGGGATAATTCGGCTTTCGCTGATATAAGAACTAATTTGCTAAACTACTGTACATTACTTACAAATCACATTGCCAAGGAAAATAATATTTTATACCCAATGGCCGAAAGAATATTGCCAGGAAACATACTCGAAACTATGTCGCTTGATTTTGTAGAAGCTAATTTAGCTACTGCCAACAATGAGTATCACGATAAATACCTGAAAATGGTGGATGAATTGAGCCGAGTATATTTGAAATAAGAAATTCTTAATATTTATGTCCGAATTTACAAACAACGCCGAACAAAGAGCCGAAGAGTTAGCAAATTACATGTTGGGATTGCTGCAGGGTGAAAATGGTTTGCAACTAATTGAAAAACATGCGCTTAAAACGAGCAAGTTTATCCCGCATGATATTGTAAGTGCATTCGATATTTTGATGGATAAACAGGTTTCAATTGAAGATTTGAAATTTGTTTCCAACAAGCTTTTCAATATTTTGTATCAAACTATTCTCGAATATCCTGCTCTGACTCCTGCGCAGGGTTCAATTTTGGACATTTACACACAGGATAATGCTGTGGCGTTAGCTAATTTGAAAGATATGCGGGAGCATATTAAAGCCATCAACAAACAGACGGAGGTAGTTCATATTCAGGCATTAATACAAAAGTTAGAAGCTTTCGAAAAATTCTTTTTGCATTATACGGTTATCGAAAATGTGGTTTTCCCGGTGTTGGAAAGTAAGTGGAAACACCATCAGTGTGTAAAAATAATGTGGTCGTTTCACGACGATATTCGAAGGAATGTGCGTAAATTAATTGAAATATTGGAGAGTCCAGAAATTAACTTGCAGGAATTTAATTCCACATGTGGCTTGGTGTTTTTCAATGTCAACACCATTATTCTGAGGGAAGAAAAAATCATTTTCCCCATGCTGCTCGAAACCTTGACAAACGAAGAGTTTGCCAATATGTACGAAGAAACCATTGGTATTGGTCTACCTTTTGTGGAGTTGAAACAACAGAATTTGAATAATAAAGAGTTGATTTTTAGCAATGAAGATAAAATTCATTTACCAACAGGCGTATTGACAGCCGAACAATTTAATCTGATTTTCAATCACTTGCCGGTTGATATTACGTATGTCGACGAAAACGATACCGTGCGTTTTTACTCCAATCCGCCACACCGGATTTTCCCACGCACACACGCCATTATTGGTCGAAAAGTGCAATTTTGCCATCCTCCTGAAAGTGTACATGTGGTGGAGCGCATAGTTGAATCGTTTCGTACCGGCGAAAAAGACGTGGCTTCTTTTTGGTTTCACATGGGGCCAAAGTTTATTCTGATAAACTATTATGCCGTGCGAAATGCCAACAAGGAATACAAAGGCACATTGGAAGTTTCGCAGGAAATATCAGAAATACAGAGCATTAGTGGCGATAGGAAATTATTAGATTGGTAAAATAAACGTATGTACAAATTTTTCAGAAAAACCCACAAATGGGTAGGGCTGGCTATTGCGTTGTTGATTATTTTGTTTTCGATTTCGGGAATTATTCTCAATCACAGGGAACTTTTATCGTCGGTTGATATAAGTCGGAAAATACTTCCGAAAGATTTTAGGTACACTAACTGGAACAATGCTGCTGTACGTGCCACGGTAAAATTGAACGAAAACAGTTTTCTGACTTACGGCAATATTGGCGTTTGGCATACCGATTCTACTTTCTCCAAATTCGCTGATTTTAATGCTGGATTGCCTGCCGGAATAGATAACCGTAAGATTTTCAAAATATTAAAAACAAACCAAACCTTGTTGGCCGGAACATTATTTGGATTGTACAAATTCGACAGCGAACAAAAAAAGTGGTTGAAAATTGCACTGCCCCTCCACGAAGAAAATGTGGTGGATTTGCTTCAAAAAGGCGATAGCACTTTTGTTCTGACACGCTCTCACCTGCTTGTTACTATCAATCTGAAGACTTTCGACACCATTAACCTACCACAACCCGAAAACTACGACAACAAAGTGGGGCTGTTCAAAACACTTTGGGTAATACACAGTGGCGAAATTTATGGCGAAATTGGTAAATTGTTGGTCGACCTTATGGCTGTAGTTTTTATTTTTTTGAGTGTGGGTGGAGTTATATTGTTTTTCTCAAAACGACAAATTAAAAAAGTCAAAACAGATAAACCCAAACAAGAGTCGATACGCAAAACCCACAAATGGAACCTAAAATGGCACAATAAAATTGGTTGGATAACAGCCATTTTTCTGATTTTCACCACTCTCACAGGCATGTTTCTTCGTCCACCGCTTTTGATAGCCATTGCATATAATCGGGTAGCTAAAATTCCTTTTACTGAACTGGACACGCCTAATCCTTGGTACGATGTTTTGCGCCGGATAATGTATATTCCTGAAGAAGAAAAGTTTATCATTTCCACATCCGAAGGTTTATATTCGCTGGATAAAGATTTTAAAAACAGAGCAAAACTGTTTGATACTCAGCCACCAGCCAGTGTAATGGGTGTTACTGTTTTTGAGCAATTAGATGCCGAAAACATTATGGTGGGTTCGTTCGAAGGGCTTTTCAGTTGGAATTACAAAACAGGTGAGGTATTCGATTTGATTAAAAAACAACCATATATTCGTCCCCTAAAGAAAGGACCACCCGTAGGCGATTATAAAATTACAGGGTTTAGTACTGACTTTAAGGGGCAGCCAATAGCGTTCGAATACCAGCATGGCGCCATAAATATCAACGGCGAAAACGAGTTTACACCAATGCCAAAAAACTTAATCGACAATGCCCCCATGTCGCTATGGACTTTAGCACTCGAAGTTCATACCGGACGAATTTACGGAGCCTTTCTGGGCATGTTTTACATACTGGTAGTGCCATTAGGCGGAATACTGATAATATTTACTGTAATTGGCGGATTAGTGGTATGGTATAAATATCATTTCCGAAAGAAAAAATGATACGGATGATTATATGAAAAATAATCCATCTTTTATATACTCTTATGATTAGCAACCAATTCCAAAACTCCCAATTCCGAAATTGGAAAAGGAAACAATTCGGTTGTATCAATTGTATCTGAAACCTTGAGCAAGTGGAACGACTATAAAGTAAAATTTCAAGAAAATCGCTGCGAAAATTTTTAATACTGCTACAGGCTGTAGCAGAAATCCGCACCGCTCGCACTGCTATTGCCAAACAAATTAATAGCACTACCAATTCTGTTTATTGGAATTTGGGTAAATTGTTAGTTGAAAGGCAATTAGAGGAAGGATACGGTAGTGGTGTTGTGAAACAACTATCGGTTGACTTAAAAGCAGAGTTTCCCGATATGGGCGTTTCACCACGAAATCTGTGGAATATGAAACGGTTCTATGAGCGTTATTATCAATCAGATACAAAACTGCAACGCTGCGTTGCAGTTTTGCCATGGTAAAATGAATCTGTACCTATCCTTGCTTGACCGATTCGAAAAAGGAGAAAACGAGAATCAATCTATTGGCATAATTCTATGCGCCGACAAAGACCACTTAGATGTAGAAATTGCACTGCAAGATGTGAACAAACCTATTGGTGTGGCCGAATATCAATTACTACTTCCAAAAGAAGAATTGCAAGCATTACTACTCTCCGAAATGAAAGCAATAGAACAAGAAAATACGAACGAAGAGTGAAAATAAAAAATAATATTATTCTTTAATTCCAAACGCACATCTGCCACTGGTTGGCACAGCTCTTTCTTATCTTTGCAGCCTAAATTACCACTAAAATGCTGCAAGATATATGACTGAAAAACAATTCACTTCTTTCCTTACAAAAATTGAACAACTACCAATTCCAAAATTGGAAAAAGAAACAATACGGTTATATAAAATTTACCTGCATCGTTGTGCGTGGGGCTCAGAACGGTTGGCTCAGGATAAAATTAAACTATGTTTAAACGAGCGCAAACGCCGACTGAACAAAGATTTTACCTTCACGCCCGAAAATGTAAACCAAATCAGGCAAATTGTCGAAAAACTTAAAATTGCCACCCAAAAGCTATTAGATAAAACCAACGAAATAAATGAGCAAATGCGAGGGGTGCTGCAATCGTCAGATGCCTTTTTGCACGATTTCAGAATCGAAGCCACGCTTACTGTAAAATGGGAAGAAACCGACAATGTAATAGACGAAATTCTCGATGAATTTGCGGGCTTGCCTCTCCGACAATTTAACTCCAACAGTAGCAATGACGACACAGCGGAAACCATTGCCGACAAATTGGATGCTAGCAATTGGAACGACGAAGAACTTTCGTCACCGGTATTAAGTGAAATACCTTACTTTCCCTACGCTGCACATTCGTTGTTTTGCCATTCGTTTTACAGCTATTCCGATTGCATCGCTATCAAAGCATTCCGTAACGAAATAAATGTACAATGGGAAAATATACAAAAGCTCGAAAAGGAAAACCAATAAAAAACCCTAAACTATGCGCTCCTTCAACGTTTACGATTTCGAAAACGACATGATTGTGGAGTTTATAGCTGGAAAAACACTTTCGGAAATAACAGCACATATTGACAGGCGACTACAATACGACCCCGACTTTGCAAAACGATACGAAAAATGGCAAAAAGCAACCAATAAAAACAGCTGGCTCAACCTATACGAAAAGATAGAAGATGACGAAGAAAATTTATTGAAAAAACTACAAAAAACAAGTCAGTAGGGTTTAAACCCTGCAAAAACGCATGAAAAAAAATGCTGAAAATGAACGGAGAATTGGTTGGATGGATAAAGATTATTTTGTATGTTTGTAGAAGAAATTTTAAAATAAAATATTATGGAAAAAGAATTTGACTCATACGAATTTGAAAACTATCTAACAGATGAGTTTTTTAGTGGAAATGAACTTTCCGAAATAAAAATGCTAATTAAAGACAAGTTGAACAATGATGCTGAATTTGCAGAAAACTATGAATTGTGGCTCGAAGAAGTTGGCTATGATAATTGGCAGGAGTTCTACAATGAACAAAAATTAGAAACAGAAGCTGCTTGGGAAAATATGTTTCCGGAAGGAGACGAGGATGATGCAATAACTGATTATTTGACAAAAGAGTAAAATTATGGATGTTTGGAAATTAGGATGTAATTGGGGGGCTGGTAAACCGTACTTTGATGATCTTTTGCGAAATGAAAAAATTGTTTTTTGTTGGGAGCATAATTTCAAGATTGATGATTATGTAATTATAGCTAAAGGTTTCAGGATAATTGCCTTGGCTAAGATAATTGAAAACAAAAAGCAATTAATTGCTCACGAAGAATTCAACTATATCTACGATGAGTATAAAATTGAATTTGATAAAAGAATTCATTTTTGTAGGGTTGAGTGGTATGATTTACCAATAGAATATCAGTTTAATTATAACGTAATTAGAGGTATATGTCATGTAGATGATAATGAAATTGTTAGAAAAGTCAAGCTATTGTATAAGAACCAAATAGATAACAACTTGAATGAAACACAAACAGCAAATCCAGAAATGAACAAAGTTGAACTTCACACAAAAACACTTGGGCAGATATTCCAAATAAGCGAAACAAAAGTGAATCACCTTGAATTTCCACTTTCAATTCCTGATTATCAACGAATTTATTGTTGGACAGAAAAAAATGTTCATAAATTATTAGATGATATTATTGAAAGTGAAAATAAAACATACCATTTAGGTAGTGTAATTTTACATAAAACAACGAGAAATGTAATAATTAATGACCAAACAACTGAAGATGTTGAGGATGTATATTCTATCGTTGATGGTCAGCAAAGGCTAGTTACTATAACACTATTACTCTTGGAGCTGGGTAATGAATCCTCTCCACTTCTTAATGAAACGTTTGAATCAACAGAAGCACAAGCTTATATTGCTTACAATAAAACATTGATTAAGAATTATGTAGAAAGAAATAGGGATAAAATTAAAGTAGATAATCTGTTAGATAAACTTCAATTCAGTGTTTTGATTATCAATGCTGGTTCGTTGGATTTGGCTTACACTTTCTTTTCCAATCAAAATTCGAGAGGTAAATCATTGACAGATTACGAATTATTGAAGGCACATCATCTTCGATTTATCAAAATTGATGAACAGGCTGAACATATAGCAAGTCGTTGGGACGATATTATTATAGAAAGTAAAGATGATTTATCACGAACAGTAGGTGTCTATTTATATCGTTTAAGAAAATGGATGCGAAAAAGAGAATGGAATGAAAATGAGAAATTTAAAGTCAAAATTGAGTTTGAGGCAGTGCCAATTATCCCAGAGATACCACCATTTGGCGAACAATTTAATTTTTATGAATCAATACAGGGTGGAACTCATTTTTTTGCTTATGCAGAACATTTTATATACAAATTCCGTACATTCAAAGAAACTCCTGTATATAAACACATACAAGTAATAGGTGGAGAATCACATGGTTGGTATAGAGACGTAATTGAATGTTTGTTATTTGCCTACTATTTAAAATTTGGAACTAACTATCTCAATGAAGCTTTTATCTGCATCGAAAAAATTATTTCTGAACACCGTTATAATCAAAGTCGATCCAATCTTAAATATGTACTTATTTATGGTCGGGATTCTGAAATTGTAATGATGATAGATCAGGCAACTTCACCAACATTCTTTTTAGCGGAAGCTGTAAATAAAATAACGAGACTGACACCTAATAATGATGAATTAACTGGTATTAGATTACGATACAAAACAAAAATTAAATCAATATATGAATCTATAGATAAGACAATCCAAATAGAATCAATTAAACAACTAATGAAATGACAATGGAAAATAATAAATATACACCAAATGAAATTGGAACCTCAAATATTTTATTTTCAATTCCTTTATATCAACGTTTATTTGAATGGGAAGAAGACCAAATTGTTCAATTATTAAATGATTTGTATTCAAGTTACGAAAAAGATGTAAAAGCCCCATATTTTATTGGAATGCTAACAGCATATAAAAATAAAAATAATGGAAAATATGATTTAGTCGACGGGCAACAAAGATTCACAGTTATTATGCTAATGGCAATTGCTTTTGGCTGGAATAAAGTAGCAAAATTAGAAGATGACAAACTTCGCTTATCTTTCTCTGCCAGAACAAAAGATACAGAATATCTTATGGCTAAAATATTAGAAAGGACATCTACGCCAGAATACATTAATACGAAGATGGAAAAGGGACTAGAATATATTGATATTTTCTTGAAAAAGAAAGAAGAAAATATCACCACTAAGTTTAAGCGTCAAAACTTTATCGATTTCATCTACAGCAATTTGACCTTTTTTATTTCAAAACTACCTGAATCTTATCAAACCAATGATTTGAATAAGTATTTTGAATCAATGAATGCCGATGGCAGGGGATTGGAAAATCACGAGATTTTGAAAGTGAATTTATTGAAAAACGTATCAAATGATAAACAAGTTGACTATACAAGGATTTGGAATGCGGTTTCGGAAATGGATAAAGCATTGATTAATAAGAAATACAATGAAGATTCTTCAGAATTCTTTAAGCGACAGAATAGTGCTTTAAGTAGCATTGGGAGTGTTGAGAACATATCAAAGTATTGTAATTTTTTTATTTCCAAAAATACAAGCCAAAAGTTTGACCGTGAATTAATTGTTTCCCCAACAAATGAAATAACAGAAAATAAAAGGACTCCAAAAATAAGAGAAATTTTAGAAAGTAAAGAAGCTCCAAAAGTAAATTATCATTCCACAGGTGAACGAGCTATCATTACCTTTCCAGAATTTTTATTGCAAGTGCTTTGGTTGCAAATGGAACAATTAGATAAAGATTCTTCAGTTGACTTTTTTAACGTTCATAAATTACAAGAAACTTTTGAGAAGTATCTTCCTATGAATCCGAATAAAGTCGAAGAGTTCTTTAATAATTTAATAACGTACAGAGTTTTGTTTGATTACTATATTATCCGAATAAGTAGCGATGATAATTCAACAGCATACACATTGAACTTTAATGAAAATGAAAATAACACCGAAATAAGAAATAAGCTTTCACAATTTCAATCAATGTTATATGTCAGCACATCAAATCATCTTTGGCTAACTCAAACATTAATATTTTTAGCTCTATCAAAGGAAAATATAACATTAGAATTGCTTTTAAATGAATTAATTAGAATTGATAATGAAAGACATAATTCGGACAAGATTTCATTAATTTATAATGAAATTAATCGTTACTGGTTTTGGCGGTTGGATTATTATTTGTGGGAAAATCGGGAAAAGTATTTTACAGGAAAAGCCGCCTTGGATGTTGCAAAAAATTATGTTTTTAGGACTAATCGTTCTATTGAACATATTTCACCACAAACACCAGAAGAAAACAGTTTGATAAAATTAGATAAGGATACAATGCTTGATTGGTTCGGGAACTTAGCCATGATTTCTTCTGGGCAAAATTCTTCATTGCAAAACCGTTCTTTTGAGGTTAAACAAGCTCATGTTAAGTCATTTATCAATGAAAGTAAAAATGGTTCAATTGAAAGTTTAAAACTATTGAAAGTTCTTGATTATGAAACTTGGAATGAAGAGAATGTAAAAGCACATGGAAATAAAATGATAGAAATATTAATTGATTCATTTCCAAAAGAAGAAAATTACAAAGGAATTAAAGAAGAATTAAACAATCAAATCCACAATTAAACTAACACATTATGACTACACAAGAATTAGAAGAAATCATCGTAGAATATCGACAAAAATCCAACAAAATGATGAGAATCAATGAAGAAAATGCATTTCAACTTGAGCGATTTGCCGATTATGTTGAAAATAATATTGATACTTTCGAAGATATAGACGATGAAAAAGAACTGTGGGATGAATTTATTAAAGATTACGATGAAGATGAAGATGTATTTATTATTGAAGATCCTATTGATATGGACGAATATGATGAACCTATAAAATACTAATTAGCAATCAATTTACCGATTGCAATTAAAAGTCCTTAAATACCATGCCTTTCCTCAAAAAACTTCAATATTAGCACAGATTTTTTAAGATAATTTCCATTAACCCTGCCCGTTTTTTACGGGTGGGGTTTGTTTTTTGAATGCAGATACGAAGATACCGAGCCCTACAAACTCACCAAATCATTTCTAAACTCACCCGAAAGTTATTTCAGGTTTCTATTTGCAGAATAAAGCACTTATTGCAGCTGTTTGTGAAAAATACTAATCCAAGCTATTCTCTTGAAGATAAAATAGTGCGTATTAATTTTATATCAATTACTTATGCTTTGATTTGGCATAGCTGTATCATACTTTTGTGTGCAAATTAAAACTCAAAATTAATCAATGGAATCTCTATACAATATTACTGACCGACTGTTTGTTTCGTTGCAGCAAGCCCGCGAGCATCCACAAGGTGTAAGCGGGCTATCAACGGGCTTCGATGCTTTGAACAAGCTAACAACCGGTTGGCAAAAAGGTGAGCTAATCGTTATTGCAGCGCCACCACGAATGGGAAAAAGAGCGTTTGCATTGACGGTTTTAAACAATTCGATGTTCGATGGTAGTTTGGGTGCTTTTTGGTTTTCAACCAATTTGTCGGCAAATCAACTCACGAATATGCTTCTTTGTAATAACTTAAATATTGATTTACATAGCTTGCTGAGTGGTGATGTTAACACTAGTAAATTGAAAGACATAGTTGAAAATATCCGGTTTACAGGTGTGGCTTTCGACGATTCTCCTTACCTTACTATCAATGATATAGAAACTAAGCTTTCGGAATTCGATGAAGTTTGTGAAGACGCAATTGTTATAATAGACAATGTAAATCAATTAAATTATTTGGAATCAGACCGGTTGGATTTAGCCGATAAGTTTTACAGGCTAAAAACATTGGCACGCAAATTCAAAATTCCGATAATAGCAATACTGGAAACCGAAAAACAGCAAAATAATGTGTCGAAGGATTTTAGTGATTGTCTCAGTTTATCGGATTACGATGCAATGTCGAAAAGTGTGGATGTTAGAATTCTGCTTTATCGCCCCGAGTATTATAAAATAACTGAATTTAGTGATAAAAGTAGTACGTTGGGACTGGCTGAATTAATCTATTCAAGTCGTATAGGAAATGGAAGTGTTCGGTTAAAATTTAATCCATTATTTTTCAAATTTAGTGAAACAAATGTCACTTTAAATCATTGCGAATGAAATCATTAAACACAACTGCTTTTACAGGATATATAGCTGTATTCCTTATAATTATAATTCTTTTTGTAAACATTCCGGGTAGTGAATTAGTTGAACAGCTTTTGAATAATCCGGAAGATGAAAAGCGCATTTTGCCGGATAAATGGGTAATTCCAAACCCTTTGTTGATTTTTGTATTGTTCAGATCTTATCAATTGGCAGTAAAAAATAGTCGGATTATAACGGGGTTTTATCAAAATGACTATTTATTTTCTCGGCTTCGTTTAAGTTCCGACGAAAAAGTTAATCAGCTCATAATGAGTAACCTGATAAGCAATATTATTCTGTGTTTATCAGTTGTTTATATTTGTTCGGCGATAATATTGAAAGGCTTCGAAAGCTTATGCTTGTTTTTGGCATAGCTAATTTGTATCTTTGTATCCATAAAAACAAAGAAACATGGCAAACAATCTTTTTAACCGCTACATTTGGTTAGTGGATACTATTTATCGTTCGGGTAAAATTACATTCGATGAAATAAACCGAAAGTGGCTGCGCAACGACCTTTCGGGAGGGAAGAAAATTCCGCTGCGAACCTTTCATAATCACCGCATTGCTATTGAGGAAATGTTCGACATAAACATCGAATGCGATAAAAGCACCTACGTATACTTTATCGACAATGCCGAAGATATGCAGCGTGGTGGTGTGCGGACGTGGTTGCTGAATACTTTTGCGGTAAACAATCTGATAAATGAAAGTCATAAACTGAAAAACCGGATTCAATTTGAGAATATTCCTTCGGGTCAAAAACATCTCACAACTATTATCGAGGCCATGCGCGATGGATTGAAAATGCGGGTTTCGTATCAATCATTCTGGATGGAAAAACCAGCCGAATTCGAAGTAGAACCTTATCTAGTCAAAGTTTTCAAGCAACGTTGGTATTTGGTTGGTCGTAGCGATAAGTTGCGTATTTACGCCCTCGACAGGTTGCAAAAGTGCGAAACAAGCGAAAATTTCAAACTACCTGCGAATTTCGATGCCGAAGCTTATTTTCAGGATTGCTATGGAATTATTAATGTTGAAGATGTTATTGCACAAGATGTTACAATTCGGGTTACAGCCTATCAGGCCAATTATCTT
>Ga0247840_10010005_pt1 | contig 11999 bp, 12 predicted proteins | sample LaCruzMarch2015__FD_192404 | JGI IMG/M metagenome (GOLD analysis project Ga0247840, IMG submission 192404) | Freshwater microbial communities from meromictic Lake La Cruz, Castile-La Mancha, Spain - LaCruzMarch2015_17m | ecosystem: Environmental > Aquatic > Freshwater > Lake | place: Spain...
GACGCCCGCCAATTGGCTTACGTCCAGGGCCTGGGAGACCAGGACGCCCGCCAGCAGGACCAGCGGAATCAGCACCACCAGCGTCATGAGCGACAGGCTCGCGAGCGACGCCAGCGCCCGGCGGCCCCCGAACAGGTCCGTCAGGCGCAGGAACAGGGGTTGCGCCAGGGCGCTCGCGAGGCCCGCCAGAAAAAGCGCCATCAGGAAGGGCGCGATCATGGTCATAAAGAGCGCGGAGATCCCCAGTGCCAGGACCAGGACCACCGCCTTACTGATCGTATCTTGTTGCATTGATTCACCACGCAGCGAAAGGGGCCGCGGCACCGGGTGCCGGAACCGGGAACAGGGCGGCACTGTCGCCCCGATCCGGGCGGGGTGCAAGGTTTATCCTGAATCCGGCGATGGCTCTCACAAAGACACAGAGACACAAAGGAAGACGGATCGTTGAAGGCGTTGCGCCGATCACCGCCCCAGGTGGCCTCCGCGACCGATATATCGCTTTGAAAACCTTTGTGATCTTTGTGTCTCTGTGAGAGAACTGCGCTTTCTGGGTTTATCCCCCCTCTCCTCGGGGCTGCCGCCTGGGCCTCGATCATAATCCCGGCCGCGCCCCGCCCGTCCGCCCGCACAACACCGCTCCCAGGCGTAAGGCAAGCCCCGACACTGGGAGCGCCGCACCCCAGTGCGGCGAGGCCTCTACGACACCCGCGACCCCGCGGTCGTTTGCGAGGCCGCGCCGCACTGGGGTGCGGCGCTCCCAGTGGTCGGAGTAATCATCGAGCCCGCCGCCTGCGTCGCGGGGCTGATGCCGGGGGCAGGGTCTGGCGTGCGAATACCTGAGCGTTTCCCGCCGTTGCAATTCCATAAATTATCCATTCCAATGGCCCAATCGTGCATGGCCCACAGGAGTCGGGGACGGCGAACGCCGCCCTGCGACCGGCACGCCGGACGGGTACACTGGAGAGAACGCGGACATGCGAACGATCGGCTGGATACGCACGCACCTGGGCCTGGGTCTATTGGCACTGCTGCTCTGCGCGGCGGCCACCACCCAGGCCGCCCGGCTGGACGCGGACGGCAACGGCGCGGTCGCGCCCGCGACCGACGGCACCCTGATCCTGCGCCACCTGTTCGGCTTCACCGGCACCACCCTGACCACCGGCGCACTCGGCACCAGTGCGACCCGCGACGCCGCGGCCATCACCGCCTATCTCGCCGCCACCGGCACCCTCCTGGACGTGGACGGCGACGGCCGCCGCGACGCACTCACCGACGGCGTGCTGATCAAGCGCTACCTGCTCGGCCGTACCGGCTCCGCCCTCACCCTGGGCGCCATCGTACCGGGCGCCACCCGCACCACCCCCACCCAGATCGCTGCCTACCTCGCCGCCGTCGACCCGGTACCTTACCTGCAAGTGGACGGCAGCGGCATCCTGGCCAGCATCCCGGAGGGCACCGATACCACCCTAACAAGCACCGTCCGACTCACCAACGAGGGCGAGGTCGCACTACCCTGGCACGTTGGTTACACCGACGACAGTCCCACTGAGGTGACCCCGACCCACGGCAACCTGGCCCCCGGTGTCGGCCTGGACGTGCTGGTGAGTGTCGCCACTGCAGGCTTCACGGTGGGTGTCTACAGCAATCCGCTGACCTTCACCAACGACTACGAGCCGAGCCGGCCCGACAGCGAGACCGGCACCCGCCAACTGCCGATCCGGATCGAGTTTACCCCGGGCCTGAGCGTCCCCCCGGTCCTCACGGCCGCGACCGGCGCCGGCCCTGGCCTGGCGCAGGTCACCTGGACCTTCGATCCTGCCGCCAGTCCGATCCCCATCGATGGCTACCGGATCGACACCTCCTTCGACGGCGGGGTCACTTGGAACCAGGCCCTGGCGGTCGCCGGCGCCGCTCTGCGGACCGCCCAGGTGAGCGGCCTACCGCAAGGGCTGGTCAGTCTGCGGGTCGCCGCCTATGCGGGCCAGGCGGTCTCGCCGGTGTCCAATGTGCTTGCGGTCTGGGTCCTCGGTGCTATTGGCATCCTGAACGATACCGGCATCGACTGGTGCGCCAATGAGACCCAGAATTTCCTCGCCTGCCCGGTCGACGGCTATCTCGGGCAAGATGCCCAAAGCGGGCGCGATGTCACCAATAATGACGACAGCGACGGTCATGCCGGATTCAGCTTCACCAAGCTGGATGGCAACGGCAACCCGCTGGCCGCGGGCGCTGCAACCTGGTCCTGCGTGCGCGACAATGTCACCGGGCTGTCCTGGGAGGTCAAGACCGACGATGGCGGGCTGCGGGATAAGGACTGGACTTATAGCTGGTATAACCCGGACGCGGCGACCAACGGAGGCTCTCCGGGTTACGCCGGAGGCTCTCCGGGTTACGCAGACTACGGCAACAATTGCTTCAACCCCGCCCGCTGTGACACGCAGAAATATGTAGCCGACGTTAATGCCCAGGGCCTCTGCGGCGCCCATGACTGGCGCCTCCCGGACCTGCGGGAGTTGCTGTCCATCGTCAGTAATGACCGGGTGAACCCGGCGATCGACACGACATACTTCCCGAATACGCTTGCGTCCTCGGTTTTGTCCGCGTCCCCGTATGCCTACGACCCGATCAGCGCGTTGAACGTGCACTTCTACTTTGGCAGCGTCGGCGACGGCCATAAGGGCAACGTCTGCTCCGTTCGTCTCGTGCGCGGCGGACAGTGACTTGGTCCTTTTTGGGGTGATACTCACTTGACCGCGCAGTGTATCCTGCATCGTGGGCACTTGGCTGGTCCAAGGGCGCGTGGTCGCGTGCGGGAAAGGGTTGTGCGATGGGCCGCGTGAGCCATCGCCCTATTTGGCGGGACGCGACTCGCCTGCTGCTCAGGTATCTCTTCCTCGGTGGCAGGCCCCCGACCCAGGAGGACCTTCCCTCTCGATCAACGGAGCAACCGGACGATGAATAACCGATGGCGGCGACTCGCGGCGATCCTCCTGCTGTCTGCGTCCGGCGCCGCCGTCGCGGCGCAGACCTGCCGTACCGACATTGCGCCCACGGCACCGGACAGCCGTTTCACCGACCACGGCGATGGCACTGTCGGCGACGCCGCCACCGGCTTGGTGTGGAAGCGGTGCGCCGAGGGGCTGAGCGGGGCGGGCTGCGCGAGCGGCGCTGTCTCCAGCTTCACCTGGCAGAACGCCCTGCAACGCGCGGCCGACGCCGCTTTTGCCGACCGCACGGATTGGCGGCTGCCGAATAAGAATGAGCTGGAATCGCTGGTCGAGCGGCGCTGTTATAGCCCTGCGATCAACGCTACCTTCTTTCCGAATACGCCATCGAGCTGGTTTTGGTCCGCGTCCCCGTGGGCCAGCAGCCCGGGCTACGCGTGGGGCGTGGACTTCGGCTATGGCGGCGTCTACAGCCACGGTAAGAACGTCGCCGGGTCCGTTCGTCTCGTGCGCGGCGGACAGTGACTTGGTCCTTTTTGGGGATGTCGCCGTATGGGCATCCGGTCGGCCGCAAACCGCTCGCTACCGCCCGCGTTTGGGCGCGGGCGTGCCTGCGTGGTGCCTGTCCCATGCGCAACACGCGGCGGGACGGGGCATTCGCCCCGTCCGAAACGTTTATTCCGTCGCTGGCTGTTGGTACGAGCCGACAGGTGCGGAGAAAACGTTCCGGACGGGGCGGAAGCCCCGTCCGGCAATTGGTGATGAGTTCACGCAACCAATCGACGGGGGCCATCATGTTGGAAGCAATCGAAGCCGAAATCAGTCCGGATGGCAGGGCAATCCTGCTGGAGCCCCTGCACTTGTCGCGCACCGTGCGGGCCGTCGTGACCATTCCAAGCCGGACGGGGTATGCCCCATCAACCGCAGCGGGACGGGGCATTCGCCCCGTCCCAAACGTTTATTCCGTCGCCGGCCGTTGGTGCGAGCCGGCAGGTCCGGAGAAAACATTCCGGACGGGGCGAATGCCTCGTCCGGCAATTGGTGATGAGTTCACGCAGCCAATCGACGGAGGCCGTCATGTTGCTTCCAAGCCGGACTTCCAAGCCGGACGAGGTATGCCCCATCAACCGCCGCGGGACGGGGCATTCGCCCCGTCCCAAACGTTCATTCCGTCGCTGGCCGTTGGTACGAGCCGACAGGTCCGGAGAAAACATTCCGGACGGGGCGAATGCCTCGTCTGGCAATTGGTGATGAGTTCACGCAGCCAATCGACGGAGGCCGTCATGTTGCTTCCAAGCCGGACGGGGTATACCCTATCAACCGCCGCGGGACGGGGCATTCGCCCCGTCCCAAACGTTTATTCCGTCGCCGGCCGTTGGTACGAGCCGACAGGTCCGCAGAAAACGTTCCGGACGGGGCGAATGCCCCGTCCGGCCTTGGAACGGTGACCTGGTGCGGTCCGCACAGCGGACTACGAGACTTGACCGTGCGGCCGGTTTTTCAGAAGAGAGGCTTCCGATGGCAACGATGAACTTCAGCATCCCCGACGAGATCGAGGATGCCTTCAATCGCACCTTCTCGGGTCAGAACCGCAGTGCCATTGTGGCGCGGCTGATGCAGCAGGCGGTAGAGGCCGCGGCACAGCAACGCCGGCGGGAAGAGGCATTCCATTTGCTGACTGAAGGGCGCGCCCAACGCCGGCCGCTGACCAACGATGACATCCGCACGGCCAGGGAGGCTGGCCGGCCGTGAAGCTGATCGTCGATGCGAGTGTCATCGTCAAATGGCTGTTCAACGATCCTGAGCGTGAGGAGTATACGTCCTTGGCAACGGATCTGATGCGGGCAGTGATCGATGAAGACGCAACCGCGGTCCAGCCGTTTCACTGGCTGCTGGAGGTGGCCGCGGTGATCGCGCGGGAGACGCCCGAGCGGGCAGGAGCGGATATCGTCCTGCTGCGCGCCTTGGAGCTTCCGGTGAAAAACGATACGTCAATTTTCGACCGTGCCTGCGCCCTTGCGATCGATCTCCAGCATCATCTGTTTGATACGCTCTATCATGCCGTCGCATTGGAGCACGATGCGATGCTCGTGACCGCCGATGATCGCTATTATCGCAAGGCCGCGGGTCTGCCGGGGATCATGCATCTGAGGGATTGGCGTGCGCCTTTCTGACAAGACAGTTGGAGGGCGGAACGCTGCGGGCGGTTCCGTCAGCTTGGCCGGCGACCTAATGGCGGATCGCCCTGCGGGCATCCGCCCGTAGCGGTGCGTTGGCGGTTGGAGTGGCGTAACGTATCCGGTCTTAGGATAAAGAAAATGAAATGGCCCTATCTTGAAGTAACCTTTCGGCACGGGCGCCCATTGGCCGCCTATCTCTATCTGTCGCGTGCCCCCGGCGACCGGAGTCGACGCACGACACCGGCCGGGGTTGGAATGATCATCCACTACACGGAAGCGGGAAAACCGATCGGTATTGAAATAACGGACCCGGAACAGGTAACGATCGCAGAACTCAATGGCGTCCTCGCGAGCCTCGACGCGCCGGCTCTGGCGGCCGAGGACATTGCCCCGCTGCGGGCCGCTTGACGTATGGGTCGGACGCGAATGCAACGCAGCGACGGGTTTTGATCATAGCCCCGGCTGCCTCGCTCGCCGCGAGGTCTTTGGTCCGCACAGCGGACCCTGCGGGCGCGGAGCTATGCCGTAGGCGGTGCGGTCCGGGCGCCGCCGCTCGCAGCGATGATGAAGGCCCGATTCGGCCACAAGTTCTTTCTATCGAGTGACGACATGAAATCTGAACTGACGACCTTGGCTGGACTCCTGCTGATGCCTCTGCTGGCGCTCGGCGCAGCGGGCGCGCCGGAGCAAGTCATCACCCCGGCCCCGCTTCAGCGGGTCGCAACCCCGGGTCAGCCGGTCGCCTTTACCGTGGGTTATACGACCGCGAATCCCTGCTCGGACCACCTGACCGGGCTCGGCCTGCGCATCCATTGGGATTCGCGCCGTCTCGCCTTCGTCAGTCTCACCGGCGCGCTCCCGGCGGCCCTGGTCGCCCAGGGACCGGCGGAGGACGACAGCGCCGACGCGGACGCGGACCCGGCGACCGACAAGTTTGTCCAGGTGGCCTGGGCCGACCTGGACGGCGCCTGGCCCGGCGGCGGCTGTACCACCGTCAACCTCTACACGGCCAACTTCAACAGCCTGGCCGGGCTGACCGGCCCGACCCCGATCCGCTTTAGCGCCAGTTCCACCGCGGCCGGATACGCACTCAGTGCCGTCCCCGCCACGGTCACGCTGCCCAGCTACCCCATCACCGCGAGCGCCAGCCCGCCCGCCGGCGGGACCCTGACCTGCAACCCCAACCCGGTGAGCCGCGGCAGCAGCAGCACCTGCACCGCCGCACCCAACACCGGCTACACCCTCAGCACCTTCACCGGCTGCACCCGCATCGGCACCACCAGCCAATGCACCCTGACCGGCGTCACCGCCGCCAAGACCCTCACCGCCACCTTCAGCACCGCGAAATACCCCATCACCGCCACCGCCAACCCGGCCGCCGGGGGCACAGTGATCTGCGCCCCTAACCCGGTCACCCACGGCGCCAACAGCACCTGCAGCGCCGTGCCCGCGACCGGCTACGCCTTCACCGGCTTCACCGGTGGCTGCACCGGGGCCACCTGCAACCTGACCAACGTCACCGCCCCCCAAGGTGTCACCGCCAACTTCAGCCTCAAGACCTACGCCATCACCACGAGCGCCAGCCCGCTCGCCGCCGGGACCCTGACCTGCATCCCCAACCCGGTGGCCCACGGCACCGACAGCACCTGCACCGCTACGCCCAACACCGGCTTCGCCCTCAGCACCTTCACCGGCTGCACCCGCATCGGCACCACCAGCCAATGCACGCTGATCAACGTCACCGGGGCGAAGAGCGTCACCGCCACCTTCAGCACCGCGAAATACCCCATCACCGCCACCGCCAGCCCGCCCGTCGGGGGCACCCTGACCTGCACGCCCAATCCGGTGACCCACGGCAGCGGGAGTACCTGCACCGCCGCGGCCAGGACCGGCTACACCCTCGGCGGATTCACCGGCTGTACCCGGATCGGCACGACCAGCCGATGCTCGCTGACCCAGGTGACCGCGCCGACGGGCGTCACCGCCAACTTCAGCCTCAAGACCTACGCCATCGCCACGGGCGTCAGCCCGCTCGCCGGCGGGACCCTGACCTGCACCCCCAGCCCGGTGACCCACGGCACCAACAGCACCTGCACCGCCACACCCAACACCGGCTTCGCCCTCAGCACCTTCACCGGCTGCACCCGCATCGGCACCACCAGCCAATGCACGTTGATCAGCGTCACCGGGGCGAAGAGCGTTACCGCCACCTTCAGCACCGCGAGATACCCCATCACCGCCACCGCCAGCCCGCCCGTCGGGGGCACCCTGACCTGCACGCCCAATCCGGTGAGCCATGGCAGCGGCGGCACCTGCACCGCCGCGGCCAGGACCGGCTACACCCTCGGCGGATTCACCGGCTGCACCCGCATCGGCACGACCAGCCAATGCTCGCTGACCCAGGTGACCGCGCCGACGGGCGTCACGGCCACCTTCGTCGTCAAGACTTACCCCCTCACCGCCGTCGCCAGCCCGGTGCTCGGCGGCTCCGTGAGTTGTGATCCCAACCCGGTGGCCCACGGGGGCGGCGGTATCTGCACCGCCACGCCCAACACCGGCTACACCCTCAGCGCATTCACCGGCTGCACCCGGATCGGCGCGACCAGCCAGTGCACCCTGACCAGTGTGATCGCGGCGAAGACGGTAGTCGCTACCTTCAGCCTCGCGAAATATCCCATCACGGCCGCCGCCAGCCCGCCCGCCGGGGGCACCCTGACCTGCACGCCTAATCCAGTGAGCCATGGCAGCGGCAGCACCTGCACCGCCGCAGCGAAGACCGGCTACATCCTCGGCGGATTCACCGGCTGCACCCGGATCGGCACGACCAGCCAATGCTCGCTGACCCAGGTGACCGCACCGACGGGCGTCACCGCCACCTTCGTCCTCAAGATCTACCCCATCACCGGCATCGCGAACCCGCTCGCCGGTGGATCGGTGAGTTGTGATCCCAACCCGGTAACCCACGGCGGCGGCAGTATCTGTAACGCCGCGGCCACTATCGGCTACACCTTCAGCGGATTCATCGGCTGCACCCGTAGCGGGACGACCAGCCAATGTACCCTGAGCAAGGTCACCGCGGCGAAGACCGTCACCGCTGCCTTCAGGAGGTAAGGTGATTTCGAGGAAAGACGCTACCACAGGAGCCGGGGCGTCCCGCCCCGGGGCGTTCGCTATCCGGGGCGGGACGCCCCGGCTCCTTTGATCCACGCGCCTGGTGGGGCCTGGGCAGGGGTGCCGTTGCCGGGGAGCGGGGCGGGGAGGGGGCTTCGTCAATGAAACGGGGGCCGCTCTGGTGGATAATCGCCGGGTTTGCGGCCCCGGCGGCCCGAACAGCCCCTTTCTTCCATCGGTCAGCATCGGTAGGTCACAATGAGCGACGCTCTGGATTATCTCATCGCGGTGCGCGGCGACGCGCTCGGACACTATTTCAAGTTCCTCAAGGACGCGGGCAAGCACCTCGACCCCAAGACCCGTGACCTGATCTCGGTCATCACCAAGGTCCACTCCCAGACCGAGGCGGGCTTCAAGCAGTACCTGATGCGGGCGCTACGCGACGGCTGCACGCCCATGGAGATTGTCGATGCCCTGCTCATGGCCTTCCCCGCCCTGGGCCTGGCCAAGATCGTCTGGGCCACGGACATCCTGCTGGAGATGGGGATCCCCGAGTTCTCGCCCGAGCTGATCGCCGCCGCGCCCCAGTGGCGCGATGTCATGGCGGTGGCGGACATCGCCGACGGCGAGGTCCAGCGGGTCGAGTGCAGCACGCGCACGGTGTTCGTCTATCGCGCGGGCGAGGCCTTCCAGGTCTATGACTCACACTGTCCGCACCAGGTCACCAATATCCCCCACCTGGCCCTGGAGGGCCTGACCCTGACCTGTCCCAAGCATCACTGGAAGTTCGATATCCGCACCGGGGCCTGCATCGAGAAGGGCACGCACCCGATGAAGACCTTCGAGAACCGGGTGGAGGGCGGGCGCCTGCTGGCCCTTTGGTAGGGGTGTGATCCGACGTCGCTGCCACGACCGCCGGAGCCGGGTACGCGATGCGTACCTTACAGCTACCGGAGGTTCTCACGGACCGGGCGTCGTTGTCGTTGTCGTTGTCTTAATCGTGGTCGGATTATTCGATTACGACAACGACAACGACAACGACAGCGGACCCGGGATCTCGGCCACCAAGTCAGTTCTGATCGCACCCGCGCTCACGCAAGAGCTTGACCTGAAACAGGGTATTACGCTCCTCCTCCTCAAGCGCCGAGGCGATGAAATGGATGGTCCGGCGGTAGCGTGGGATGATGTTGTATTTGAGCGCGTTGACCCGCTTCTGCGCCTTGCGCTGCTCCTCCATCAGGCGGTGCAGGGCGGTCTCCACCTCGCTCAGGCGGGCCAGCAGGACGGCCGCGTTGGCCAGGTTGTCGCGGCTGGTGTCGAAGCTCGCATCGGTGCCGAGCAGGCCCACGGGCTTGAGCGGCAGCCGCTCGGCCGTGACCGCGGGGTATTCCACGCCCAAGGCGCGGCGCGGGAGTATGTCCACCCGCAGCGCCGCTTCGGCCCCCAGCGCCGCCTGGCGGATACCCCGGCTGCCCATGCGCAGGTGGGTGAGGCTCAGGCAGCGGTAGGCCTGCGCCAGTGACTGCTGCGCCTGGGCGCGCAGGCTGCGGTACTCGCCGATGCGCTCGTAGACCAGGCGGGTGAGCAGTTCACGCTTGCGTTCCAGCAGGTCGTGCCCCTCCTCCAGGAATTTCACCTGTTTCTTCAGCTTGAGCAGGGTGTTCTTGGTGGGCGGGACCTTGATCAGTGGTTGGGACATTGGGGCAGTGGCCAGTGGCGAGTGGTTAGGTGATTTCTAGGAAAGACGCTATTAAAGGAGCCGGGGCGTCCCGCCCCGCCCCGCCCCGGGGCGGGACGCCCCGGCTCCTTTCGCCTTGGCGCCGCGGTCAGCCGCCATTCCAGGCCGCGCGCTCCTCGATACAATCCGGCCCGCCCTCCTCGAATTCACGGCAGATAAGAGGCCGCTGTTCATAGATGCGGCAGCGCAGGGTGTCCCGCTCCAACGCGGCGCACCAGCCGTCCGCCAGGCGGTCCATCGACGACACGCCGCCGGGGTTGCGCCTGGTGAAGCGGTGGGGGACACCGGTCTCGGTGATGCACAGGACCTCCAAGCGGCAGCAGACGGCGGCGCAGGTGGCGCAGGTGACGGGCGGCGGCGGCGTTTGCGCCTGGTGGCTGCGCTCTTGGTCCATGGTGTCATGCGCTCCCGCTTTCACGCACCCGGTAAATATTCGTAGCTGAGGACCTGTTCCGGGGTGTAAGGACAGCGATCGGGAAAAGCGTCTAACGGCAATTTGGTTTCGGTGACGGCATTGCGACGGGCGCTCGGGTATTTATCTTCGATCAATTCCGATACACGGTTACGCATACTCGGACTGTCCCTCAACAATTCCTTGATGCTGTCACGCACATTGTCGATCGACAACTGCCAACTGCTGCCGCGATGGCTCGGTTGGAAGTGCCATTTCAGCAGGTGCAGGAGCACCACCGCGAGCTGGCTGCCAAGCGCGCGATGCTCGCTGCGTCCCATGTCTTCGAGTTCCTCGGCGACGTTCATGATATCCACTTCATCAAAACGGCCCTCCCGCATTAGGCGCGCGTTTTCAAACAGCCAACGCTGGAGGTCGGTCTGGTAGAGATCCAAGGCTGTTTCAGGCGTTGGCGACCGTAATGCAGTGACGGCTATTGGATTCATTGTTGGTCTCCTACATCTCTTGGCGGGTAGAACCGTCCGCGGCAAGCGCCTATGGCCGACTGGTCTCGCCCGGTCCCGGCCAGAATGCCTTGTCCAACACCTGTTCGACAGTATAGGGGCAAACCTCGGGAAAGCTGGATTCCGGCAGTTCCGTCTCGAGGATGGCCTTGTAACGGGCCTCCTCGTACCCGTCGGCAACCAGTTCGGGGACGTGGCTGACCAGGCTCGGGCTGTCCCTAAGCAGGCGGTTGGCGGCGTGGCGGGCATGGTAGATTGAGTCCCGCCAACCGCTGCTGCGCTGCTCCGGCTGAAGCTCCCACTTGAGCAGGTGCAGGAGCAACACGGCGAGGTGGTTTTCGACGGCCCGGCTCTCGCCGCGTCCCAGGCACTCCAACTCCTCGGCGATGTTGGGGATGTCCGCCTCGGCGAAGCGCCCTTGGCGGAGCAGTGCGGCGTTCTCGAACAGCCAGCGGCTGAAGTCGGTCTCGTAGAGGTCGCTGATGGTCGCGGGGGTTGGGGGCAGGGTCATGGTCGACACCAAATGTCACGCCCTTTCAGGGCTGATGGGTAGGGTGGCGTTACCCCAGGGCGTTGCCCTGGGCTGGTATGTCGCGCCCCTTCAGGGCTTGAGATGCCCGCCGACGCAAGCGTCGCGGGGCGCCGATCCCGGGAAGAGCATCTGTGACGCCAATGCGCCAAGTTCGCCAAGTTCTTCAATTGGTTATCGGCGTTGTGCGATTCATCTGCCGGGTGATCTGGATACTGGATCTACCCTCTTGTATTTCTTGGCGAGCTTGGCGCCTTGGCGTGAGAAATTCCCGGAATCAGGCTAATCCGTCCCCGTATAGTATTTCGCCAAATCGGTCTCATTCATCCGCGTGAGGCTGTCGCGCGGAAAGGCGCTCATCAGTTCCCAGGCGAGGTTGAGCGTTGCGTCGATGGAGCGGTCCTCGGCCTCGCCCTGGCCGACGAAGCGCTGGTCGAAGGCGTCGGCGAAGGCGAGGAAGCGGCGGTCGCGCTCGGAGAGTTCATCGGCGCCGATGATGGAGGCGAGGTTGCGGGTCTCCTGGGCGCGGGCATAGAGGGCGTAGATCTGGCCGGCGACCCGCGGGTGGTCCTCGCGGGTGT
>Ga0247840_10010012_pt1 | contig 11990 bp, 9 predicted proteins | sample LaCruzMarch2015__FD_192404 | JGI IMG/M metagenome (GOLD analysis project Ga0247840, IMG submission 192404) | Freshwater microbial communities from meromictic Lake La Cruz, Castile-La Mancha, Spain - LaCruzMarch2015_17m | ecosystem: Environmental > Aquatic > Freshwater > Lake | place: Spain...
ATATTATCGGTGACGATAAATTAAGTTCGGCATTAAGACCCATTAGTGAAAGTGCCAATAAAAAATATACCAATCTAAAGTTAGATTACACATACAATGATCCCAACGATCCTAACCGTTTTTATTATCGTTCAGATCATTACAATTTTGCTGAAAAAGGAGTGCCCATTATATTTTATTTTAACGGAGTTCACCCTGATTATCATCAGGCAACAGATACTCCTGACAAAATTAACTATCCTTTAATGGCAAAAAGAGCGCAATTAGTTTATTATACTGCCTGGGAAATTGCCAATAGAACGGATTCTATTCCAAGAGACCAGAATAAACTTTAATCATTAAAGTAAAGAGGGTTAATATTTAATCCTCTTTACTTTTCTTTAGAAACATCATATAGTCCTCTACCGTTTCCATCGGATTTTCTTCCATCGGTACATGACCACTATCATATATTTTTAATTCGGCCTTGGGGATTATTTTTTTGAACTCATATCCTTTAGCTAAAGGAATCCAACGGTCATCTTTTCCCCATTGTATAAGAACGGGTGCGTTAATTTTTTTCAAATCATTTATATCTAACTTTTCGTTTAATTGACTCATTCTTTTTACAAAGGCTGTTCTATTTCCCTCTCTTAGAGACAATTCAAAATATCGGTCAATCAATTTTTCAGTAACTAAATTGTCATTTTTATAAACATCCAGCATAGAATTTTCGATAATGCTTTTAGGCGTTACCTTCTGCATTAAGGTGGAAAGAACCGGAAGTTTTGCCAGTTGAAAAATAAAGGGAGGTTTTTTTCCAGGTTGCGGTAAACCTGCGGCATCTATCAGATTTAGGGTTAAAATCTTTTGAGGAAACTGAGTGGTATAACGCCATGCAACCAGACCCCCCAAAGAATTACCAGCAATATGAAATGAATCTACCTTTAGTTTAAACATAAGACTATCTAAAATAGCCGTATATCTGGAAATTTGATAATTATGATTTGGATCGGGGCCGGTAAGTCCAAAACCAGGTAAATCAAATGAAATAACCCGATAGCCTGGTGATAAAATATCTATCCATTTTTCCCAGGTATGTAAAGATGCCCCTGTTCCGTGTATCAATAGAATCGCTTCCCCTTTTCCCACATCCCGATAATGCACATTTATGCCATCTATAGAAATGAAAGAGGAAGAAGGGTAAGCATACTTTTCTTTCAGCTCTTTTAAATCAATATCATTTTTCCAATAAATGGCTATGATAATAATAAAAAAGGCAGTAATGGCAGATAGCCTATATTTCAATAGATTTTTCATATACATTAAATTGTGTAGCCTCCGTCAGCGGTAAAAACAGCCCCTGTAGAGTAAGATGAAGCTGGTGATGCTAAATATAGTGCCAATGCTGCTATCTCTTCCGGTGAACCAATTCTGGCCAGAGGTAACTGGTGTAGCATCATTTTCATAATTTTATCATTTGTCCATAAAGCCTCACTGAATTTTGTTTGAATGAGTCCCGGACATATTGTATTAACTCTGACGTTATATTGGCCCCATTCTTTAGCCATAACCTTTGATAATGATATCAAAGCAGCTTTACTTACGCTATAGATACCTAATCCCGGTTCAGGTCTTAATCCACCAATACTACTTATATTAATAATTACACCGCCACCTCTTTCTTTGAAACTGGGCAATACCATTTTTGACAAATCAAAAGGACCTCTTAGATTAACCGACATAATTTTATCGAACGCCCAGCTTTCTGTTTGTTCTACAGGTCCAAAAACTGGATTTGATGCTGAATTATTCACTAAGATATCTACCGCTCCAAAGGTTTGGAGCGTAAAATCTACCAAGTCTTGATTTTCACTTTCAACGCCATTATTGCTGGCAAAATATTGACAATCAATACCTAAATCAACTAATTTTTGAGAACTAAGAATTAGTGCTTCTTGTTTTCTTCCTGAAATGACTATTTTTGCACCTGCTAATCCTAATTTTTCGGCTATGGATTCTCCTATACCCCGGCTGGCACCCGTTACAATAGCAACCTTGCCTGAAAGATCAAATAATGTTTCTGACATTTTTTAATCCTAAAGATAAGAGTTGGATCGTTAGTTTAACCTATAAATGCAATTTTTCTTTGCGTGCCAGAAGGGTTTCTTCCGATTCCTCATGGATTGGGTCGGGAACGCAACAATCAACAGGACAGACTGCCGCACATTGGGGTTCCTCATGAAAGCCAACGCACTCAGTACATTTATCAGATACTATATAATAATAATCATCTGATACAGGGGTATTTTTATCTAAAGCTGAAATAACTTCTCCATTTTCTAAGGTAAACTGACCTGAAAGGGTTGTTCCATCAGAAATAGCCCATTCCATTCCACCTTCATAAATAGCATTATTGGGGCATTCTGGTTCACAAGCCCCGCAATTAATGCATTCATCTGTTATCATAATCGCCATAAAAGCAAAATTAATATATATAAAAAATAATTTCTGCAAATATACTTTACATTATCATAATTACAAACGTCTGAACTTAAATTGGGTTTTGTCAATTCCTAAAGATATTTTTGTAGTTTGAAAAATAATTGTTTTTATGGCGAAATCAGAAAATACAAAGGAAACTCCCCTAATGGCCCAATATTTTAAAGTGAAGGCCAGGCATCCCGATGCTATTTTGCTTTTTAGGGTAGGTGATTTCTATGAAACTTTTGGAGATGACGCCATTAAAACTGCTTCTGTATTAGGTATTGTCCTTACAAATAGAAATAATGGGGGAAGCGATGTTCCCTTGGCTGGTTTTCCCTATCATTCGTTAGATGTTTACTTGCCGCGATTAGTTAGAGGTGGATATCGGGTGGCTATTTGTGAGCAACTTGAAAAACCTGATCCTCAGAAAAAGATTGTAAAAAGGGGAGTTACAGAAATTATTACTCCTGGGGTTACCCTGGAACACTCCTTGTTGGATACCAAAAAAAATAATTTTCTCGCTGCCATTCATTTTACAAAAAAGGATGAAATTGGAATTGCTTTTCTGGATATTTCAACGGGTGAATTTTTATTATCTGAAGGTGATTTTCCTAATGCCGATAAATTAATCAGAAGCCTTAATCCTTCCGAAATTATTGTAGGAAAAGATAAAAAATCATTTGCTGAGAAGGAGTGGGGAGGATCCTTTTATTTAACCTGGCTCGATGAATGGGTTTGTACCTATGATTATGGCAGAGAAAGGTTACTAAATCATTTTGATGTACTTAATTTAAAAGGTTTTGGCATTGAAGATTTATCTTTAGGTCAGGTAGCAGCTGGGGCTATTCTTCATTATTTGGAGACGACCGAAAATAGAAATCTGAAACATATTTCAACCATTAACAGAATACAACCTGAAAATTATGTCTGGCTGGATCGTTTTACTGTAAGAAATCTGGAATTAATTTATTCTCCTCATGAATCTGGCACCTCTCTTCTCGATGTTTTAGATAATACCGTTTCTCCTATGGGTTCCCGGTTATTAAAAAAATGGGTTGTTTTGCCGTTGCGAAATCAATCGGAAATTGAAGCAAGATTAACTGTCGTTTCCTGGTTTTACGAAAATATGGAAGTAGGCGAAGATATTTCCAGATTATTAATCAAATTAGGGGATATAGAAAGATTAATTTCCAGGGTACCTATGGGAAAAATTAATCCCAGGGAGGTAAATCAATTAAGAAAATCATTGTCGGCCATTCAACCGTTAAAGGATTTACTTTTCTCTTCAAAAATAGGTACACTTATTCAATTAGCTGAATCTTTGAATCCCTGCGATTCTTTGGCGGATAGAATTAGTAAACAAATAGTGGATGATCCACCTGTAAATATGTACAAAGGTGGAGTAATAGCGAGTGGTTTTTCCTCCGATCTGGATCAATGGCGGTTTATTATTAATAATAGTAAAGAACTATTATTGAATCTCCAACAGAAGGAAATTGAAAGATCTGGTATTCAAAGTTTAAAGATTGGTTATAATTCAGTATTTGGCTATTATTTGGAAGTAACTAATAAACACAAAGATTCGACGCCTGCGGACTGGATTAGAAAACAGACGCTTTCCAATGGGGAGCGATTTGTTACCGAAGAATTAAAAGTTCTTGAAGCTAAAATACTTCAGGCTGAGGAAAAATGCGTGGAGATAGAAAATAACTTGTTCAGTCAATTAGTGATTGATCTTCAAGCGTATATATTACCTGTTCAGATTAATGCACAGGTTGCTGCACAGGTAGATTGCTTACTATCTTTTTCTAAAAATGCAAAGAAGTTTAATTATGTCAGACCTAAAGTAAATCAGTCTTATAATATTGATATTAAACAAGGTAGACATCCGGTAATTGAACAAAAGCTGCCATTAGGGGAGTTTTATGTCCCAAATGATACTTTTTTGGACAATGATTTTCAGCAGATTTTAATGATAACAGGTCCTAATATGGCTGGTAAATCAGCTATTTTAAGACAAACTGCTCTGATTTGTTTAATGGCTCAGATGGGTTCATTTGTACCCGCACAATCAGCGGAATTGGGTATTTTAGATAAAATATTTACCCGTGTTGGTGCCAGTGATAATATTTCTTCCGGGGAATCTACTTTTATGGTGGAAATGAATGAGACATCGAGTATTTTAAATAATATTTCATCCAGAAGTTTGGTCCTACTCGATGAAATTGGTCGCGGTACCAGTACCTACGATGGTATTTCCATTGCCTGGTCGATTGCTGAATTTTTACATGAAAATAATTTTTGTAAGGCAAAAACCTTGTTTGCTACGCATTATCACGAACTAAATGCCTTAGAGGAACGATTTCCAAGAATTCATAATTTTCATGTGGCCACCAGAGAGGTTGATAAAAAAATTATTTTTCTCAGAAAATTAACAGAAGGCGGTAGTGAACATTCTTTTGGTATTCACGTGGCTCGAATGTCAGGAATGCCCAAAATAATTATTGAAAGGGCGGGAGAGATTCTGAGTGAACTTGAGAATAAAAGGCTGCAGGGGAATACTAAAATGTCGGAAATAGCAAAAACTATTTCAAAGAGAGCACCTGAGGCACTTCAATTAAGTATTTTTGAAACGGTTGACCCCGTGGCCGGGCAATTAAAACAAGCCATTCTTAACCTTGATCTTAATATAATGACTCCGATTGAATGTATGCTTAAAATAAGGGAGTTAAAAAATTTATTGGAATCTTAAATTATGAAAATGAAAATTGCACTTATTGGATATGGAAAAATGGGTAAAACTATTGCTGAATTAGCTAAAAATCAACAGCATGAAATTATTTTAACCATTGATGCTGATAATAAAATGGATTTACAAAGTGATTTGTTTAAATCTGCTGATGTTGCTATAGAATTTACCCAACCTAATCAGGCGTTTGATAATATAATAGCTTGTTTTGAGGCTGGAGTTCCCGTTGTTTGCGGCACAACAGGTTGGTATGATGAACTACCTAAGTTAGTTGCAGCATGTAACGAAAAAAATGGATCTCTCATTTATGCCTCTAATTTCTCCATTGGGGTAAATTTGTTTTTTGTCCTGAATAAAATATTGGCAAAGCAAATGAGTCAATATCCTGACTATAAAGTTTCAATGCAGGAGACACACCATACAGCAAAACTCGATGCGCCTAGTGGCACTGCCATCACGTTGGCAGAGGACTTAATACAGAGTCATATCGGTTATCAAGGATGGACAAAAGGGGTTTCAACTGATGAAAAATCATTTCCTATTCATTCGGTCAGGGAAGATCCTGCGCCGGGAAAACACGAAATTTTTTACACCTCTGAGATAGATGAAATAAAAATAAGCCATGAAGCTTTAAATAGGAATGGATTCTCTCTTGGAGCTCTTTATGCTGCGAATTGGATAAAAGGAAACAAGGGGGTTCATCATTTTGCAGATATTTTGCCGCTATAATTCAGCTAATTTTTCGAGTAGCCAATTTTTTGAGGCAACATTATTCATTTGCTCTAATTCTAAGGTTAATTTCTGTTTCGCTTTTTCATCCTTTGGCGTCATTCTGGCTAGTTTCTTAGCAATAGAAACAAAGTTTCTATAAAGTACCTTTCTGGCCTCAGGAATTTCGTTATTCCTATTTAAAAAAGCTCTAAAGCTGTCGAATAAAAAAAATAAAGCATCTGTTTCACCCGTATCGTAGTAGGTACAAATTAACATGGTCTTTGAATTTAAATTATATATATAATCATCGTATTCAACAGATTGTAGTGTTTTTATTACAAGGTCATACTTTTTTTGATAAAAATATAACTGGGCAAGATTAAATGATAATGAATTATCTCTCTGATTTTCAGGAAGTAGCGGCGCATAATCAGTGATAAATGCTTCTATCCAGTTAAATTCCTTTAACCGAAGGCCAATAACTACAATATTTTTAAAGTGATAGGGTGAGAATGATTGATCTTCCAGTAAAATATCTTGAGATACTACTTCTTTATAAAAATCAAAAAGCTGAACTAAAAACTTACTATTCCCTTCATTAATTTTAATGGAACAGTAGTTGATCATTGTAGAATATATTTCTGCTAATTCTTTTTTAGGAAAAAGTGGATTATTTTCTGAAACCGATTGCCTAAGGGAAAAGTAGTTATCTTCATTAGCTGAATCAGTGTATAAATTCAATAATTTTGAATACAACATGATGCTCGGCACATTTTCATAACCTCTTAATTTTATCATGTTTTTTACATCTTCAATATAAGTTAATTTATAGGAGTGTCTAGCCAAAATTTTTAGCTCAAATTCATTACAAAATAAGCGTAATTTTTCAGATAAATAGAAGATATCCAGGGCTTCGTTTATTTCCTCAATATTAGAACGAATGTTTCGGTCGCCCTCTAAATTTAGAATTTCATAGTTATTTCGTTCAAGAGAATACCGTTGTAAATAGGCTTGAGAATGTCTGAATTCGTTAGCTTCTAAGCGTATGCGAGCATTTTTCACACTGCTTTTTGAAAGATTAGTTATTTTTCTTTCGTTTATGACTTCTAATAAATATAAATCTTGAACTATGGGCTCACGTTGGTATAAATCAAAAGACAAAAACTTAGTCAATAACTTGAAAAGATCAGAAAAATATTTCCTTAATCTAATATCATCAAATGGAATTCCCTTAAATATTTTTTTCCAAAGTATTTGTTTTTCTGGTAGTTCATTAGGATTTTTACTAATATGATCATCTATAAAGTCAAAAATTGAAACCAAATTTTCATCACTATTGAAAAAAGGAGATATTAAGAATTTTTTATATCTATTTCTTTCTGTCTTGTCAAGATGTATGAGGGTTTTAATTAATTTAGAGTCTTTCATGAATGTATATTTCTAAAAGTTAAATTTATATTAAAGTAAACGCTATTTGGAATTTAATTGTATATTTGTAAATAAAAAAAAACGACCTAATTTCAAATAGCATGCATTCAAAAATAACCTTTCTGGCATTCACCAGTTTATTTTGGGTCTTCTCTAATCTTTCTGCTCAGTCAACGATTGATGTAGTAAAAAATAAGAACGACAAATTCGGTCTTGTTGAGGCTGATGCAAATACAATTCCTAAGCATACTAATCCTGTTTCAGGCTCAATTACCGTTGTATCGTCTGGAAACATTCATAAATTTTATTACAGCCCTAATAAAGATTTCATAGGTCAAGATACCTTCTCTGTCAGTTTCTTGTTAAGAAATATTCCTACTACTACTCTTTTCAATGTGACGGTAAGACAAGCAAAGATAATCGCAATACCTGATTTATACGCATACGATTTTGTCAAAGAGGGTGAACAACTTATGTCAGTCACGGAGAATGATATCGATGAAGAAACAGGGTTAAAACCAACCATAAGTCTTATTACCTCTAAAAATAATGGTATTTTCACCATCGCTGCTGATCGTAAAGACATTTTATTTACGCCAGTCAAAGGGTTTTCAGGGGTAGCAAATATTACCTATTTAGTTTGTAATGTCACCAATGAGGTATGTTCACAGACCACAGCTTCTATTATAGTGCCTAATCCGAAAGATACCTTCGAAGTTTTCACACCAAAGTTTTCACCGATAAATTTACCAATTCCAAAAGATTTTACCTTGCAAGGCGCCATATCCAATGGAACAATAAAAACAGATGGACATTTCCAGGTATTTACGCCTATTGCCAGTTTTGAAGGTAAAGAAAGTATGCTTTTTAAAAATGCATTAACCAATCAACAAATTTTTGTCAACGTAAATGTTTTGTCAAAGCGTAAAAATATTTATGCATTTGATGATTTTACTTCACTTACCCCAGGCTCTTCTGTTTCTAATTGGAATTTACTGACAAATGACAATATTAAAAGTAATCCTTCTTTTAGAATTATTTCGCAGCCTAAATTTGGTAAATTATCTTCTATAGAGGGTAGTAGAGTTACTTATGAAGCGCCAAATGGTTCAAATTTTTCAGGAGTAGATCAATTCACCTATGAACTTTCTCAGGATGGGTTGGATAAGGAAATGGCTACCGTATACATTAAGGTAAGTAAATTTGAACCTGTTTCTTCTGTATTTAATTTTTATACACCAAAAGGTGTTACCCTAAAAGTGGGGAATACTTTTCCTTCTTCAGTGAACAATATAAAGTTAGAAATTAAGAAAAGAGGTAATGGTGATTTGGTTGTAAATGCAGATGATAATAATACATTAACATACAATCCTCTGAATATTAATTTAGGCGCTGATAGTAACTGGGAAATTGATTATTTAGTATCCGATAAAGTGGTTTCAACGGTTAAGTTAATATTTAATATTCTTAATGAATCCTCTGTTACAACTCCTTGTTTTGGGGCTGATTGTGTTTGGAGTGGCGATACAAATAATGATGGTATTGTTTCATTAAGTGATTTGTTGCCTATCGGGAGGTATCTTGGGAGTGTTCAATCTTCTGATGGTCCTTCTACTACTGAATCATGGTACGGTAAGAAAGCGTCAGACTGGGACAATGTGTCTGCATTAAAATATGTAAATACCAATGGCGACAGGTTTATTACCGATGCTGATACTTTAGCAGTAAGAAAATATTTGGGTAATACTCATGGCATCATCGCAAAAGATATTCCTATCCAAAATTTTACAGTTAAATTAAAAGGTAATACATCTGTGAAACCTGGTGAAGCTGTAAATCTTGAGGTATTTATCGGGGATAAAAGTAAGCCAGCTATAGATTTATATGGATTTACACTTTCATTGCCATTTAACAAACAGATTTTTGATTTATCAAAATCCTCAATTACTTTTGATTCAAGAAGTTGGTTAGCTTACAATTCACCTGTATTTGCGTTGACTAACAGTAATAATGACAGAGGAGTTATGGAAGCTGCTTACACCAGAACAAGTGGCAAGGCAGCGGACGGTTTCGGTAAAGTAGGTACTGCAAGAATTATTGTGATCGATATCGCGGGTATAAAACCACCCAATGGTTCTAATGAACTACAAGTTACACTAGGAGGTCAAGCTACTGCAAGTGATGCGAATGGTAATGCTTATAGTCTTTATGTTGAACCCTTTACTTTGACGATTGATTTTAGCGATAGTAAAGAAAAAGCTACGCCAACTTTACCTGTAGAACCTATCTTAAGTCCCAGGTATAACGAAGGTAGTGAAATCGGTATTTTTCCAAATCCTGCCACAGATTTAGTCAACATAAAAAGCTTCAAAAACAGCCTAATTAAGACCGTTCAGTTAGTTAATATGTCTGGACAGATACTGCTTGAGTCAAATAATATAAATCATACAGAATTAGAGATGTCTATCGCAGATCGAGTAACTGGCGTGTATTATGTCAGAGTTCTTACTGAAAATGCGATATTCACCCGTAAAATACAAATCCTACAAAGGTAATCCCATAACACACATTTTTTTTAGTGAATCGCCTGTATCTTTTTGTTACAGGCGATTTTTGTTTATTATGTCCAGTAATTCGTCTCTGTAATTTTTTCCAACGGGAAGTAACTTAGGGATATTCTTTTCAAAAACCTCTACCATATTTCCCAATATGGCATTGATTCGGTCTATGTTGACAATATAAGATCGGTGAATTCTTTTGAATTTCAAAACAGGTAACTTTTCTTCCAGGCTTTTCATTGTTTGTAAAGTAATCACTCTTTGGTTTTCCATGCGAATGATAACATAATCTTTCAGACCTTCTATATAAATAATTTCATTGTGATTTATCTTAATTAATTTTTTGTCAGCTTTTACAAAGAAGTAATCTTCAGGTTCTTTTTCGGTACTAACTTTTTCCAGTGTCTGATTTTTATGTAATTGATGTAGTTCAAACGCCTTATTTATAGCTTTTATAAAGCGTTCCATAGAAATGGGTTTCAATAAATAGTCTAAAACATTCAACTCAAATCCTTCAATGGCATGATTTGGATAAGCTGTGGTAATAATGACCAGGGGAGGATTTTTTAAAGTTTTTAAAAAATCAAGCCCGCTTATCATGGGCATTTGAATATCTAAAAAAATAAGGTCTATAGCAGCGCTTTTTAACCATTCATTTGCCTCAATGGCGTTAAGACACTTAGCTACTAAGTTTAGTTCGGGAAATTGAGAAACATAAGTTTCCAATACATCCTGCGCTAAAGGTTCATCATCAATTATTAAGACATTAAGCATGTTTTTATATTTTAATCAGTTAATTTAAGGGAAAGGTTTACACAATATTCTTGTGGTAGATTCAGGATATTCAATTCGAATCTATTTGGATAAATGAGTTGTAATCGCCTATTTACATTTTCCAGACCAATACCACCCACAAGGGACATATTTTCTGTATTATATATGGCAGAAGACTTATTATTAGCGATGGAGAAGTTCAGCAGATGATTATTTACATTTAATGTAATATGGACATATCTGATGGTATCCAGGGAAGTATTTACGCTATGTTTAAATGAATTTTCAAGAAATGGAATCAATAATAGGGGAGCGATGAATTCATTTTCTATACTTCCAACAATATCAAACTTAACATCAATGGAATTTCCTTGTCTTAATTTTTCTAAATCCAGATAATTTTGCAAATAAAGAATTTCTTTAGTGAGATTTACCTTTTTTTCATTACACTCATACAACATATATCTCATCATATCAGATAACTTAATAACTATTTCTGGCGCCAGATCAGATTTTTTTAACGTAAGGGAATAGAGGCTATTTAAAGTATTAAAAAAGAAGTGAGGATTAATCTGAGACTTTAAAAATTGTAGTTCTGATTGCATGTTTTTATTCTCCAGTTGCTGCCTCAATGTAATTTGTGCAAACCAGTCAATAACAATATTTCCAATGGTAGTAAAGCCAGAAATGACAATAAATACGAAGAAGTATCCTGTTTGCTTTTCGAATAATTTATATTGGTAAGTAGGAAAATCATACAGTTTAAGATGAAGAGCCATTGTTTTTATAGGTGTTAACAAGAAACAGGTTAAGAATAATAAAAACAAATAGGTAAATATTTTTTTTTGGTTTAAATATTTGGGTATTAGATATAGAAGATTAATATAAACAATGAAAATGTAAAAACTAATATTTATAAATTCATTGCTAAGATTAAAAATTAGGTCTTCCTTTGTTTCCTTTAGTAAAAGAAGAACTGAAAACATTACTATCCAAAAAATGATGTGGATAATCCAATTTATTTTAGACGATAGAAAAAGCTTATCCAAAATGTTTAAATTTTATAATGATAGGTCGATTTACACTAAAGTACAAAAAAATAAGATGAATTGGATAGGGTCATAGACGAAACACTTATAAAGTTTATTCCTTTGAATAAATGGTTTATTTGTATTTTTGCCTCATAACAATAAAGAATGAATATGTTAAAGAAGGCATTTGTTTTTCCTGGACAAGGAGCGCAGTTTGTAGGAATGGGTAAAGACATGTATGAATCGTCTGAGCTGGCAAAAGAATTATTTGAA
>Ga0247840_10010016_pt1 | contig 11982 bp, 14 predicted proteins | sample LaCruzMarch2015__FD_192404 | JGI IMG/M metagenome (GOLD analysis project Ga0247840, IMG submission 192404) | Freshwater microbial communities from meromictic Lake La Cruz, Castile-La Mancha, Spain - LaCruzMarch2015_17m | ecosystem: Environmental > Aquatic > Freshwater > Lake | place: Spain...
AAGGCAAGAAGGTAAAAGAAAAGCTCTCGAATGCGGAGTTTAGGGAGATGAAGTCGCTTTACCGGGAGTTCTACTCGCACCCAGAATACATAGCACTCACAGCCAAGCTTGCGCGTTGGAGTGACGACGCTTTTAAGAAAGTCGCCGCCGGGGTCATTAAACAGTTAAGAAAGCACAAGATTGAGGCTCTCATTGTGGGACTCAATAAGGGATGGAAAAACGAGTCAAACATGGGGAGCCGGCTGAACCGAGCCTTTCACGGCCTCGCCCATACCCGACTCTTTGGCATGATGCGCTCTGCCGGCGAGAAAGCAGGCATCCTCGTCGTCTCGACAGAGGAAAGCTACACGAGCAAGATTTCGTTTTGCAATGACACCAAGCTGAGGAATTATGAAGAGGAACACGTAAAGCAGAAAGAAGGATGCACAGAAAAGGAAGCGCCTGAACGCACCAAACTACCCCGTAGAGGGACTAGGAAGAAAGAGAATGGTGGGCAACGTGGCAGGAAGGACCGGCATGTGTATCGGAACGAGGGAATAGGAGAAGGTAGGCCAGAAAACTGGCGCAAATATGTTCACGCCGATATCAACGGGGCGTTTAACATTTTGCGCAAGATGTTTGGTTGGTTCACCTTCAATGAGCACCTCATCTTGGATTACGATTTATATTGGCTGAGCCCGAAGCTGGGTGTCGCGCCAATGAAATTTCTTTGAGACGCAATTAGACGAGCTGTCGGAAGGGTTTATAACCAATCAAGTCTACATTGAAAGCATTCACGACATGACTGCGATAGAATTTCTTAACTCGATCCCGCACGTTCCTATGGCTTTTTTGGGGGAGAAGCCCGTGGTCGCCAGCCGGTCTGAGCGCAAAAGATGGCTTGCGAGCGGGTCTGTCCTGATTAACGGCGGCAAGCCCGGTCCAAATACTGAGATTCAATTTCCTGTGCGGGAGCTGATTTTTTTTCCTAAATCGAGGCGGCGGTGCACGATGCAGGCGGAGGTTTCGCCATGAAGAGGATTGTTGTTATCGGGGATGTTCATCACCAGCTCGCCGGTGCGGTGGATGCTTTGAATCGGCTTGAGTGTGAAGTTGGCAGTATCGACCAGGTTTTTTCAGTCGGTGACCTTTGTCTTTTTTTGCTGGAAGATGACTGGAAATTTCTGTCTGGCCCAAGCAAATATCGATGCCCTCAGGACACCCGACGGATTTGTGCTGCCTGGGACCAGTGGAAATGGCCGCTCTCTATTATTGGTGGCAATCACGAACCGTTCAACCGTCTTCGGAATTGGGACCCCGATTTTTTTCAGGGCAAGCTTCAATATGTTGATGCCGGGGTTCTATCGCACAGCATCCCTGACCTTTGCGTTGTTGGGCTTACCGGCATCCACAATTCCAATGAAATGGAGTTTTTGTCACCGGCAGAGCGGGCGAATAGAAAGTTTCCACAAGCCGAGTCCTGGGCCGACATGGTTGGTCTTGCAGAATCCAGCAAGATATCGCGCAAGCGGCTGACCTATTACAAAGAAGATGAGATTGTTCGCTTGAAGAATCTGGACGTTAAACCCCATCTTCTTTTGACACACGAGTGGCCGTCACAAGCGGGGCCGCGTGGGGAGCATATCTCTCGTTCGCCGGAATTGGAAGTGCTGCAGGCCCTGCGACCTGATTTTGCTTGCTGCGGGCATCGGCACACAGCGGCCCAGTTTTCGGTTAATGAAACGCAGGTTTATGCGCTTAATATCCTAAGCAGGACGCCACACATGGTTAATGCCGGGTGGTGCGTCGTTTTTGAGTGGGACGGAACATCGTTGCTAAATCCTGTTTCCTGGCCGAGGCGATGAACCTAGCTATGTGGGGATGATTTGATGGTTTTAAAAAATATCTTTATGGAGCCGACTATTTAGGTATGTTCCTGTATGGGCAAACACAAAAAAACTCGCGAACAACCGGCTAACGGCGAATTCGTTCGCGATGCCGGGCTTGGTCAGGTTTTTACTGCCGACCAGGTTGCGGATGAAATGTGTGAGCTTGCGGGAATTGATGTTACCCGCATCTCTGCGGAGTGTGGGGTGTTGGACCCTTCTTGTGGCGACGGGAGGTTGCTTTTAGCCGTCGTGCGAAAAATAATGGCGCATTTGCCTCGCACGGAGTGGGCATCTGCTTTTGCCGGGATTCACGGATGGGACATCGACCCACGTGCGATTGATGCTTGTCGGTGCAACCTGACTGCTGCCACTGGTCACAAAGATTGGGCGCTTCAGTGTTGTGATGCTCTGCGCGTGGAAACTGTGAGGCATGCCTACGGGTGGTGTATCGCCAACCCCCCTTATATTCGGATACACAACATGAGTTCAGAGCAGCGGACGTTGCTTAGGTCCAGCTTTCCAACGTGTCGTGAGGGAATGGTTGACATGTATATCGCTTTTATAGAAAAAATCGAGTCTCTCGCCATAAACGCCATTATAATTTGCCCCGCTTCGGTGCGAACATCTCAGGCCTCCCGAATTCTGCGTGAACACCTTATCCAAAAAGCACGTGTTAAGTCTGTTTATGACCACGGGCACCAACAGCGGTTTCCTGATGCGTCTGTTAACACGGCTTACATTGTCATTGGCGCTAATCCGGATGAGTTTTTGACTGTTGTGGCACCGTGTGGCACAAAATACTTGTCTCCGCTGCGTAATCTGGCGCACGGTGAGGCATGGGTTTCTGCGGCCGCGTCCACCGGGAAGGATGTGCGGCTGCGTGATGTTTGTGATATTTCGGTTGGGATTGCAACGCTTGCCGACAAGGTATATGTTCTTCGGCCTGTCCATGAGTCTTCCGGTGCGATGGTTGCTGTGCATACACCTGTTGGTATCCGGGAAATTGAGGGCGAGATCCTCAAGCCTATCATCAAGGCATCTATTGCGGGCGAGGGGCAAAACTTCGTTATTCTATGCCCTTATTCTGTCAGTCAAACCGGTAAACATGAAATTATCCCAGAAGATGTTATGGCTAGCTCGTTTCCAAATGCGTATCGCTATTTGTGCGATATGCGGGTGAGGCTTGATAAAAGGGATAAGGGCAAAGGGAACCCTGTGGCATGGTATGCGTTTGGTAGAACACAAGGGTTAAGCACCGTTTCGCGCGATAAAATAGTGTTTTCGCCCATGGCAGATTGCGGTCAACCGCATTTCTGCATTGCGCCGGCGGGGACGTACTATTATTCTGGGTATGCAGCGTTTCCAAAGCCCAACGCGACATTGGGGGATATCGAGATTATTTTAACCTCCGACGGGTTTAAGGCGCACCTTGAAGTTCATGGACGCAAGATGAGCGGGTCGTGGACTTCTTGTAGTAAATCGGAAATTCAGGACATGCCCGTTCAGGAACTTATCGATGTGAGCGCTTTCTGCAAACAGCCCGACCTTTTTAGCGATGAATAATAACTTTGAATATTGCGGAGATCGAGAGGCGTTTCGTAGATTTTTGACCAAAAACACAGACGGTAGGCTGTGTTGGTCCGAGAAGTCGGTAAAAGGTGTTTTGAGGTCGAGAGGTCGAGAGGTTACAATGGAACACTTGGAGCCGAATTTTATCAAGATGGGCCGGGATGACCTGCGAGATATCGTTGAAAAAGCATTGGCGCCCTGCGCGGTAATCAACGATGTTAAACACCTTGCTCACATGGGAGATGACACTCGAATCAAGGGGTATATCGGCGAGGTTGCTGTTCAGCGACTTTATGGATGCAAGGAAAGCGAATTTTCGTATGGCCGTGTTGGCGGGCAGGATTTCGGCGAGGACGTGAGGGTGCGTGGAGAAGCCGTAAACATTAAAGTGACTAGCCGGACAGTTTACCTTCATAAGATGTCTGCGGCTTATGTGTTCAATCTAAGGGAGGGGGATGTCCTGCGGGGGGACCATCCAGATACCTTGATTTATGTTTTTGTTCACATGTGTGTTCGCATGTTGCCCAGAAACCAAAGCGGGGTTTCTGCCAGTCCGTTCCCATTAAAGGGCAATGAAGGTGACAAGCGTATCCGCGCGCGAATTGTTGAATTACGGGAGATGCTTGCACGCGATGGAATTCCACCCGTGATTGGGTCTTTGGTGCGCATCCAGGAAGCCATTAAGTCCGATGCGTATAGAGGCATCGTTTCCGATTTTCAAGGTATTTTTAAGGAACTTGTTGTCCTTGGGTTTGTGCCACGGCAGGAAGTTATTGCTGGGCAAAGAGGCATCCTTATTCCCGGCGGGACACCACGCGAGAATGGGTCGCGGGTCGGCGATGGTTTTGTTGTTGAGGTTCCAATTGCCGAGCTGTATCCGGCCTGGCAGGCGGCGTAGGCAGACTTTTCTAAAATTAGTGCGACGCGGCGTGGTTCTTGCCAGTCAAGTTCCGTATCTTCTTTTTTATGGGTGGACTTGCTAAGATTTGCAAAATGATGGGCGGCATGAACGTGTCTGCGGAGGGTCAGACGGTATCCTATGTGTGGGATTATGTCGCGGATAAGGCGGTTCTCGCGGACGAGATGCCGCCTGGCAGCGAACGTTGGGCCGCTAGCGAAAAGAAGCGCTGGGATGCGGTCGGAGATGCCCTGCGGCCGCAGAACACACCCGATCACCGATGCTCGCCGGAAGCGAGCGCAGCCAACAAGAAAGACACTGAAAATGGAAACTGAACTCCAGCACGGGACGGGCGAGCATTCTGGTGCAGCGACTTGTTCGGCATTTATTTGCTGCAAGTGCCGAAATGCGTTCTCAGAAATCGGACGAAAACAGCACAGAGACGGCGATGTGAGTCAATGGTGTCCAAAATGCGGAGCGAGCGATGATCATATCGAGGATGTAATCGGCCTTCTTGAATCTGCTCGTGGACTTGTCTCATTTGCGCTACAAGCGTCATGCTCCAAAGGACAGATTGACGACGCTATAAATTGGGATGACCGCGTATCGAAAATTTTGGATATGCCGAACAAGGGTTTTTAAATAAAGGCGAGCTGTTTTTTGTATCTTTTCTTATGTATAACATTACTTACTTCTACTACTTAAAGGGTGACGGTCGAATTGTTTCGCGCACCAAGAACTGGCATTCTCCTCGGCGCCCGAGCCGAAAGCAGTGTGTCCGGCGGATTCTGGAGGGCAGTCAACTGCTTGCTGATGTCTCCGCGTTTGGCGACCCGTGTCTATCTGCCGCGTCGCAGGTTTACATTGCTATCACGGCCATCACGAAGCTCGAATTCGAGCTTGCTGCAAACATTAAATAGCGCCATGAGCGAGGCAGCGAAGCAGAAGGACGCAGCAACCAGAGCGGCGGATGCTCTACAAGAAAAATGGAGCATCGGCACGCACCCGCGATTCTGTGATGACGCGGCAGATTTCGATGCCGCTGAGACAGAGGAGATTGCGGGCGTCATCCGTCGGTGCTACGAGGAGAGTGTGGCGTCAGAACGGGTCACAGACACAGACCGGCTAAATTGGCTTCTAAAAAACATCCCCGGTGGCGCGGCGGCGGACGTGGTGCTATTGAGTTCCCCACCTTGTTCGGCCTCTGAGCAGTGGAACCGCACGGGCTGGCAGGACAAAGAGCGATTTCTTATTCGCAACGGCTTCAAAACAGGATGGTCCTCGCACACTTGGAAACACCTCGACCGCCCCATTCAAGCAGCGTGGGAAATGCGCAGGCCGGACAGCAGGAGGAGCCGCCCATGACCGACGAGCCTAACGCTGCTTCGCAAAAACTCGTGACCGGCGGGCTAGGGTTAGCCCCCTCGCCTGTGAGACCTCAACGCATCACTGAGGAAATGGTTAGGCTGGCAACGCGAGGAACAACTGACCCGTGGCACATCGCCGCGAACCTCAACGCCATGAGGGAGCATGGATACTGCCCCAACTGCGGCCTAGTCCCGGCTGGATGTGAGAGAGAGGGATGTGGGCAGAAGCGGCCGGTTCAGCCACGGCGGAACGGAGCTAAACCTCATGAGTGAGCCGATCTCTGAGATGACTGGTTCGCGGCTACTGCCGCCCAAGAACTTTCGAGCAGTCCGATTGAGGAATTGCTGCTACACGTGCCGACACAAGGTGCAAGTCTTCGACGCGGCTGTTTGCGAGAGAGACAGAACGCTGGAACTCGGTCCTGAGGCTGTCCTCCAGGTATGTGATTACTATGCCGCTAACCGCGATATAACGCGAGAAGGAGGTCCGTGAATGCGTTTGCCTCGATAATAAAGCGGCGCGCTGCGCCTGATGTTTTTTCATCGAACCCGCATGCATTGACTATGCATGTGTTGGCGTGTACGTTTTTCGGTGGCGATGCGTGCACCTTGCCGTATGTATTTCATGCTCTTCCACGGCTTCCTGCGCTGCGCGGAGTTGAGCTGACTCCGACTGTTGTGGCTGAGCTTTTGCGGAGTGGCTACGATGACCCTGAGGTCCTCGAGCAGTTTGTTGATGCACCGCTTCGTCCGCCGGACCTTGCCTATGTTTTTGCCAACCCTAAAATTCCCAACCTTTCGGCCATATCGCCTGAGGGGCTCAGCGAGCGGGAACGATCTGCTTTTACTGCTAACCCAGCATTGCCAGGCGGGGGTTTTGGAGCAGATACGGAGATTGAGGGTGTTTTAGGGCGACTTCTTTATGCGCCGGATGATGAAGTTGCCCTCGTTCGAGCTGAAGAGCTTTTCAAGCGAGACCCGCGATGCGACCCGACCCGGATGGCCGTTTTGGCTATGCGGTCTGCCCTCCCGATGAGCGATGGAATTGTTAAGCTTCTGCATAATTTTCTGACCGACCCAGACGTTTATCGGCAGCTTTCCTTAACGAAAGCCCATATGGATTGGATGGAGCGGCAAATCGAGCCAGGCGACAAGATTAAAGCTTTCTACTCCGACAATGACGAGGTGGTCTGTTATGTTTCGTCGCCCACTGTCGCTGCGGGCGAAGTGGGCGATTTTGTCGAAATGTTGCAGGACGACGCCTTGATTGCCTCGGCTCTTGCTTACCCAAACACCCCGACGGCGCTTTATCGGTGGGCTTTCGATAAAAACAACCGGGCTCTTGGGACGGAAGTGTTTTCGCATTCGCCCTTCTCGTCCGACATTCTTGGTGCTGGGCTTTGCGGCATCCTTCCTGCCGACGCAATCTCAGATGAACTGGTTGCTTCATGCCGCTATGCTACGCAAGAACAGATGTTGCGCTATTTCCACGCGGGTAAAATTGAAAAACTTGGCCTGAGACTAAAATTTCTCGACAACAAAAAGTTTCCATTTGACCATGTTTTACCCAAGGAAGTTCAGGACACTTTTGGGGGCTCGCCGAGATATGTTGGTGCGGCATTTTCCATTGGAGCGGCCGTGTCCCCTGCCTTCGCCGGCAGGTTATCATCGGATGATTCTTGGGCCGCTTCATTTGGGGCAATGTTTTCAGAGACGACAAGTAGTATTCGCTTGGGGCGGGCAGTGAGCAAATTCTCGGATTTGGCCGCCCTAGCCGCTTGCCATCCAAATGGGACCAAAATCCCGCTCTCTGAACTCCCGGCGCGGCATCGAGGCACTGTTGCCGCTGTGCGTGCGAATCAACATATTGCAGCCTCTTCTGTAACACCTGTTGAGTCCACGTTGGTGCTGTAGCTGTAAAATATTCGGCATTCGCGAATAGCGAATATTTCGCGCGTTGGCTCTGGCGACTTGCGGGCATTCGGCAAAAATCAATCTTGTGCAGCACTCGTTTTCGGGTATCATGGATGCATGACTAACTCCGCTGCCATTTTCCATCCTGGGCAAAAGGTCGTTTGCTGTGACTGCGACATGAGTGTGGGCGGGTTAGAATGCGCGGCGTATGTGATCGCACGAGTTTCAATTTGCAACTATCTTTGGCTTATCGGCGGGCGCGGTGAAATCGGGCCATATTTGCCAACGCGTTTTATCCCCGACAACAGCGCTGAATAACGTCTCACTTACAAACCTATGCAAAAACCAACCTCTCCAAAACCACCACAAGAGTCAGCGGCATGCGAGGTTGCGGCGACTACGCAGCAGTCCATCGCTTCTTTGGCTGACAAAATAGCGACCAGAATTCTTACGCTGCCAACTGGTGAGATGTGTCATCGCATCGTTTTGAAAAGCGGGACATACCCCAACGACGAACGTGACGAAGGTGGATATTGCCGGTCTGCTTTGGAGGGACAAATCCGCGAGACACTACTTGACTCCCTGTCTTTTTCTGAGATTGAGCACGCTCAGCGGGCGGCGCTCCTGAAAGAAATTTGGACCGCGATTTTTTCTTGCAAGCACACAGTCGAACAAGATAAGTGTGTTTTGGAATGGGGCGGCCAAGGCAAGAATTCGGCGCAGGAGTTGCGGGCGCGATTGGCTACGGTTTTACTGCTTGAGTAAGTCTGATAATTCGCGAGTTAGCGAATGGCCTTGACCACAAAGCACACACGCAACATCTTTGAGTATGGACATTAAGGTTCTCCCATATTCGCTTATTTGGGTATGCACTTCATTCCCCTTGGCGCTGAGTTTGCCCCGCCGGATGGGTCTGCGCCGAACCGGTTGCCACAAGATATTGCGGTCAGGGGCGTAAAGTGCATACCCAGATTCGCTTATTTTACATGCTGTTCCCAACGTGGACATTGCTGGTGGTTGGTGGGTAGGCCCGCCAGAGAGACCTCGCCAGGTTGTTGGCGTGAAAGATTTTCAGGAGGCGCGCAGCGTATTCACTAGCTGGCGGGACGACAACCACTTGGGTGGAGGAAACATGGCCTGTGACTGCGGTGCTATTAGTGAAACTTCGACGGGCAAGACTGTTGCTCGGATTTCGTTCAATGGGCGGGTTTGGACTCCGGAGCGGTATCCTGACTGCCAGGAAATCCCTATCGAAAGCCTTTCCGGCAAATCGGCGGGCGGTAAATCAGGGGATGCTGCGCCGGTGAAGTTGAAAATTTGAGCTTGTCGGAGCCGCAAAGCCGCGTATCTTCGCAAGTATGATTATTCAGTCAAAGTTTCACGACTACTATGACCCGTTTTTGAAGGCAGGTTGCCGCGACCCGAAGGTTGTCTACCTCCGCGAATCTGTAAGCGGTTGGACGGGCGAGACCCCGCAGACGCGGCTCGGGCGGTTTATGCGCTCATCAGATGTGATTTGGGGGCGCGGAGATTCTCTTTTTTGCAACCTGGTTTTGTTCTGCGGGAAGATTTATCCATTTTCTTACCGGCGTCCGGAGGTTTCGCGCGAATGCTACCCGAGAAAAATCGTGCCAACTTCGATTACGAAACTCCCTATGTCGGGTTTCCTGCGCCGAAGTATGTTGTTAATGTGCCGGAGGAGGCGAAGTTTGGGCAGCCTGATGAGGAGGCACTCTTGCTTAACCAAACAATCGCTCCGGTGATTTATCTCGGCGCCGGCCTGTCGCACTCAGGTTTTCTTTATCCATCGGTTGTTCTCAATCCGCGTCTGCAGGATGTGTTTTTCCCCATGAATGGGGGCGAGGCCGTTCAAACCATCATGGGCTTTCTTTCTGCGCAGGACCCCAAGACCGTTGAAATCGCCGCACCTTATCGGATTGCTGCGCACGGTTTCGATAATGCATCATTTCGCCGCGAAAAAGGTGGCCCAACTCGCAAGCGGAAGCGGCTCGCCGTTTAGCGCTTTTGTGGCACTTTTTTGATTCGCCCGAATGATTCGTATCGGAATTTGAGCTTTTTACCGCAGCAGCGACAATAATGGTTGTTGCGCTTTTGTTGCTCGCGGTGTTGCTTCTCTGAAAGCGTGTGCACCAGGCATGCACACTCGTATATAAACACGGGCGCGGCAGCCACTTTTTTAGAATCGCGGAACGCCACTCTTACCTTGGGCTGCAATTTGATCGCCTTCATTAGCTCCAGCCAGCAATGTCCGTGAGGCCGGTCTTTTTCGTCCACGACAAATTGATATAGGTGGGCGACCTCGTGAGGGATAATCTCCCTGAGGAATAAGCGGCGATTTGCTTTGTATAGACGCCAGTTTAGAAATATTCGGTTGCCATATTGCTCCGGATGCACCAGGCCGGCAGTATTATCTGTGTGCTGGAACCACACCAAGCTATCATCGGTGTCCAAGTTCATAACCAGGCCAGTGGCGCGGGTTAATTTTCGGCACGCGGTCGCAATTGCTTGTTTAACCTCTTTTTCTGCGCGCCGGGTCTCTGCTGTGTCAGGGAGTATTAACCGGTGACGGCGTTTTGTGAACTTGCGGGGCAGGAGGTGGTTGCGGTGTTGGACGACCACGCATTTCCGTGGAATTAAACTGCGTTTTTTGGCGGTCGCGGGCATGTAAATAGCATACCTTGCGGACCGGCTCTGGGAAAGGGAATTTTCAAAAAATTTATGCGCCATTTTGGCGCTGTTTTAGGGGCTAGTGTCATGCTGGTTTTTGTGCTTTAACTTGTTCATTTTCATGTTATTAGGTCTTATTGCTCGTTGTGGCTTTGTGTTGCAATTTTTGCGCTCTTTTTGTGTGCCGTTATGTCTCAATTTTCTAAGCCGTTTATGGTCAACTAAAAGCGACGAATAGCAATGTTTTTCAGCGGGCGACGACGTTCAGGTTTTGCGGGAGATTTTTGTGCTCTAAATTCGAGAAAATTGGAGCGTAAGGTAGTACCATGAAAAAACACCAATATCGACCAATAGAGAACATCATTCGCGGGCTGGACGAACACATACAATTCCTCTCAGACGAAGAGGTGCGAGCCGAACTAATCGCCTGTGGCGTGGACAGTTGCGCCGTCATCATGCGGGCAAAGGCGCTGATTTCTTTCAGCTTAGAGGAAGAGGTGGTTCGGCACTCAAAGCGCGCGAAGACCATCAAAACAGCTAATCCAAGCGCCCACGGATTTGGTGTTGAGCGGCGGCCGAAGGCTGTTTATAAAATTCTCTTTGCTGATTTTTGAGTTCAGACGTATGGTTTCTGTGTATTTTAACGCTATGGATGCTCTTACTCCAAATGCTCATACGGTTGTTGTTCTGGCCAAGTCGGAGGCGCTTTCACTAAAACACTCTTACGTTGGCACTGAACACTATTTGCTGGCTTTGCTGAAAAACGGCAAAGGGCTGGCGGCGACTGTGTTGCAGTCCCTCGGTGTGATTCCGCACGAGATGGAGGCCGAAATCCGCGAGATGGTTGGCCCCGAGGATGGGAAGGTTCCTAAATCCCCAGTTTTCACGCCGCGTGCCAAAAAGGCTCTCGCGGTTGCTACTGGGATTTCAAAAAAACAAGGACTCAAGCGGACTGGCACCGGACATCTGCTTTTGGCTTTATTGCATGATACTGAGTCATTGGCTTTTCGGGTGCTCTCTGAGGCTGGTATAACCCTCGAACGAGTTAAGGAAGAAATCGAAAAAGAAATTGGTGGTGCTGTTCCGGTGACCGCAAAACCTTCTGGTAATACTGGGAATATGCGAGGAAAAGCTCTGGAGGCTTTTGGGCAAGACCTTACAGCCCTCGCTAAAAAGGGTGGGCTTGACCCGGTTGTTGGGCGTGAAAATGAAATCGAGCGGGCTATTCAGATTTTGTGTCGGCGAACCAAAAATAATCCTGTTTTGATTGGGGAGGCGGGTGTTGGCAAGACCGCTGTAGTTGAGGGACTTGCCCAGGCGATTGTTGACGGCCGCGTTCCCGCGTTGCTGGTCGGTAAGAGGGTTGTGAGTTTGGATTTTGCCAGGATGGTGGCCGGCACCATGTATCGCGGGCAGTTTGAAGACAGGCTTAAAGCCGTGATGCAGGAGGTTAAAGACAATAAAAATGTCATTGTCTTCATCGACGAAATGCATACGATGGTTGGCGCGGGGTCGGCATCGGGCTCTATGGATGCGTCTAACATCCTCAAACCGGCCCTAAGCCGTGGCGAGATTCAATGCATTGGTGCCACTACCCTTGGGGAATACCGCAAATATATAGAGAAGGACGGCGCGTTAGAGCGAAGGTTCCAGCCTGTCACGGTTGAACCACCCAGCG
>Ga0247840_10010020_pt1 | contig 11977 bp, 8 predicted proteins | sample LaCruzMarch2015__FD_192404 | JGI IMG/M metagenome (GOLD analysis project Ga0247840, IMG submission 192404) | Freshwater microbial communities from meromictic Lake La Cruz, Castile-La Mancha, Spain - LaCruzMarch2015_17m | ecosystem: Environmental > Aquatic > Freshwater > Lake | place: Spain...
TGGATTTCACCGTAATTGGTAACACTGTTAATTTGGCAAGCCGCCTAGAAAGCCTCACCCGGCTACTGAATACTCCAATAATTATTGATGAGCGCACTGCTGAATTAATGGAGCCCCAAATAAAGGTAATCAACCTCGGCAAACACATCATCAAGGGCATAGGAGAAGTGCCAGTTTATAAACCTGAAAGCTAAACTATATCTAATTTGTAATGTTAACCCTTGAGCATTTCTAATAAGATTTGATTTGCTAATTTTGGATCAGCGCGGCCGCCCGTTTGTTTCATCATTAAGCCCACAAAGAAGCCCTGTAATTTATTTTTTCCTCCACGAAAAGCTTCTACTTCAGCGGGATGAGCCGCTAGCAATTCAGCCACAATTGTTTTAATTGCAGCTGGATCACTGATCATTCCTAATCCTTTCGCCGCCACGATCGCCTTAGCCGATCCTCCTTCCGCTAGCAATTGAGGCAAGATTTCTTTAGCAATTTTACCGCTAATTTCCGCTGCTTCTATCAAGCCAACTAATTCGGCTAATTGTTTAGGCCGTAAAGGTAGATCAACATATGAAAGCCGATTTGCATTTACATGGGCAGCAATATCACCGGTAATCCAATTTGATAATGCCTTGGCATCAGCGCCAGCTGCCACTGCTGCTTCAAAATATTCCGCCATTTGGCGTTCATCAGTTAAAACGCGGGCATCGTAGATCGATAGGCCAAATTGATCAGCGTAGCGGTGGCGTTTAGCTGCAGGCAGTTCTGGCAGTTCACTAAGCCATGCTTGCTTTTGACTTTCGCTAACTTCAATCGGGCCAAGATCTGGCTCAGGGAAAAAACGATAATCAGCAGCACCTTCTTTGCTGCGCATACTTTTAGTTAATTGCTTACTTTCATCCCATAAACGAGTTTCCTGCACTACCCGTTCGCCACTTTCATAGGCCTTGATCTGGCGTTTTATTTCAAAATCTATCGCCTTTTGGATTGCAGAAAATGAATTCATATTTTTTATTTCCACCTTTGTGCCAAAGGGAGCATCGGGGCCGCGCCTTACGGAGATATTTACATCACAACGCAGTGAACCCTCCTGCATATTGCCATCACTAACACCTAAATAACGCATGATTCGGCGTATTTCAGATGCATATTCAGCCGCTTCACGGCCGGTGCGCAGATCTGGCTTACTAACAATTTCAGCGAGGGCAACCCCAGCCCGGTTGTAATCCACTAAGGAATGGGTACTACCAGCTAAACGATCACTGCCTGCATGCACGAGTTTACCCGCATCTTCTTCCATATGAAGGCGTTCAATTCCAATGCGTTTTAGATAGGTTTCTTTTCCTTTTTCCGCAACTTCAACTTCAATCCAACCATCTTCTGCAATCGGTTGATCGAATTGAGAGATCTGATAATTTTTTGGTAAATCTGGATAAAAGTATTGCTTGCGATCGAATTTACTATGGGCGGCTACATTTAGATTCAAGGCTAATGATGCCTTTACCGCATATTCAAGTACTTTTTTATTTAACACCGGTAGGGTGCCAGGCAAACCGCAAACCACCGGATCTATGTGGGTGTTGGGGGCATCTCCAAATGCAGTGGAGGCACTACTAAAGATTTTGCTTGCAGTTCCCAGCTGCACATGGGTTTCTAAGCCGATTACCGCTTCCCAATTGGCTTCTGCCATTGCTCTTCTCCAGCCTTGAATGGTATCGATCCTATGAAGTCGGCTGCTATGGATCTCTCTAAACCGGTTTTGATCCTTGGTGGTGGCCTAATCGGTCTTGCAATTGCCCATGGCCTCGGCCGCCATGGCCTTGCCGTAACCGTGTTGAGCCGCCGCCGCAATGAAGCAGCAGGCTTTGTGGCAGCTGGAATGCTGGCACCCCACGCGGAAGGTCTTAGCGGTGATCAACTGCTGCTGGGGCAAGCCAGTTTGGCGGCTTATCCCGCCTGGGTGGCCCAGGTGGAAGCAGATAGCGGGCTCAACTGCAATCTCAAGCCTTGCGGCATTGTTGTGCCTTTTAAAAGTGCGGCGGAGCGGGATGCATATCCCACCGCTGCTATGGGCAAAAGCCTGGATCGAGCTGGCCTGGAGCAGGAAATAAAAGGGATTGGCCCTCAATGGCAGGCGGGTTTGCTTTTTAAGCAGGATGGTCAAATCGATAATCGCCGCCGCTTGATGCGGGCTTTAGAGAGGGCTTGCACAAACCTTGGCGTGCAGTTTCAAGAGGGGGCAGAGGTGCAAAAGCTGCAGCGTCATCAAAACGGATGTTTAGAAGCTGTAGAGCTGATCAGCGCAGAAGGTGAACCGCAGCGGCTGTTATGTAGCCATGCCGTTCTCGCCTGTGGCGCTTGGAGTGGCGAGTTGTTACCAAAGCTGCCTGTTTTTCCGGTGAAAGGGCAAATGATGTCGTTGCAGGCCCCGCGGCAGGCCCTAGGGCGAGTGTTATTTGGCCCCGGCACTTATTTGGTGCAAAGAGACGATGGTTTGCTGGTGGTGGGAGCCACCAGCGAACCGGAAGCCGGCTTTAACGATGGCCTCACCCCAACGGGGCAAAGGCAATTGCAGCAAGGCATTTGCGCCCTCCTGCCGGAAGCAAGCCAATGGCCGCCCATGGAGCGCTGGTGGGGTTTTCGCCCCTGCACCCCCGATGAGGGCCCGCTTCTGGGCCGCAGCGCCGTGCCAGGCCTATGGCTAGCAACAGGCCACCATCGCAATGGGGTATTGCTGGCAGCAATCAGCGCTGAACTGATAGTTGCCGCTATCTGTAATCAACTCGATCCAGATCAAGCGGCAATGCTCGCCAGCTTCAGCTACACACGATTTGAGTAGTTAGCTGTGTGTCTAGCTTTCTGTGCGCCACACCTGATCGGCAGGGGTCCAGCTGCTTAATTCAGCGGCTTGGAACCAGAGGCCAATTTCAAATTCAGCTGTTTCTGGCGCATCGGAACCATGGATCACATTGCGGCCGATATTCACCGCCAAATCACCGCGGATGGTGCCGGGTTCAGCCTCTAAAGGTTTGGTGGCTCCTATCAATTTGCGGGCGCTAGCAATTACGCCATCACCTTCCCAAACCATTGCCACCACAGGGCCACTGCTAAGGAAATCCACCAAACCAGCAAAAAATGGCCTTTCGCGATGCACGCCGTAGTGCTCCTCCACCAAGCTGCGGCTAGGGGTTAGCTGCTTAAGACCCACCAGCTTGAAACCCTTGCGCTCAAAGCGGCCGAGGATTTCACCCACCAGTCCCCGTTGAACACCATCGGGCTTGATGGCAATAAAAGTGCGTTCGGTGGCCATTGGGCAGGGGGAAAGCTCGGCCCCATGGTGGGTGCCTGGGGGGCTGCTTGGCAAGAACACAGTTTCAAGCTCCAATCACTTGCCTATAGTCATGTGCCTATGGTCATAATTAGAGACTTGTTTTTATGGCTCTACCCCAAGATCAGGGCCCATGGATTTCAAAATCCCTATTCAAAAGCAAGGCTTTGGAATATTTCCGCCATGTTGAAACCAGCGGCGAAACCATTGTGGTTACCGATCACGGCCACCCCACCTTGGAAATCCGCCCCTATGAGCCCCTGCCAAATTCCGAGCTAGACCCTTTGGATCAACTGCGCAACTCAGTAATTAGCTACATCGAACCAACGGAACCGGTGGATCAAGGGCACTGGGAAGCATTGCAGTGATTTTGCTTGATACCCATGTGCTGATCTGGTGGGTAAATGGTGATTTAAGCCGTTTATCAAAAGCAGCCCTAGCTGCAATTGAAAGCAACAGGAAATCCAATCAAAAACAACAACTTCTTGTAAGTGCAATCAGCTGCTGGGAGGTGGCAATGCTGCTAAAACGCGGCCGCCTAAGCCTCAGCATGGATAGCGAAAAATGGTTCAACCTGATCAGTGCCATCCCTGCCATCAAATTCCTGCCCCTTCAGCCTCGAGTTGCCATAAACGCCACCCAACTGCCAGAACCGTTCCATGCCGATCCAGCCGATCGCTTCCTTGTGGCTCAAGCTCGCCAACTAAATCTGCCGTTGGTGTCTGCTGACGCCAGAATCAGGCAATACGCCCACGTGCAATCGATATGGTGAGTTCCAGCCCCGCACAAGCCTGGACCAGTGCCGATAGCGCTGCCCTATACGGCCTAGAGCGCTGGGGTGATCCCTATTTCAGCGTTAATAGTTGCGGCCATGTGATCGTGCAGCCCCGCGGTGACCGTGGTGGTTCCCTGGATTTGGTGGAACTGGTGGAGGGCCTGCAAAACCGCAACCTGCACCTGCCACTTTTGATTCGCTTCGACGACATCCTGGAAGACAGGTTGGAGCGGCTCCATGGCGCCTTTGAACGGGCAATCGCCCAATACGGCTATGGCGGTAGATATCAGGGTGTTTTCCCAGTTAAGTGCAACCAACAGCGCCATGTGGTGGAACAGCTGGTGGAGAGTGGTCGCCGTTGGAATTTCGGCCTTGAGGCGGGCAGCAAAGCGGAATTACTGATCGCCCTATCGCTTCTAAACGATCCCGCTGCGCTGTTGATCTGCAACGGCTACAAAGACAATCGCTATATAGAAACCGCGATCCTGGCAAGGCAGTTGGGCCGTCAACCGGTGGTGGTTATCGAACAAGCCGATGAGGTGGAACGCATCATCAGCGCCAGCAAAACCCTTGGTGCCGCACCTTTGATAGGCATTCGGGCCAAATTATCTACCCGCAGCACTGGCCGCTGGGGCAGCTCCGTGGGGGAAAGGGCAAAATTTGGCCTATCGGTTCCCGACCTGTTGGCCACCGTGGAGGCATTACGGACAGCAAATCTACTTAATGATCTGCGGCTGCTGCATTTTCATATCGGCAGCCAAATTAATAATATTGCAGTGCTCAAAGATGCGCTCCAGGAGGCGGGTCAGCTTTATGTGCAACTTGCCGAATTAGGTGCACCCATGGGTTACCTAGATGTGGGCGGTGGCCTTGGTGTTGATTACGACGGCAGCCGCACCGCCAGCGCTGCTTCCACTAATTATTCATTGCAAAACTATGCAAATGATGTGGTGGCAACCATCAAAGAATGCTGCGAACCAAAAGCGATCGCGGTACCAACTTTAGTTAGTGAAAGCGGCAGGGCGATAGCAAGCCACTTTTCAATATTAGTTTTCAACGTTCTTGGTAATACCGCCGTTGCTGATCAGGTGCCTGATCAGCAACCAGAAGAGCCATTAATTGTGCGCAATTTGCGCGAAACTCTCGCTGGCATTAATCCCCAAAATCTACAAGAAGCCTGGAATGATGCCCGTAAATTTAAAGACGATGCCCTATCTAGTTTCAGGCTTGGTTACTTAAGCTTGCAGCACAGGGGCCTGGCGGAACAGCTTTACTGGGCCTGCTGTTGGGCCATAACCCGTGAATTACCTTCAACTGAAGTGCCAGAGGATCTCCGCAGCTTGCAAGCTGCCTTAGCCCACACCTACTACGCGAATCTATCAATTTTTCGCTCCGCTCCAGATACCTGGGCAATTGATCAATTATTTCCGGTGATGCCAATTCACCGCCTAAATGAAAAGCCAAATCAATTGGGCAGTTTTGCTGATTTAACCTGTGATTCCGATGGTAAATTAGCCCGTTTTATTAATTCTGGTAGTGAGAAGCCATTACTAGAACTTCATAGCCTTAAACAAGGGGAACCCTATTGGATTGGTCTTTTCCTTGCTGGCGCATACCAAGAAGTTATGGGTAATTTACATAACTTGTTTGGTAGCACTAATGCCGTAAATATTCGCTTAGGTGCCGGCAGCCAATATCAAGTTGATCACGTGGTACGCGGCAACACAAATGCAGAAGTATTAAAGGCTATGGAACACAACCCCACCACTTTACTTGAACGCCTGCGCCAAGCCAGTGAAGCCTCTATTTCCCGCGGTGAATTATCGATTGCAGCTGCAAGTAAATTAATGGAACACCTTGAACAATCGCTACAACAAAGTACCTATTTAGAAGCCGATTACCAAGGGGAACCCATCAATTGAATGCCACCCCAAAAATAGGGATGGGTTAATCCCGATGCTGCTATGCGCCTTTGGCTTGCATCCAAACCAGCCAGCAATACTTCACCAGAAGCACCAACTACACGATCAGCGTCTAAACGTATTAAGCCCCTAGAAAAAGCTTGGCGGGTGAGTTGTAAAGCCTCAGCCTTTGGCACGCCAGCTTCTAAATAGCGATAGGTTTGTACAAAGAAAGCAGAAGTTGCCACATCATCCACATACCAAAGGCTACCGATTGCACTGCGGGCGCCAGCCTGAAGCGCAAGGCCCGCAAAACCAAGTTCGCTATCAGGATCACCAATGGCCGTACGGCAAGCGCTAAGGCTGATTAGATCAAGGCTGGCATCAGCGCGGCGACTGCGCAAGGAGGCGAATTCCTTGAGCGCAACAGCTCCTGTGCCGGTATAAATGCGCGATTGGGATGGACCACCCGGCAAAAATTCAGCATGGGTAGCCACATGAACCCGGCGAAATCGCGGTTCAGCCGCTGATATCAAGAGCGAACTTGGGGTGAAAGCTTGATTCAGAAAAATCTCTGATTTTTGACCAATCGACACTGCCCGCAATTCCTCTGGCACCAGCGGTAAGGGTGCCAAACCATCAAAGCTAGATGCGCCTAGGGCAAGCAGATCACCACCGCGGCCAAGGGGTGCCTGAAGATTAGTGAGATTGAGGGAAGGTGTAAGTGATAAACCATATTGTTCACCTAGAAATTGCTTGCCGTTATGTAATGCCGCATAGGGAATTGCCTGTAAACCTTGGTCGGCGCTTAAAAGCAAGGTGGTGATCTTTTGCTCCTGCAGAATTGGCTCTAGGGAAGCAAAAATTTGCCTGTATAAACTGCGGGAAGGGCCATTTGGATCATTAACGGAGAGATTTTCCTGACGGGAAAGGGCCCCATAAAGCTTTTGCAATGAATCGCGGAAATCAGCCTGGCGCAGGGGAACACGGATTCCTTTTGGTTCGCCTGTTGCTGTAATTAAAACCAAATCTAATTGGCCATCAAATCCGCCAACAGCAGCATTTGAGTAGCGCAAATGCAAAACCGCTGGGTTATAAGCAGCGCGATTAAAAGCAGGATTAAGCAGCGCCTGATTGTTAGTTGCAGCACTTGCTAGCAAACCAAGGCCGGGATCAAGCCCTAATCCTGCTTGCTTTCCAGCCGCTTTTCTAACTGATGCAATAGCTGCCCTTAAATCAGCTTGAATATCAACTGTGCTGGGTGCTTTCGCAGCTTCCTGCAACGAGAGCCCTAAGGCAACGGCCACTTTTTCACTATTTCGTTGTTCAGATTGCACCAAAGAAGCAACCAATTGAGCTGATGCAATTCGATCAGGAGTTGTAGGAGCTAACACTGCTGCTGGCACTGCAGATGCTGATGCAGCCTGCGACTGAGCTGGGGCTGGAGCTGCAACTGCTGCAAAACCTTCTGAACCTAAACCTTGTTGGCTAAAACCTTCTGAACCTAAGCCTTCTTGGCTAAAACCTTCTGGGCTAAAACCTTCTGGGCTAAAACCTTCTGGGCCTAAAACTAATTGGTAATAAGCATCTTCAGTAAGACCTTCTGGGCCAAATAAAGCTGCTCTCTCGGAATCATCTAGAGAAGCTAAATAACCAAACAAGGAAGCGTAATAAATATCCTCTTCAACCTCTGCATCTGTTAATGGTATTACTGTTTTTGGTAATGACACCGAGGTAGCATAAAGACCGCCGCCTAAATAAGGAGTGAAATTAGCAACTGTGCCACTTGTAATGTTATTTCGTTCATACCACGGACCAAGCACAATTTGCTTGCCCATTAAGTTCAAAGAAGTTGTTGAGCTCTGATAGGGTTCAATATTAGCAGTAATTTGAATAGTACCAGCAGGGCAATTGGAACCACATGGATCTCCAAAACCATACTCCTTGCCCAAGTACTCAAGAGTTACAGGATCATAAGAATCAAAAACAGCTCTTAAATCATCTGTAGTACTCACAAAGCCAGATTCTGGAGCAACTCCTCCCACCTGGGAAGCACTTGTATAAGGAGTAAATGTGCCAGCACTTGGGCTATAACTTCCCACCTGAAAATCACCAGAAGGATCTAGAGAATCTTTGATAAAAGCACCGTTAAAAGCCTGTGCATAAATACTTAACTTATCCACCTTGAGAGGATCGCCTTCGATATTAATTTTTGAGCCTGCAAGATTTAACTGAGGCAAACTAAAGCCCCCTTGCACAGAGATTGGACCTCCTCCTCGACCATTTGGATAGCTGGAATCCATTAGAAATCCCACAAATTCGGCAGTGTTCCAATTAGGAGTGGTTACTTGCAAACCGCTAGCACTGATATTCATATCAAATGGAAACAAAGCTTGGCTTGATGGATCGCGAAACATCAATGCATCCACCGCAAACAGTGATAGAGGTGTTAAACCACTAATCGAAAAACCATTTTCCACAATGAATCCAAACGGATTCATCAACATCAACGCAGGGCTGGCTCCACCCCAGTTTTGCCCACTCAAGGGACCAGCTAATTTGCTTGGACCCGCTTCAATCCGGCCAAAAATTATCCCTACGCCACTACTGCCGCTGCCATCAAATACGGCGGAACTGCCCGGGGCAATATCAAAACGACTAAAAGAATGGAAAAGCTTGTTACCCCGCTGGGTGCCCCCTGTTATTACAGCTTCAGAGCTAGTGCCACCAACTTGTGTAGACAAATAACGCGCTCCACTGCTACCCGTCACTTGGGCAATGGCATTGGCTGACAGCCCGAAACTCAAGCCCAGCACTGCAAAAAGCCCTACTGTGAAGTTCCGATTTTTTGCCAGTGCCATGGGCTGCCAGTGGAATTGGTGAATCCTCCCCCCAGACAATCTCATAAACACAGGCAAAAATCACTAGATACTGTGCGGCCCCTCACAAATGCTTTGGCTGCTGGCCCAATTGGTTGAACCGGCCCTGCAGCCAGGCCCCGTAAGGCTGCCGAGCAATGTGCCAATCGAAAGAGCCGCGCCAGCCACGGCCGCGCCAGCGGTTGAACTAAGCCCAGAATTAAAAGATTCTCGTTTATACACGCCAGAGGCATTGCAAGATCAATTAGAGCGCTGCCAGCAAGAGAATCCCATTAATAATAATATTCAAAAACTGAACAATTGCGCCGCTGCCCTCACCGCCCAGCTCGTTGCAAAGGGCTACTTAAATTCAAGGGTAATCGTTGATCAACTAACAAATCCAGCGCGGTTGGAATTAGTAGAAGGCAGGTTAGTTGAATTAAGGGTGCAAAGCAGTAATGCCGCCTTGGCTCGCAGGGTTAAAGCATGGTTAGCTCCGCTGCAACAGGGACCCCTTCGGGTTTCTTTGTTAGAGGAAAATTTGCAAAAACTCAGGCAACGGCCAGACGTGGCAGCGGTGCGTGGCAACCTAGGCCGCTTGGGTAGTGATCCAGCCAAGGCTGTGTTAAACATCACAGTGGAGCCCGCTGCTCAACCGATCAGAGGTGAAATAAACCTTCGCAATGATGGTAACCCAGGCACTGGAGAAGCCCGCGGAGTGCTTGGTCTTAGCAAAATTGGCCTTCTCCAAAACAGCGATCAACTCCTTGTTTTTACTGAAATCAATACCGATCGCGAACCAGAAGTTGGCTATGCGCTCGGATCAATTAGCTATACAGCTAATTTAAATGATCAGCTAAGCTTCACTAGTGCCCTTGGCTTTAGTCGCCGCAATCTTATTGAATTAAAGCAACCATATCATGATCTTTCTTACAAGCAATTGCAAGGTTATGGTCAATTAAATTGGAATATAATAGATGGATTAAATTCTCAATTCTATGCCTTTACTGGGCTCAGCTTTAATCGCAATGAGGTATTTTTAGCCGGGAAGCCAGTCCCTCTAAATGTGGGGGGGGATAGCAACGGCTTGTTGCGCACTGGTTTTATTCGTACTGGCCTTGGATTCAATAATTCTGGCCAATCTCTTGCCTGGGGTGGTCAGTTATATGGATTACAGGGAATTCAGGGTTTTTCCACTCCAAACCAACAGCTTGCCCTTGCCGAAGTTGGCATTCGCCCTGGAGAAGCCCGGGCAATAGGCGCAAGCCTATCGGGCAGTTGGTTCGTTCTCCCGAAGTTGCTGATAAGCATTCGCAGCGCTGCCCAATGGGCCTTTAACCCCCTCAGCAGCGACATGGGATTCAGCATTGGCAGTGATAGTGGCCTCCGCGGTTTGCCGGGCCAGCTGGTTAGTGGCGACAGCGGCTATCTGGGCTACATAGAGGCCGCCTATACCCTTTGGAAAGGTGGCTCTAATCGCCTACAGCTAGTGCCTTTTATCGGTGCCGGCGGGGTTGAAAGAACCCGTAACTCAATCAATTTAAACGACACCGCCGGGGCGGGTGGGGCTTTTTTACGTTGGCAAAAAAGTAATCATTGGAGTTTAGAGCTTGGCTGGGTGGAGCCATTTCAAACAGCAGATAAAAGCCTAAAACTTTGGAAAAACTGGATGTTAGGCGATGGTTTATACAGCCAAATAAAAGTACGTTTTTAAAGAATGCATATCCCCAACTCAAAGCGCTTGAAGCAGTGGTCCAGCTTCGCAGCCCCCTACGGCGTTGCTGGCCTTTTGCTCTGGGGATTAAGCAGTAGCGGCATTGGCGAAAACCTCAACCTTTTATTCTACGACGCCCACATCCAATTAAGAGAAGCTCCTAGCGGAAGCGATACTCCAATTCGCATAATTGGCATAAATGAAGCGGATATCCGTAGATATGGTTGGCCAATAAACGACAGGCAGCTCACAGAAGGTTTGCAAATCCTTAGGGCAGCTGGAGCCACCGCCATCGGCTTAGATATCTACCGCGATAAGGGTATCGATCCAGGTAGTGCTGAATTACGCCAAGAGTTCAAACAAAATCCAAAGTTGGTGGCAATTTTTAATGCCGCTGAGGCAATTCCAGCGCCTCCGGGCACTCGCCCCCAGCAGCAAGCTTTCAATGATCTGGTTTTAGATGGCGATGGGGTGCTACGGCGCGACCTGGTGCACGTTGATGGCCAACCACCTGCCTATTTAGCTTTACCGCTACGCCTATGGGAAAAGGCCCAGGGCAATCAGCAACTGCGTTCAACTTTTAAAAATCCCCAACTGCAAAGTCGCTGGTTAACACCAGGTTCCGGTGGATACAGGCAAGTGGATGCAGCTGGTAGACAACGCATGCTGAGTTTTTTACAACCTAATAGCTTTCCTATTTGGAACCTCTCATCCCTTTTAGATAACAAAATTCCAAAGGCTGATCTAAAGGGCAAAATTATTTTAATCGGTAGTGTTGCACCCTCCCTTCGGGATGATTTCAACACCCCCTACACCCGTTTTAGTGGTGCGGCACAACTGGCCACAATGCCTGGCGTGGAAGTGCATGCCCACCGCTTAGCAGCCCTAATCCGCCTAGAGCAAGGCAACCACTACCAGATGGATGTGCTACCGGCTTTCACTGAAACCATTGCCCTAGCACTGATTACAGCCGCTGGCATCGCCATTGGCGAAGGGATTAAGGCCATGCGGCGCAGCGGTTGGATTTTGCTTAGTGGTGAGCTTTTACTGCTGGCCATTGGTTTTGGCCTGCTGCTTCAAGGCATTTGGATTGGCATCAGCATTCCAATGATTACCCTTGCGTTAATAACTGCTGCTGGTTGGCTGCGGCGAGGTGCTGCCGGGCAATTACAACGGCGCCAAATCGAACGTTTATTGGGGCAAACCACATCTCCCGAAGTTGCTGCTGAATTGTGGAAACAACGGGAATCACTATTGGAGGAGGGGCGGTTTCCTGGCAAGGAATTAGCCGTAACGATTCTATTTGCCGATATTGTTGGCTTCAGCCAAGTGGCTGAGGGATTTCAACCGGCTGAAACGCTGCAATGGGTTAATGCCGGCATGGAAAAATTTGTGCAGGTAATCCAT
>Ga0247840_10010021_pt1 | contig 11976 bp, 5 predicted proteins | sample LaCruzMarch2015__FD_192404 | JGI IMG/M metagenome (GOLD analysis project Ga0247840, IMG submission 192404) | Freshwater microbial communities from meromictic Lake La Cruz, Castile-La Mancha, Spain - LaCruzMarch2015_17m | ecosystem: Environmental > Aquatic > Freshwater > Lake | place: Spain...
GCTGCTAGGTTTTTCAAGTTCCCCGCGCACTTCGCCCGGTTGCCGGCATCGATCGTCCTCGAGAGCACCGGAACGGCCAGCGCGGCCAGGATTGCGATGATGGCAATGACCACCAGTAGCTCGATCAGCGTGAAGCCTTCTTTCAGGAGACGACGCGCCAAACGATCACATTCGCCAGGGTGGGAATCGGCAGAAGCATTCAAAGCGGTATGAACATGGCTCCGGGGGGATCGGAATTCAAAGGTTCTCTGCCAGGAAAAATTTATACGTAAAATATTATTCAGCCCTATCCGGGGGTGGCGCCCGCCGCCTCGATGGCTGCGGCGATACGAAAGAGGAACGGGGATTTGATTCGTTCGATATTGCTTCGATTTGGCCGAAACTACCGTTCGTGCAGGAGGCGGTCAAGGAGGGATGCTCTGCGCATTCTCACGCCGCAGAAACAACCCCTCCTGCGGGCCCAGCGTCAGGCTCTCCCCGACGAGCCCGCCATTGTTGGCGATGGGATCCTGCTGCGGCGTGGCTGTGAGGCGGCGGAACTGCCCGCCCGGGAAAAGCTTTGCCAGGTCGAAGGTGTATGGCCGGGGCGAAGGGTTGGCGACCACAAGTCCGTGCTCAAATTCGCGGAACATCGCATCCGGCGACGCGTGCGCCGTGACGGCGCTGATCCAGACCGGCTCGGCCGACTCCATGACAAGTTCCAAGTCCACCTTTGGCGGACGCACGTCGTTGAAGTAAAACCCGGATGTGAATTCTTTGGTATTCACCCAGGTTGTGAACTGCTCGCCGGGCGGTTCGTCCTTGGATTTTTTGCCGGGGCGACCGGCTCGGGCGTCGGGGCCGGATTCAGCCGGGGAAGCAATGCCCAGATGCATCTGGCGGGCCATTTCCGCCGGCGCCTTCCTCATCGGCCCGGCGCGTGCGGAGACGAGAACAAACAAATCCGGCCCGGCGCAAGGCACGTCTTTCAGCCGCACCCGGAATTGGGCCGCCTCCGGATTTTTGGCGGTGAGTTTCACCGCTCCCTGATCGAATTCCATGCGCGCCTCGTCGCTTTCAAACCGGCGGAGCAATTCCCCACGGATTGGCTTCCCCTTGCCGCCCAACAAGTCCGGCTCACGCGCCGCGAGGCGCACCGCCGGCCCGATCGGTTTTCCAAGCCAGCCCGGGCGGTTCTCCGCGCCCATCACGAACTCGTCCCAAACGGGAAACGTACGCTCGTCGCCACCCGGCGGAGCGTAGGAGTAGCAGATGGCCGAGTCAGTAAACACGGCGGCGGCGAACACGAGGCGATGGATGTGGAACGGAACCTCGGGCTGCCTTTCGGCCACGGATCCCACTCCCGGGTTCACAAATTTGTGGTTGATGTAGTTGAAAGCCGGCTGGCGCGCGTTCAGGCCCCAGAAAAAATGCCGGTTCAACCCGCCGGACCAGTCGCGAATCTCGTGGTCCGAGAGGTGCGGCCAGCCTTCGCTTTCGATGCCGTTCAGAATGCCGAACGCGCGCTGGGACGTGTTCCGTTTGGTTGCGCCGTCGGCCATGATGATTCTGCCCTCCCCCAGCTGCGAGCGGAGTTGGCGACAGAACTCAATAACCCCCGCCCCATAAACATTCGCTCCGCTGACGACTCCGCCATCCGCCGCGCCGTCGGCGTCGCAGTCGGGACCGCGCACGCTCCTGGGGCGCCCGCCGCCAGGGACGTTGTTGAGCACATCAAACTCCAGCCCGTCAAACGCGGCGAGCGGGCCGCCGCTGCCGAAGATCTCGCCCAAATGCGTGACGAGGACGTCCGCGCAGGATTGCCCCCGCGCATCCTTCGGACAGGTCGCCGAGTAGTTGTAAAACCAGAGCGTGTTCGAGTCCTTTCCAAACGGCCCTTCCGTGCAGTGCGCCGCGGCGTAGGCTTTCCCAGCTGGAAATGCCCGCGCTTTCGTGCCGTAGCAACCGCGCCGGACCCGGATGGTGTTCTTCCCGCGATCCACGGAGAGAAGCTGCACCTGCTCGCTCTCATTCCAGTCCGGGCGTCCATCCGCCCCCAGCACGCAAAGCCCGATGTCGTCATTGGAATTTCGATAGCGGCCCGTGCCGGTCTCAAACAGCGAGGCGTCGGAAACCTGAAGAACGCTCTCCTGCTCGTCAGGACTCGCCGCCGACAAAACCTTCGCCCCGTTGAAATACAGCCAGTGGCCGGCGAAAAACCGCTGTGACTCCCAGCGCGGATCGCGCGCGTTTCCGTTGAAATGCAGCAGCACGCCCTGATCCGGATGGGCTTGCTTGAAGCGGGTGAAGAACCCGATGTTGTGCGAGCGCCCCGGCACCTCCTCGTCCAACGCCTTCCCCATGATGCCCATGAGCGGACGGAAGCTTTCCTCCCACTCCTGAAACGTCAGCTTGCCGCCGTCCGCCTGGCTCTCGGAACGCCGGAAAAAGAAGGCGCGCGGATAAGCATCGCCAGCGAGCCGCAAGGGGCCGCCACGAACCTCCGGGCCATGCTGTGCCGGCATATCCGGGGCGATGTCCGTCCCGGCACAGAAACCCGTACAGGCAAGGCCGCACAGAAAGATGGTGAGGATGGCGCTCTCCAGAGCCAAGGCGCTCCAGGTTCTTATCATGGAGCGGTGCGGCACCATCGCTGATCCTTGCTTGCGGCTAAAGGTCTTGCGCCAGGGAACAATCCGTTTCCGGAAGGGCGCTTGCCCGGTAACTCCTGCGGGACACCAAGCTGGGGGAAGATGAGTCATATTCATGATAGGCTATCGCCTGCGGCACCCCCCAGGAGGGCAATAGTCAGCCCGGAGACGGTGGCCGCATGCAGGTTGTCCCAAATGCGGAGGGGTAGTTCGGAAAAATCGGATGACTTATCAGTATTCAATCCCTTGTGCGTCCCTGGTCCCGGCTTTCAACAAGCAGTTTGCGCAGCTTGGCGGCGAGTTCCTCGTTCTCCGCGCGAACATCCTTGGTTTCCGCCGGGTCGGTGGCCAGGTTGAAGAGTTGGTCCGCCTTCGGTGCTTGTTGCCTTTCTGCCTCGAGCTTTTTCGCGTTACGTGGATTGCATGGCGGCGGGTTCTGGCGTTCGATGAGCTTCCAGTCGCCCTGCCGGATGGCATAGAAAGCGCCCTTCGACGATTGCAGGATCACATGGTCGCGCACGGGCTTGCCAGGCGTTGTTTCGAAAAATGCGCGGCTGACATCCAGGCTGTCTTCCGCAGCCGGGCCGTCGGGCAGAGGCACTTGCAAAATGCTGGAGAGTGTGGCGAGCACATCGGTGAGGCAGATCATTTGGTCGCTCACGGTGTTTGCGGGAACCTTGGCCGGCCAGCGCACGAGGAAGGGTTCGCGGAAGCCGCCCTCCCACTCGAAGTGCTTGCTGCCGCGCCATGCGCCGTTGATCTTCAGGCCCGCCTTCATCGCCTCGGCATGATTCGGGCTGTTCGGATTAATAACGCCGCCGTTGTCACTGGTAAAGATCACCAGGGTATTGTCGGCCAGCTTTAACCTGTCCAAGGTGCTGAGGATCTGGCCGACGCTCCAATCCAGCTCCTCGATGAAATCTCCGTATTTGCCGTAGGGGCTGCCGGTAAATTTGGCCGAGGGCGTGACGGGCTCATGGACGGCGTTGGGGGCGAAGAAGAGGAAGAATGGGCGGGATTTGTTCTGCTCAATCCAATCGACGGCCTTGTCGGTGAGCTTGCGCATCACCTCGTCGTCCTTGCGCAGCGGCTCGATGCCCAACGTTTTTTGGTCCTTCCCCTGACCTTCAATGGAAACAATCTGACCGGGTGCCTTGTCAACGAGCGAGTCGCCCTCGACGTAAGCCAGCGGGTGGTTGCCGACATTTGCTGCCAGGCCGTAAAAATAGTCGAACCCCACCGCGAGCGGTCCCGGCGCGTGCGATGCGCTCCAATCCACCGGACGTCTCCAGTCCGCCCAATCGGTCCCATTGGACGTGCCGAGGCCGATATGCCACTTGCCGATGGCGGCCGTATTGTAGCCCTGGCCTTTGCAGAGAGAGCCGAGCGTCAGCCGGTTGGTCTCAATGAGCAGCGGCGCGTTTGCGGGAAGCACCTCGCCGTCCTTGACCGGCGTGCGCCAGTAGTAGCGTCCCGTCATGATGCCATAGCGCGTCGGCGAGCATACCGAGGAGGGGGCGTAGGCTTGCGTGAACCGCCGCCCCTCAGTGGCCAACCGGTCGAGGTTGGGTGTTCGCAAGCTGGCTGGAGCACCGTAGCTCCCCGCGCTGCCGTAGCCGAAATCGTCGCTGAGAATGACGATGATGTTCGGTTTGTCGGCGGATGCTGCATGGGATAAGCTGCAAGCGGCAGCCTGGAGCGCGAGGCCGAACAGGATGTGGCGAAGCAGGGGGGCAGGGGAGGGCCATGTCAACGGGCGGTGTGGTTTCCTGGTCGTGTGCACAGAAGGAGTATGGCACCCGATCGGGCATAATATCAACCGGGAGTGCCGGATTTGTCATTTTACGTATAAAATTTTTATTCCCGTGGCCCCTTGAGTTCGGAGGGCATCGGCGGCACGATGGGATTCGGGCGGGACCGCTTTCGATCAACCTATGTGGATTTATACTCAAGCCAGTTTTCAAGCCAACGACATCACGCTGAATGGCAACCGATTTTTGATCGGAAACGGCTACCTGGGATATCGGGGGACGCTGGAAGAGTTCGGCAGCCCGGAAAAGACCGCCTGCATTCTCAACGGGGTTTATGATCAGGTGGAGGGCTGCTGGCGGGAGCCTGTGAATGCCCCGAACGGCCTCTCGACGTCGGTCTGGTTTCGCGGACAGGAGCTCTCGGTTCTTTCTGCGGCGGTGGCTTCTCACGAGCAGACGCTGGATCTGCGCCAGGCCCTTCACCGGCGCAAAACGACATTCGCCTGCGACGGGGCGCTGGTGACCGTAGAGGCCGAGCGCTTCGCCTCGCAGGATCAGCCGCATTTGCTCTGTATGAAATACACCGTCTCCTGCTCGGTGCCGGAGGCGCTCCGGCTTCGCACCGGGGTGGACGCCGGAGTTTGGGATATCAACGGCCCGCACCTCGTCGAGATCACGAACGAGCGCGAGGGCGAACAGCTCGTGGTGCAGGCAAAAACCGGAGAGCTGGGGACCAAGATTACTGTGTGCGAAACCGTGGATTTTTCGGGCCTTCCAACCGCTGCGGAGTTCTCCCGGGCCGAGGGCTTCCGTGAGGTCGGGTTTCAGGCCGCGCCGGGGACGGGCTATGTTTTTTACAAATATCTTTCGATTTTCACATCGCTCGACGAGCCATCCCGAGAGGTCCGTCGCCCGGCGGTCCTGCTGGGCGGACAGGCGCTCCAGGCAGGCTATGACAGCTTGAGGAAGGCGCACGCCGATCGCTGGAGAGCGATCTGGGAAGGATGCGACATCCGGATCGAGGGAGACGATGAGGCGCAGTTCGCTCTGCGCTACAGCCTCTATCAGTTGCAGCTGACCGCTCCCCGGCATTCCGACCGGGTCTCTATTCCGGCGCGTGGCTTGTCGGGCCAGGTTTACAAGGGAGCCGTATTTTGGGACACCGAGATGTATATGACGCCGGTCTTTACGCTCACGGAGCCCGGAGTCGCAAGGAACCTGATTCTTTACCGGTATCACACTTTGGATGGGGCCCGGCGGAAGGCGCAATCTTATGGGTTCCGGGGTGCCTTCTACGCTTGGGAAAGCCAGGAGACCGGGGATGATGCCTGCACGGATTTTAACGTCACCGATGTGCTGACAAATCGTCCGTTGCGCACCCATTTCCGGGACAAGCAAATCCACGTCAGTGCGGATATCGTCCATGCGATCCGGCAGTATTTTGATTGGACCGGAGATGCCACAATCCTGCGGGACGGTGCGATGGAGGTGCTCATCGAGTGCGCCCGCTTTCTTTTTTCCTATGCCTATTTCAAGCCGGAGAAAGGCCGCTACGAACTTCTCGATGTCGTCGGTCCAGACGAATACCACGAACGGGTTCACAACAATGCCTTCACGAATCGCATGGCAAAATGCGCGATGGATTCGGCGCTCGACCTCCTGGAATATTTTCAGGAGCGCTTCCCGGCGGAATACCGGCAGCTCCAAGCCCGGCTCGACTTCGAGGGCGAGGTGGAATGCTGGCAGGCGATGAATTCCTCCCTTCATGTGCCACGGCCCGACCCGGAAACCGGCATCATTCCACAATTTGACGGCTATTTCTCGCTGGACGATGTGACGCTGGAGGAGCTGAAGTCCCGGGTTCTCCATCCGAACGAATACCTTGGGGGAGGGAGCGGCGTCGCCACAACCACGCGGATTTTGAAGCAGGCCGACGTGGCGCTCATGTTGAACCTCTTCCGTGACGACCACTCGATGGAGGTCAAAAGACGGAATTGGGAATATTACAATCACCGGACCGAGCACGGGTCCTCACTGAGTGCCTGTGCGTATGCCATGCTGGCCGCGCACATCGGATTGCCCGAGCGCGCTTATCCCTTTTTCATGAAGACCGCGACCGTGGATTTGACCGGTGATTCCAAACAATTTGTCGGCGACCTCTATATTGGCGGCACGCATCCCGCAGCCAATGGAGGGGCTTGGATGGCCGTGGCTTTGGGATTTGCGGGACTTTCCCTGCGGGGGCATCGGGTCTCTGTGGCGCCCTCCCTGCCGGCCCATTGGAAATCGCTCGCATTCCGTTTCCGGATCCAAGGGCAATCGATCTCCTTACGGATCAGCGATCAGGAAATTCGGATCTCATCCGACCCGGCCAATTCGCAGGCGGTCTGGTTTCAGGCCGGGGGCCTGCCGGCCGCGGAGTGCGTGCCGGGCCAGTCCATCGCCTGGGACGCCCGGCAACTGGCCTCCCGGGCAGACCCTTGCAACGAAGAGGAATCCCTGCGAGAAGAAGGAAGCAATGAACCTGCCGAACATCGTCTACATTCATTCGCATGATACCGGTCGGTGGATCCAACCGCATGGCTGTGCGGTGGACACCCCCCATCTGCAACGCCTGGCCGGGGAAGGCGTCCTTTTCCGGAAGGCCTTCTGCGTGGCGCCCACCTGCTCGCCAAGCCGTTCGGGGCTTCTCACCGGCATGGCGCCGCATTGCAATGGCATGCTCGGGCTCGCCCACCTCGGCTGGAAGCTGAACGACTATGGACAGCATCTCGTTCATACGCTTCACCGCGCCGGCTACACCTCCGCCCTCTGCGGGATCCAGCACGTTGCACCGTTTGAGCAGCCGCAAAAAATCGGATACGAGGAGATTCTTCCGCTGCAGGGATTGGCCGGGGAGGAGATCGCCTCCCGAGCCGTCGGGTATCTTCATCGGGAGCACGGGAAACCATTTTTCCTGTCGGTCGGATTTTTTGAAACGCACCGGGAGTTTTCCGGAAATGATCCCCGCGATGATCCCCGCTACACGGCGGTCCCCCCGCCGATTCCTGACACGCCCGGAAACCGTGCGGACATGGCGCGATTCAAATCCGACGCCCGCATTCTGGATGGCAACATCGGGCGTGTTCTGGCTGCCCTCGATACCTCGGGGCTCGCGGAGAACACGCTGGTTATCGCCACGACCGATCACGGCCTGGCGATGCCGGCCATGAAATGCCATCTGACCGATCATGGCACCGGAGTCTATCTGATCCTGCGCGGTCCTTCCGGGCTTTCGGGCGGAAAAGTCTGCGATGCCATGGTCACCCATCTGGACATCTTTCCAACCGTCTGCGATTTGCTCGGGATCGAGAATCCGGAATGGCTTCAGGGCCGCTCTCTCCTGCCGCTGGTGCGGGGCCTGCGGGAGGAGATTCATGACGAGATCTTCGCCGAGGTGACGTATCATGCCTCCTACGAGCCCCAGCGCGCGATCCGCACGCATCGCTGGAAATACATCCGCCGCTTTGACTCGAAGTTCCGGAGCCCGGTTCTGACAAATTGCGACGATTGCCCGCCAAAATCCCTTTGGCTCGACAAGACCGAATGGAGGACACAAACCCTCCCGGAGGAGCGGCTCTACGATCTCCTGCTGGATCCTCAGGAAGGCAATAACCTTGCGGCCCAACCGGAGATGCTGGAGGTGCTGGAAGATCTGCGCGCCCGGCTCCACGGATGGATGTCGCGCACCGGCGATCCCTTGCTCAGCGGGGATGTGCCGCTTCCGCAGGATGGCCTCATGTGGCCCCAGGGCGCTGTGTATCTGGAGAAAGAGCAAATGGTCGGCCCCGAGGGGATCGCCCCGGAATCCAAGGCATGAGCGCCATCTGGCTCGGAGGCCTGGAAAAATCCGAGGAGGTCTTTCTTCGGGCACGGAAAGCCTTTCGCGCCAACCGTGACGGGTCGCCCTGCATCTTGCGCGTCACCTGCTCCGGGCGGTATCGGCTCTGGCTCAATGGGGAACCGGTTTCGAGCGGCCCGGCGCATTCCGGCACCGCCGTGAGGAGGGTGGATGAGATCGAAGTGAGCGGGAATCTGCGGGAGGGCGACAACCTGATCGCCGTTCAGTTGATCCATTTCCGCTATTTTACCGCCCATGCGTATTGTCCCGAGCCGGCGTTCTGGTGTTCGCTGCACGGCGGGGGAGTCGATATGGAGAGCGATACGACATGGCGCATCTCCCGCGTGGAAGCCTTCCTGCTCCCATCATTCCGGCGGAATCTCATGTATGGTCCGCAGGAAATCTACGATGGCCGCTTGGAAGAACCATGGCTGGCGGCGGACTACGATGATGCGCATTGGCCCCTGGCTGTCGCGGTGACCGCCCCCTGGGCCGGCCGCGAGTTTCCTCGGGGAATCCCGCAGATCAAGGAGTTCGATCTCCTCCCCGTCGCCCTCTCACGCGTTGCCGAAGTGCTCGACCAGGAACACTTCCCCCAGATGTGGAGCTACCAGTCGTATCAAAGCCTTGCGGTCACCCTCTTGCAGGATGTCCCCGAGGAGCCGTCGCTCACGATGGTTTCCGGAGCGGCAAACCTCCTGGAAGGCGCCACGGGCTGCATGGAGGTCATACAGCCTTATGCCAATGCCCCCGACCAACCCGAGCGCCGCTGCGCGACGGTGATTTTTGATTTTGGCCGGGAAATCAACGGCTACGGGTGGCTGGATGTGGAGGGAAATGACGGGGCCATGGTCGATATGGTCTATGGCGAAATGCTTACGGCTGGAAGGGTGCAGGCCATGCGCCAAGGCACGCACTACGCTGACCGGTATATCCTTCGGGAAGGGCGCCAACGGCATCGGGTCTATGACTGGAAAGGGTTCCGTTTTCTCCAGCTCACGTTTCGGAATCTCACCCGGCCGTTGGTCATTCATGGGGTCGGCGCGACATTTTGCACCTACCCGGTGGAGCCTCGGGGAGCCTTCCAGTGCAGCGACCCGCTGGTCCGGAATATCTGGACGACCGGCGCCTATACCCAGCAGCTCTGCCTGCACGACCGTCTCATGGATTGTCCATGGCGGGAACAGGTCCAGTGGCTGGGCGATGGCAGGGTTCAGCTTCTGGTGATCCAAAATGCGTTTGGCGATCGCGCGATCGTGCGGAAATTCATCGAAGACTTTGCGCACAGCCAATACGCGAACGGGTTCATCCCCTCGATTTCCAACCGGGACGACGGCCGCCTCGATATCATGGACTATGCGCTTTGGTGGCTGGTCGCCTTGCAGGACGCGGCCATCTGGGAGGCCGATCCGGCGTGGCTGCGGGAGATGTTGGCTCACGGGGAGGGGTTGCTCGGCTTTTTTGAACCTTTGGCTAATTCCAGCGGACTCCTGGAAAACGTGCCGGGCTGGGTGTTGATCGACTGGGCTCCCCTGGGGAGGGCGGGCTGCATCGCTCCGCTTAATGCCATCTACTACCATGCCCTGCGCTGCGCCGAACGTTTGAACCAATGGGCCGGTTTGCCGGAAGGCGCGGAACGTCATGGCCGCGCCGCCGCGCGCATCGCCGAAAATTTTCATCGGGTGTTCTGGTGTGAGGAAATGGGGTTTTATCGCGACTGCATCGCCCCCGATGATCCGGCCGCCGGGGGCCGGCTTTCCCAGCATACCCAGGCGCTGGCGGTGGTGAGCGGCCTCTCCCGCGCGGACAACCAAAGCCTCCTGCGGCGAACGCTCCAGGACTCCTCGCTCGCGCAAACATCTCCCTTCTTCTCGTTTTATCTGCTGGAGGCACTGGGGTCTGTCGGAATGGCTGCGGAGGGGCTGGATTTTATCCGGGAGAAATGGGGGCGGATGATCGCCGCCGGTGCCACGACATTTTGGGAGGAATGGCAGACCGGAAGCACCTATCGCGACGGCACCTGGGCTGCCCGCCCGCGAAGCCTCTGCCATGCCTGGTCCGCCGCTCCCACCGCCTGGATCAGCCGCTACGTGCTGGGCCTCCGCCAGGAAACCCCTGACGGCAAGCTGATCTTTGCCCCCAACCCCTGCGGACTGTCCATGGCTGAGGGCGGCGTCCCGACACGGCATGGCGTCGTTCACGTCGCGTGGTCCGTGCGCGAGGACGGTTTCCATGCCGAAGTCACGCTTCCGCCCCGGTGCCCCGAGGCGGAGTTTTTCCCGCCCGCCGGCTTCATGGATCGCTCGCGCTGTGTGGTCCACCAATCCGGCGATGCCCCGGGCTGCGCCTTGCCCTGAGCCACGTTCTGACTGTCTTCGCCTGCCCCTTCCGTTTTTGCGGATCATTCGTTTGTGGAAAAGACTGGTTTCTCCCGCCCGCTGCGGGCATGTCCTCCTCTGTCCGAAAGGAATAGTTTTACGTAAAACATCATTGTTGCGAAACGCCATTGATCAACCCCTTCCGAGTGTTAGGGTTCCCATGTATGTTTTCCCCCTGTCCCCGACACGATTTTCTGAGACTCCCGGAGAAAGACATCGGACTCTGGTCAGGCTTTCTTGGCGGCGACCTTTAAACTCCGGATGAAACCTCCCTTTCCAACGCCAGTAATGGCCTTGCCACTCATCGTCGCCCTGGTCTTTCTGGGACTGGCTGGCCTTGCGAGCCAGCTGCACGCGGCAGAGCCCCCGGAGACTTCGACGCCTTCCACATCCCCTGCGACAGCCGCTCCTGCAGAAAACAAGCCTCCCATGAACTGGACATCCTCCTTTCCCGGCAAGAAGCCCGGCGAATGGTTTCCGCGTCCGCTCCCGCTCACCGAATTGCCGGTCACAAAGACGATAGATGTCGCCGATTTCGGGGCGGGCCCCGACGACGGCCAGGACGACACCCAGGCGATTCAGGCAGCTTTCGATGCCGCCAAGACCTGCGGTGTTCCCTGCAAGGTGCAATTTTCCAAAGGCACCTACCGGATCAGCGGCTCCAAATCTCGCGGCCCCCAGGGGCGATCTTTTCTGCTCGACGGCTTGAAAGACACCGTCATCGACGGGGCCGGGGCATTGCTTCTTCAAACGGACCCCACAAAGGGCATCTTTCATTTCAAGAACTGCGAGCGGGTGATCGTCCGGGATTTCGTCATCGACTACGATCCCCTGCCATTCACGCAAGGGACGATCCAACGGATCCAGGCCGATCCCCCCCAGATCGACTTCGCCGTCGCAGAGGGGTATCCCACTTTGGACGACCCCCAATTTCTCAACGCCAAGCGCATCAACCAGTGTGTCCCGCTCGACCCCGACATCCCCGGCCGCTTGCGCGACGGAGCCCGTAATTTCTTCCTCTACCAAACGGCCGAAAAACTGGCGGACGGAGTTTATCGCCTGCCTTTTATCGACCTGAAAAGTGGTTGGGAGCATGATTTGAGCGTCGGTGATCGCTTTACCGTCCTTGCGCGGAATAACCTTCCCATTGCGGACTTTGAATACTGCCGACAAGTCACGATGCAGGGGATCACGACCTACGCCTCCGGGGGCGGACAATACACTGGAATCTATAACGACTGCATCAACATCCTGGGATGCAAAGCGCTGATCAAACCGGGGCGCTGGAAGGGCGGCAATGCGGACGTCATCCACATTTACGGGAGCCGGGGTGGCGG